>JGI20214J51088_10001183_pt1 | contig 17788 bp, 14 predicted proteins | sample WetSurMetagenome_FD_51088 | JGI IMG/M metagenome (IMG submission 51088) | reverse complement strand
AAGCCTTTCATTTTTCAGTCTATGCGGGATTGGTAGCCTCAAAAAGCCGTCTGCAACTCTCGGTGAGATTGCCATGAGAATGGATGTGGCGCCCATGGTAAGCACCGCGACATCAAGGAATAGCTGGTAGACCTCTTCAGGAATGATGCCGCTGTCAAAACCCGTTTTGGAGAGAATGAAGGAAAATTCGCCTATCTGACTCAAGGCCAATCCGACAAGGACGCTTATGCGCAGAGGCAGACCCAAAAGAGAGACCGAAAGGCCGGCAATAGCCGACTTGAGGGCCATAACTGCCGCCGCCGCGAGGATTATGTAGAGAGGATTGTCGAGGAGATACTCTAGGTCGAGGAGCATGCCGATGGAGATAAAGAAGAAGCTGGTGAAAGCATCCCTGAGGGGCATGACGTTGCCGAATGCCTGGTGGCTGTAGGGCGATTCGGATATGATCAGCCCGGCAAAGAAGGCGCCCAGGCCCAGCGATAGTCCGGCGAGAGAGCTTATCCAGGCCACGCTCAGGCAGATGGCCACTATGCTGAGGAGGAATAGCTCCCGGTCACCGGTCCTGGCGATGTGATAGAGTATTTTTGGCACAATCCATTTGGCACTCACGATCACCAGGAGGATCAGGCCCAGTACCTTGGCCAGGATCGGCCAGGGTGATTGCTCCGTGGTCTGGGCGGCGCCGGGAAGAAGCGGCACAATCAGCATCATGGGCACCACCGCCAGGTCCTGGAAGATCAGTATGCTCAGAGTCGTGCGGCCATAGATGCTGTCAAACTGCTCTTTCTTTTGAATGATGCGAAGGACAATTGCCGTGCTGCTTAATGAGATGAGAAATCCGAGAATCAGGGCCTCGCCGGAGGGAACCCTCATCATCGACAGAATTACGTAGACCGCCAGGATGGTGAGAGTCACCTGGAGCGATCCGCCCACAAGGACGTATTTCTTGATCTTCAGGAGGTCCTTGAGGGATACCTCCATTCCTACGGAAAAGAGAAGTAGGACCACGCCTATCTCCGCCAGAACGGCTACCTGCTCTGATGCTCTCACCAGGCCCAGGCCGTGGGGGCCGGCCAGTATCCCGGTAAGCAGGAAACCCACAATGGTCGGGGCCCGCAGCCTGTGAAAGAGCAGGAGCACTGCAACCGAGAGCACGAATATGACGACGATATCTTTGAGCAGTCCGATTTCCATCATGCATTTCGACTGAATTATTCCAATTTAAGTATTTTGATAAAGGCCTCCCGTCTCTCATGCAAATGGCTGATGAGGCCATTAAAGCGCTCGCCCTCCCCAACTGCTGCCGCCAGGGCAACAACGGCACCCTTCCATCTTCCTCCGTCCAGCCCTGCCTCGGAAAAGATCAATTCAACGGTCTGCAAATTGTCCGGTGCGGTCAGCATGTCCATCATGTACCACCACATCACAATCCATCCCAGGTCTCTGGCGGTCTGCAGAATATCTTTTGCAAGCCGGCGGTCTTCAGAATCGATGTAGGGTGGATCGATGAAGAGAAGTCCAGGAGGAGACCTGCCCAGGTGGTCCATCACTCCCGCAAATCCGTCTCCCCGGTGAAGGGCAATTGCGTTCGGCCCGGTTGATCCGGCAGGCCAGGCGGAATTAGTGAAGCTCTCCCAGGCTCCGGCCACATCCTCATCGCTGTCCCAAACGTCGGCCCGGAGGCTTTTCTGCCTCCTTTTCGCCAGCTCATAGATAAAGCGGGTGGACCCGGGATAGATCAACCACCCTGGAGCCGGTTCAGATATTGAGGCTCTGCCGGACCTGGCCGCCGACAGCCCTTTCCTGCATGTAGCAAGGGCATTCTGGTTCAGATCTTTCAGGATTTTAAAATAGCAGAAATCGGTGAGGTACGGCAGAAGAGGCCAGATCCTGCCAATTCCTCCCTGCCATTCCCCTGGCGCATTCAGGAAGTATTCGGGCCGGCCTGCATGGCTCTCTGCATAGGCCAGACTGCCACCGGAGGCCAGGAGCCAGTCTGCCGCCTCCAGGAGGATAAAGTGCTTCCAAACGTCGCCAGCATTTCCGGCATGATTTCTGTGATCATAGCGGCCCATTGGACCTGATGCTCTCTCACTGCTTGTACATCTTCTTGGCGATATTGAATGCCTGGGCAGGAGTCGCCCGGGCAATCTTCCGGGAGTCATCAAAGGATGCATTAGCGGCTGCAGCCGTGATCGCTGCGGTTTTCAGGAGCTTCTTGTCCACCTCGTTTGTCAGCCAGCGGGCGCCGCCTATCCCCACCAGGACTGCTCCCGCAATGGAGGAGATGGACACTGTTATCTCTTCTGTTCCCATTCCGCTATTCGCGCCCCAGATTACTGCATTGCTGAAAGCGCCATAAAGGCCCCAGGAGATGAAGGCCGCCACTGCTCCCAGGAGTATGTTGCCGGCAAATCCGGGCCGGATTATAGTGATCTCGCCCGTCGTCTCCTCGCTGGGGCTGATAAAGCCGTTATCGCTCACCAGCGCATTCACAATTCCGCCTATGGCTCCGCTCGCCATGATTATGCCGATAGGTATCAACATTGACATCTTGAATACTCCCCTCACATGATCCGTTTAACCGATTCGGGAAAGCGGCATCCATCCCCTCAGATGATTGCTGAGACCCGCATCAATCGTGAATCTTTATTTCTAGCTAATTTTTTTAATTATGATTTGCGTTGATACTATTTGAACTTTATGATTGAAATACAGGATATGTGAGATCTGAGATATCTAGAGTAGTTCTTCGGTTGGAAAGAGATAATCTCTTAGTATGATCTCTTTATCTTTTTCTTTTGCATCTGCTACAAATTCCAAATATGTCCAGATTCCATCTTCCTGCAGAGAAATCTGCATCATTCGAAATTCGCTCAACAGCCTTTGAAATAGTCTCATCAATACTGTCGCTGACGCTTTTGCATTGTTGGCAAACTATATGCACATGCGGTTGCACAATAGAATCGAACCTGGTTTGATCATTGGGCAGATTTAATTCCTGGATCAAGCCTGTCTCTTTCAAGACTTGAACTGTCTTATAAATTGTCGCAAGGCTGACGGTCGGATAAATCTTCTTGACTTTTTCGTAGATGTTCTTTGCGGTTGGATGACTATGATCGTTAAGGACCAATCTGCCAATTGCTATTCTCTGGGGTGTAGCTTTATAACCTTTTCCACGAAGAGCTTTGATAATAGATGAATCGTAGTCTTGTGGGCTTCCCATAGATTATTATGCAATAATCAACCTTAAATAGATATCCGTATCTATATGGTTTGGAAATAAACAAGCATAGTGGCCTCATTTTATAGCGAATAAATGAGTGAAAAAATTACCCGAACAGCTGTCGTGAGACATAATATGACATGATGGGCACGATAAAGATCGAGCCTTTATGGGCAATGAACTATTCCCCTATGGGGTGGGAGATTCTGATACTCGTGAGGTAAGGTTATGACTGACGAAAAAATGATCCCGGTAATGATCAAGGCAAAAAAGCAACCGACTGGCAGAGGCATATCGATCCGTGACTGGTGGCCCAATCAGCTTAACCTCAATATACTGCACCAGCATTCATCCAAATCCAACCCGATGGGCGAGGACTTCAATTACGCCGAAGAGTTCAAGAGCCTCAATTTGGCAGATGTGAAGAGAGATCTAGCGGCGCTGATGACCGACTCGCAGGACTGGTGGCCGGCGGACTTCGGACACTACGGACCCCTTTTCATTCGAATGGCATGGCATAGTGCCGGCACTTACCGCACTGGCGATGGTCGAGGTGGCGGAGGAAGGGGCCAGCAACGTTTCGCGCCTCTCAACAGCTGGCCGGATAATGTGAACCTCGACAAGGCGCGCCGTCTGCTCTGGCCGATCAAGCAGAAGTACGGCCGGAAGATCTCCTGGGCTGACCTGATGATCCTCGCAGGAAACGTCGCCCTGGAGACAATGGGATTCAAGACGTTCGGCTTCGCCGGCGGTCGTGAGGATGTATGGGAGCCGGATCAGGATGCATATTGGGGTTCGGAAGATAAGTGGCTGGGCGATAAACGCTACTCAGGGGAACGAGATCTGGAAAATCCGCTTGCAGCTGTGCAGATGGGCTTGATCTATGTCAATCCAGAAGGCCCGAACGGCAATCCGGATCCGGTAGCAGCGGCCAGGGATATTCGCGAGGTCTTCGCTCGTATGGCTATGAATGATGAGGAGACTGTTGCACTCATCGCCGGCGGCCACACCTTCGGCAAAACCCATGGCGCCGGTCCTGCTACCCATGTTGGTCCTGAGCCTGAAGCTGCCGGCATAGAAGAGCAGGGGCTCGGCTGGAAGAGCAGCTTTGGTAGCGGGAAAGGCGGCGATGCTATCGGAAGCGGCCTGGAGGGTATCTGGACAAACACGCCGACGAGGTGGAGCAATAACTTCTTCAGAATCCTGTTCAACAACGAGTGGGAGCTGACGAAGAGCCCGGCCGGCGCATATCAGTGGAAGCCGAAGGGCGACGCAGCAGCTGGCACGGTTCCGGATGCTCATGACCCCTCGAAGCGTCACGCTCCAGGAATGCTTACCACTGACCTCTCCCTGCGGTTTGACCCTGTCTTCGAAAAGATCTCCAGGCGCTTTTATGAGAATCCGGACCAGTTTGCAGATGCCTTCGCACGGGCCTGGTTTAAGCTGACGCATCGCGACATGGGTCCACTATCACGCTATCTCGGTCCAGAGGTTCCTGTTGAAGAGCTAATCTGGCAAGATCCCATCCCGGCGGTCAATCACAGGTTGATTGATGAACAGGATATCGCCTCTCTCAAAGCCAAGATACTGGCTTCTGGGCTGTCGGTATCGCAGCTGGTTTCGACGGCCTGGGCATCGGCATCTACCTTCCGCGGCTCAGACAAGCGAGGTGGCTCCAACGGGGCACGAATCCGCCTCTCTCCACAAAAGGATTGGCAGGTCAATCAGCCTGCTCAATTGTCGGAGGTTCTCAAGATCCTGGGGAGCATCCAGAGCGCCTTTAGCAACGCCCAGTCGGACAACAAGAAGGTCTCCTTGGCTGACCTGATAGTCCTTGCAGGCTGTGCCGGCATAGAGAAAGCGGCAATGAATGCAGGCTACGATGTGACGGTTCCTTTCATTCCGGGACGAATGGACGCCTCGCAGGAGCAGACCGATGTGCAGTCCTTCTCAGTGCTCGAACCTGTTGCCGATGGTTTCAGAAACTACCTAAAAGGCGAGTTCTCGGTATCGGCCGAGGAGCTGCTCGTCGATCGAGCTCAATTGTTGACGCTCACAGCTCCTGAGATGACGGTTCTTTTGGGCGGCATGCGCGTTCTAAACATCAACTTCGGACTAACTCAGCATGGCGTCTTAACTAAGCGGCCGGAGTCTCTGACTAATGACTTCTTCGCAAACCTGCTCGATATGGGCACGGAGTGGAGGCCGATATCGGACAGCAAGGACCTGTTTGAAGGGCGCGATCGCAGGACGGGTGAGTTGAAGTGGACCGCAACTCGTGTCGATCTCATCTTCGGCTCAAATTCTCAGCTCAGAGCTTTGGCGGAGGTGTACGCAAGCGTAGACGCTAAGAAAAAGTTAATCCAGGACTTCGTGGCGGCCTGGACTACGGTAATGAACCTTGATCGCTTCGACCTTGATTGATATTGGCATAAGCGTCTTTGAAATATTCCATGAATTGCCCCAACTGTGGAAGCATTGCAAAGCAAAGACCCATCAGTCCGAGTACATGAGTGCCGCTATTGGGATCTCTCGTGTGATCGAGACTACAATGCTTCCAGGAATATGTTTTTCTCAGGGGCGGAACAGCCAGTAGAGTCCAAGAGCTATAAGCTATTATAGCATATCCTTGATGCAAGTCCTGGCGATGAATTGGCAAGCTGCGCTCTTCAAGAGGCTGCAGTTAGCAAATCATATCCTCTTGCAGCCTAATTTATCTTGGCTTTTTTTAATCATGTAATATCCTGCGGCAAGGGCTAAGATGACAAATCCAATGCTGATAAGAGTCTGACTATTGATCTGCTTTGAATCTAAAATAATCACCTTTCTGGCCAGAGCAATAATGGCAACCAATAAAACAACTTGCACATTTATAGCGCGTTCATGAAGGTAAATGCTAAATGTCTCAAGAAGCTCAATGCCGATAAGAATTAGTAAGAAATATCCAAAAATATTGAGCAATTCATCAGAACCTAAGAGCATGAATGGTTGGGAGAATATATCGAAAGCGATTGTGTATGCCAGCTCTAAAGTGGCTAGCATTACTATTAGTCCCATAAAGATTGCTAATATCGTAATAATTATCTTTTGAAACTTATCTAATTGGCTCAATTGAATCATAAATTCACCTTCTAATACACTATAACCAATCGTTTATCTTTCCTATAAAATATCTATGAGACAAGACCTATAAACACCAGGTGCTATATAGCAGCTTTGTTTGCTACTATTAGATTCAAGATTATTTAGCCGCCCTATATAGCTGCGATAATTCCGAGAACAGACATATTTTAATCTATATGCTCTGCATGTGGGCATGAACCTTGGGAGGTTTTTGCGAGATATAACCTCGACCTCATTGGGAGTCAAAAATATATCCAATTAGCGACCTATGTTTCTACAAGGAGTGTTTTTCTATGGAGACGGAAGAGATAATAGCCATTCTCAACGAGGATTTCGTGAGGGAGCTTGAGGCCACCTTGATCTATGTAAGAAACTCATTTGTCATGAAGGACTGCGATACCAGCCGGGTGACAGAAGCCATTGCAGTGGATGAGATGAGACACATGTGGTGGCTGGCCGATCTCATTACAAAGAGGGGCGCAAAGCCCTTAATGCAGCATAATGAGCTTGAATTCGCTTATGATGAAGGAACCGATGCGATGCTTGAGAGGCAAATCGCCCTAGAGACAGAAGGAATTGAAAAATATAACAATCAGATCGGGATCATAGATGACCCAGAAGTAGTAGGGGTGCTTAAACATATACTCGATGAGGAGAAAAGACACAGAAAGGAGTTTAGAATGAGGATCAAGCATTGAAGGTTTTTTGGCCCCGGCTGCCAGTGGGGAAACAGGAGTTGGGTATTTTCAGTATTTTTTAATCTATTTAATTTATAATTAATGTTTTTCGATACTTTGAGAGATGATGGTTTATAGAAATCCTCAAGCATCATGGAAAAAGATGTATATCGGAATGTTCAGAAGATTTTTGGTTGAGATAATCTTAAAGAGAATGCCGATAGTGGGCTTAACCATGATCGATTATGAATTCCGAAAAGCGGCTTCCGAGGATATCCCGAAGATCGTCCATCTGCTCAAGGAGACGATTGCCGATGTTTACGGGCCGATCCTGCCCGAGGATGCCCTCAAGCCCTGGACGGAAGGCGACCAGCTCAGCCTTGATGTAAACAATGCGTGGCAGAATATGATTGTGGCGGAAAAGGCAGGAGAGATCGTGGCGGTCGCTGCTGGATTTAATGATTTCGTGGGACTCATCTGGGTTCATCCTGCCCATCAGAGAAAGGGCCTGGGGGGCAGGCTGCTTGATATCATTGAGGCGGAGATAAAGGGATCTGGGTACTGGACGGCAAAGCTGGCCTGCTTCAGCGCTAACGAAGGCGCTTTGAGATTCTACCAGGATAAGGGCTGGAAGATTCTCTCTCTGGAGAAGGATGAAGCGGCAGGCGCCATGAAGACCGTGATGGGAAAGACGCTGGCGAATTAGAGGAGAAGCTGTCGATAGAAATCTCGCATTGATTGCAGGTTTTTCTTTGCGCAATTCCATGCAAAGTTCCCTGCCTATCCTCATCGCTGATCTTCAATGCGGATCTTCGCATCTGACATTTTTCGCCGACACGCCCATTACGTCCTCATATTTGCGTGTTTGCGATTGTCTTCATCAACTCCATCAGCACTTCAAAGCTTCTATTCATGCAGGATGTCGATCCGAGATTCAGGATTATGTGCGAGTCCGTTGTGCGGTCGTATAACATGTGGGTCGCCCAGATTCCCAGGTGGCCGGTGACTGGAGGAAGGCTGCTGAGCATTGGATCGAAGTCAGAGAAGTTGATCTGCATCATTCCCATTCCATATTTGATGCCCGGCAGGAACAGGTTGTCATAGGTCTCCATTTGCCCCAGAAGAGCAGGACTGATGAGCTTTCCTTCTTGCAGCGCCCGGTGGAATTTCAGAAGGTCTGCCGGGGTAGAGACGATTCCGCCCCCGGCCCAATCTGAACTGAGCGATGTGAATTTGCTGATCTCTCTGTCGCCTAGCCATATCTTCTGGATGGGCTTCTTTGGCTGATTGGCCGGCTCGGAACGAAACATGAGATATGAGTCGTTCATCCCCAGAGGATTGAAGAACTCTTCATGCAGATTTTCCTGGAAGGCTTTGGCTGTTACGTTCTCGATGATCCTTCCCAGCAGAATATAGCCCGTGTCTGAGTAGTGGAAGAGGTCTCCCGGCTTGCCGACTGGATGCTGATTTTTCCGTGAAAAGGAAAGAAGCATCTCCGGGGTCCAGAATTTATCTGGAGCCTGAAGCAGCAGATCAAAGAATGGTGGACCGCTGATGACCGGGTCTTCCGCATAGTCTGACGCTCCTGATGTATGGGTGAGCAGCTGCCTTATGGTCACCTGCTTTGCGTAATCTTTGCCTTCAAAGACGAAGAGGCCTTTAAGTGATGCGTCCGGTAGATAATTGACAATTGGATCGTCAAGGGAGATCTTTCCTCTCTCTCCAAGCATGCAGATTAGAGTAGCCGTGAAGACCTTCCCGATGCTGGCTATTTGAAATGCCGACTCACTTCCGTTAGGCGGATACTCATATGATATGCCCAGCTTCTCAGAATGCAGCAAGACAAGCAAACTTGAGTTGTCTTGCAGCGTTTTCTCAAATTCCTTCAAGTACCGGTCCAGATGGGTTTGGACAATTGCTTTCGACTCAGGGTCAACTCTTTGCTGGCCTATCTCTTCCCCTGTACCATCCGTAATTGAAGATGCCTCCGAAGGCATTGTCTCACCAAAAATTGCTGAGGGCAGTGCTGCTAGAACCGCCAGCGTGATAAGGGCCAGTGTGATCAGTACCGCGAGATCAGCGCTTCTAATCAACTGGCCTCATCTCCACCGCCCCCCATCTCATCATTGACACGCATCTTATCATTTAAGATGGGTCTATCTAGTTCGGATCATTTGTATCTTTCTGAGCAGCCCTAAATAACTTCCAGGGCTGGCCTGGCCTGTCCTTCAGATATCCGGTCAAATGGTCCCATTGAATATGTCTTTTCAGGAATTCGGCGGCATTAAAAGGCATTCCGGATGAGTTGCCCCATCTGGCCCAGAAGGCGAGGTCTCTGGCCATAATGCTATCCATAACCTTTCCGTCGACGGTTCCGCGAGGCTGGAAGGGCACAGGCCGTCCCGGCTGGGACATGAACTCCCTTGCGTCCAGCTCGTAGTGGCCGTCCACCGTTCGGGAGCAGGGATTTTTCTTATTAAGGTAAACATCATGATGATCTGACAGTATCGCCTTTCCTATTTCCGTGTCCAGCCGGCCATGATGCTCGGCCATCAGCTCGGCGAGCCTCACCTGGCGGGCTCCCTGGTGCCTTCTGATGTCTGCATAGCCGGTATTTGAGCATTCAAGGTTCCTGATCCTGGGGTCCAGGGGAGCGTTATAGCCGATGAAGCTTCCATTCTTTGTCATGGTGACGTTGTAAAACTGCAGGCCCAGCTCATAGCGCATGATCTCTCCGGTATGTGTGTCTCCGAGAAGCCAGGTATTTGCATAGCCGCCGTTGTTGTTCTTCTTCATGATCTCCACAAACTGGGTCAGATCTTCGGAATATTGCATTGCTTTCCTGACCCGGTAGAACTCGGGAGCCTCATTGGGATCGTAAAGGGAAAAACCGCCGATTGTGGTCTCGGTTCCCATCAGCCCGGCATTGGTTACAAAGAAATCGGAAAAGCTGTCGATGTATCCGGGAGAGGCCTGCATTAATATCCTGTGCCCCTGAGATGGCGCTATATCCAGGATCAGATTTGAAAATTGGCCGGTCTCAAACTCGCTCCAGGTATTGTGAGCCATCACAATCCTGCCGTCCTTGGTAGCCTCTCCCGTAGCGATAAAGGCGCTGCAGTGGTCTTTGCTGCTCTTTTCCTGTTTGGCATATTTGCCTGATTTCTCATTCGGCCACCAGTAGTCGGTGATCTCTTCGTATCCGTTCCAGGCCAGGACCTCCTGCCAGGATATGTCCACACCGGCATTCTGTGCCCCGTCCGCGATGCCGTAAATCTCATCCATGTACTCCTGATCTATCCAGGGAACGAAGAGCCGCTCAGAGGCATCCACGAAGTACTGCCATTTCATTCCCGTGTTCCAGTAGGTCAGATACTCCAGGCTCCTCTTGATATCGGCAAGCTCCTTAGCCGCCAGCCTTCCGTGCTGAAATCCCCTTTCGTACGGCTTTCCCTCTATGTGGATGTAGATCCAGCCGTTCTCGTCATATCGATAGCCTTTGTTGTACTCGGAAAAATTCAATTTTTCTGATTGTGATGGCATTGGAATCACTCGCTCCTCCAAAATTTAATTGCTGCTATATGTAGAATAATTAATGAAGAAGAAACTTTCGCTCAGGTCAATTCGAATCAATTCAATTCCATAAATCCTGCAAAGAAGAATAAGAAGGAGAAGGATATGAGGAGGTGGTTCTGCAATAGGTCCTTGCTCCTTCTTAGATTTGTCTGCTCATCAATAATATGGCCCTCAATAATAAGGTCCTCAGTAATATTTTGGCCCTGGTGGTTCAGGCTGAGGGTTCAACTGGTCTATGGGATTTTTTGAAAATCCCTGCGCAGTCTTTCCGATGACTTGTTTGCCCATGCCGGGAACTGTTATGCCGGAGGCATCAGCCAGCGCTCCGGTCACAACTCCGGGCGACCGGATCGCTACATCTGATATCCAGCTGTGGCCGGGCTGGGATCTGACCACGGTATCGGTCAGCGTCGACAGATCCAGGCGGTGGATCTCGCTTCCCCAGTTGGCATAGTAGATGCTGCCGTCCCGGTAGGCCATTCCGGCTATGGGAGCAGTTCCACTGGTGTAGATCTTGCTTACCGTTCCGCCTGATACCCGGTAGATTGAGGCGGGAACCCTGTTTCCTGAGCTGAGATACAGGTTTCCTTCCGAATCATGAATGAAGTATCCGGCCCAGTAGCCATCCACATCTGAGAGCCTCACTGTGTAGTAGGGGACTGCTGCGCCCCCGGAGAGGAGGTAGATCTGGCCGTCTGCCCTGGCTCCGCTGGATTCGCTGAAATAAACCTGAAGTTCACCTGTGGAAGTCGGATAGTATTCCAGATCCCGGATATAGGTGCTGTGGGTATAGACCGCCTGATCGGTTGAGGACCAGACCCCTGCAGCGGTCTTTGTCGCCAGGAAGATCTTATTGTCATTGGCGTTCACGTAGTACAGCTTCTCAAGCACAAAGGGATGGAAGGAAAATGTGTAGATGTTTCCTGACGGGCGGGCGAAGTAGACGCTCTCGCTTCCACTAGCATCAGACGAATATACCTTTCCCGGGCTCTCCCTTGCATCGGCAAAATAAATGGTCGCCGGACCCTGCCCCATGGCAGGAATAATGATAGACGATATTAATAAAATCAGCAACAGCAGCGTTCGTATTGGCGCTGAAATTCGGTTCATTCAAAATCCCTTCTGATTGGCTTATTCCTGCCGATCAGTAAGTTAATAGTAAATAATGATATATGAACCTATTCTATCCATTATTCTATCCATTCTTTACGCCCACGTACATCATCCAGCCGCCCACCACCACAGTGATGCCAAAGAGCACCAGGCCTTGCAGTCCCATTCCATTGGGCAGATCGAATATGACCACCGCGCCCATGATCACGCTTCCTGCCCCCATGAGAATCACGCCGATCCTGGCGGAGAGCAGGTAGGTCAGAAAGCCGAGCCCGATAAGCGCGGCTGATATCAGGAGGGGAGTGGAATCCAATGGGATGGAAAGATTCATATTTCCTCCTCCTTTGCTGCATACTTATAGTTTCTTATGATCTCCGGTTTCTCATCAGCCTGATTGCCAGCCTGCTCATAAGCTACGCCATCTATTTACCCTTGCATCGCTTCTCCTCATGCGATGAAGCGGATTTATATGGACCACTCGGCCACCACTCCCGTGGCGGCGGAGGTCTTGCAGGCCATGCTGCCCTACTTCAGAGATCGGTTCGGCAACGCCTCCAGCCTGCATGGTTTTGGCCGGGAGGCAAAGGAGGCTCTGGAGCAGTCACGGGAGAAGGTGGCAAATCTCCTGGGAGCAGGCCCTGAGGAGATCATCTTCACCTCCGGCGGCACCGAGTCCGACAATTTAGCCCTGAAGGGCATAGCGCGGCGCAACAGGAAGCTGGGCAATCATATTATCACTACCAGGATCGAGCATCCTGCCATCCTGGAGACCTGCCGGGCTCTGGAGAAGGAGGGCTTTTCCGTCACCTACCTGCCCGTGACTGATGAGGGACTGGTGGATATCGCTGCTCTTGAGGCGGCCATCAGGCCCGAGACTATCCTCATCTCCGTCATGCATGCCAACAACGAGGTAGGAACAATAGAGCCCATCGAGGAGATCGGCAAGCTGGCCGCGGAGAAGGATATCTACCTGCATACCGATGCCGTGCAGAGCGTCGGCAAAATCGCCACAAAGGTCGATTCCCTGGGCGTTGATCTGCTCTCCCTTTCCGCTCACAAGATCTACGGGCCCAAAGGGGTGGGTGCGCTTTATGTCCGCAGAGGCAGCAAGCTGGAGAGCATAGTTCAGGGCGGCGGGCATGAGAGAGGCCTGCGCTCGGGAACCGAGAACGTGGCCGGAATCGTCGGCCTGGCAAAGGCAGCGGAGCTGTGTGAAGAGGGCATGGCCGCAGAGGGGCAGCGGCTGAACAGGCTCAGCGAGAGGCTGGCGGCCCTGGTCCTGGGACGGGTAAAGGATGCCTGGATCAATGGAACCATGAAGAGAAGGCTTCCCGGCAGCCTGAACTTCGGCTTTTCCTATGTGGAGGGCGAGTCTCTGCTCCTCTATCTGGACAGCAAGGGAATCGCCGTGTCCACCGGCTCCGCCTGCTCCTCACATAAGCTGGAGCCGTCCCACGTGCTCCTCTCCCTGGGCCTGCCGCCGGTCAAGTGCCACGGCTCTCTGCGGATCACCATGGGTCGGTCGAATACCGATGAAGAGGTGGACTACGTTGGGCAGTGCATTGTTGAGGCGGTGGAGAGGTTCAGAGGAATATCCGCTCTGGGAAGAGAATAAATGCTGGGCTGAGCGATCAGGACATGACCAATGACCGTCTGATCGGGGGAAGATCTGTCGCCTGGAGTGTACGCGATGGGTTTTCTCCGAGGCTCTCTTCTGCCTAATGAGGACTAATCTGCTGAATTTTAAGAAGTTATTCCGTGTACATAAGTGCTTTTTCTTCTACCATAAAGTTTTTCTATAGACTAATTTATGATGCATGTCGAGAGATATGTTTAGCAGCATTTAATGGAGGGCAATAATTTGATGGTTGATGTTAGGCGTGTTATCTTGTTGGTTATAATTTCGATGGCAATCTCGTTGTTCCTTCCTGCATCTGGACAAACAACGGTAGAGGATTTTATTGGTCAGGGCACTGCATTCTACAACCAGGGCAAATATAATGAAGCTATCAAGGCATTTGATATGGCAGTTGACCTCATTAAGCAAGGAAAAAATATGCCCGTCAAATCAGCAATGAGTGAATTTGATAATAATGTAAATATTATCGGCATAGATCCAACAGATTTCTCAAGAGTGAAAGTTAGCCTTCTTATCAATAAATCATGTGCTTTGGGAAGCAGCCTAAAAAAAGGAGACTTCAAGATTGAGGAGGATGGCAAGAGCGTCGCAATCGATAAATATTATTTTTCTGGCAATGCTTCCAATCAGAAACTCGACCTAGCAGTAATCTTTGATGTCACAGGAAGCATGAGCGAAGAGATAAGCGCTATGAAATCAAAGGTCCAAGGATTGACTAATCAATTAAAAGGGGCTGGAATAGATACAAGATATGCACTTGTGACCTTCGCGGATAGATACTCGGTTAAGACTAATTGGACTAGCGATCCATCAGTTTTTAAATCTTCAGTCAATTCCCTTCAAGCAATAGGTGGAGACGACGAACCAGAGGTTTCTTTAGACGCAATAAGCCGTGCGCTTTCTATGGGCTTTAGATCGGATGCCCAGAAAGTCATTCTAGTAATAACCGATGCACATGCGCACTACAGGAATGATGGCAGCAATTTCTCAAACAGCACGAAAGAAGAGATCGAGAAAGATTTAAGGGAAGCTGGTGTAATATTTATTCCCATCTCACCAATATTTAACAAATCGAGTTCATATGAGGATCTACGAGAAATTTCTAATGATATTCAGAGCATGTGGATTGATATTAATTCCGCCGATTTCTCAACTATACTGGATCAATTCCAAGGGATTTTGACTGGAACATATGTGATCGAGTATATATCTCCCGATCAAACGAAAACGGAGGGCAGAATCGTTAAAGTCTCCGTTAATGCACCAGAATGTGTGGATGGGTATGATTCGAATTCATACAACAAGCCTGGAGAATCATTTACAGTTCCAGATTTTGGCAATATTATTTCCACCGATTCTTTGGATGCAGGACAGATTAAAGAGAAAACGGCTGCTGGCATTGCCAAAGGTGTCAATGAAAAGCAGATCCTTGTAACTGTAGGCAAGGGATTTTTCATCGATAATTTAGAGGCCCAATACTTGGAGGCCCCTCCTGGTAAAAGCTACCTTGTTTTGCCAATACAGTTCGAAAACAGGGGATACGATTCTCTTGAGTACAATCCCTTTTACTGCAAAGTGACTGTAGACAACGTGCAGTACAATGAAGCACTTTTGGGAGTCTACTTTGAACAGGAAGGATATTCCTCGCTCAATAATGTGGTTACTCTAAAAGACGGCGGAAAAATCAAAGGATATCTTGAGTTCGAAGTTCCAAAAGCGACTACTAATTACGAATTTGTCTTTGAACCGATATCGATCTCAAAATACAATATTGTGTACGTCAAAGGAGATGTATCCCCATAGCTAATCAAATTATAAAAATATTTTTTAATGCTTTTCTGCATCTCCAAAAAAATTATTATAAATCGATTATGAATATTATCATTTTTTAGATCAACCAATTGAATATGCAATATTTGGCGCAGGTCATCAGTGCTCCGCAGCCTTCCTTGCCGCCACCGCGATGCCGCGCTTGATCTGCGGCATCTCCTCCGGTGCGAGCACTGCCGTCCCCGTGGCCAGGAGCCGGTCCCCGGCGTCCACCACCAGCACCTCCTCTCCCGCCCTGATCTCTGGATCCACGCTCAGGACGTGCTTGGCGAAGAGGTTGCCGCCTTTGGCGACAAACGGCGCGGCATCCTCGCATGCCACCACCCTGAGGCGTGGGCCAGGCAAGAATGCATGCAGCCTTCCCGCGCCCAGCATGCTGAGAGTCAAGAGGTTGTCGCTGGCTCGAACTGTGGCAATCCTCTCCTTTCCGGTGTAGAGATACCTCAGCCGGCGCGTCTTGGAGAGGCTGTAGGTTGTACCCTCGGGAAAGAGGGCCTCGCCCGCTCCCCGGCCAAACTGATAATCGGCTAAAATCCTGGCACGCTTCAGCATCTTTCTGTCCTTCCGCGGTATCCTTTTGCGCCGGACAATAAAGAGCTATGCCTTGCGGTGAGGGCAGAACTTGCTGGGGGAGTAGACCCCGCGTCCCAGCGGTCTCATCTTCATCTCAATGGCCTCCTCCCAACGGCCTCATCACCATAACCTATTTTGCTCTCCTCATTGCATCTCCTCCAATCCTGAATACTGGTGATTTGATTTGAAGCCCTTAAGCGTTGAAGATCCCGAAATCGCCGCCGCGATCCAGTCTGAGCTGGAGCGGCAGCGAAATAATATAATTTTGATCGCCTCTGAGAACTTCGCAAGTAGAGCCGTAATGGAAGCCCAGGGCTGCGTCATGACAAATAAGTACGCGGAAGGCTACCCTGGCAAACGCTACTACCGCGGCACCGCCTGCGTGGACGTGGCAGAGAATCTGGCTCGCGAACGCTGCAAAAAGCTCTTTGCCGGCGCTGAGCATGTCAATGTCCAGCCGGTGAGCGGCACCCAGGCCAACATGGCAGCCTACTTTTCCATACTCAAGCACGGCGACACAGTGATGGGCATGAATCTGGCCCACGGCGGCCACCTCTCGCACGGCAGCCCGGTTAACTTCTCGGGCAGGATGTACAAGATTGTGCCCTACAGCGTCTCACCGGAGACCGAGATGCTCGACTACTCAGAGATGGCGGCCATCGCCAGAAAGAACAGGCCGCAGCTAATAGTGGTTGGCGCATCCAGCTATCCCAGAACCATCGACTTCAAGGTCGTCCGCGAGATTGCTGACGAGGTGGAGGCGAGGGTTATGGCAGACATTGCCCACATCGCAGGCCTGTGCGCCGTGGGCGCTCATCCGTCACCTGTTCCCTATGCGGATATCGTTACCACTACCACTCATAAGACCCTGCGTGGGCCGAGGGGCGCTCTGATCATCTGCAAAGAGGAGCTGGCCTCAGCCATCGACCGGTCAGTCTTCCCCGGCACTCAGGGTGGACCCTTCATGCACGCCATAGCTGCCAAAGCGGTGGCCTTCAAGGAGGCACTGACACCTGAGTTCAAGGAGTACCAGTTCCAGGTGGTGAAGAACGCCCGCGCCCTGGCAGACCGGCTTCTGGAAAACAAATTCGACCTGGTATCCGGCGGCACAGACAACCACCTCATGCTGGTCAAGCTGATCAAGGAAGGAATCACCGGCAAGGTCGCAGACGAGACCCTGGAGAGGGCGGGCATAACCCTCAACAAGAACATGATACCCTTCGACCCGGCTACTCCATTCGTCACCAGCGGCATTCGCATCGGCACTCCGGCAGCGACCACCAGAGGCATGAAAGAAAAAGAGATGATAAAGATCGCAGACCTGATCACCTCAGTGGTCCGGGACGTAAAGAACGAAGAGACCATAGCCGACGTGCGCCGGCAGGTCCTGGAGCTGTGTGCACAGTTCCCGCTTTACCCTGATATGCCGTGATCGGTGTGATGTGATCGACATGATAATCGATGGAAAGGCTCTGGCGGCGCAGGTTGAGGCCGAAACCGCCCAGAGAGTCAAAAAGCTGGCGGAAAAGGGGATAGTCCCCGGCCTGGCAACGGTTCTTGTGGGCGAGAATCCCGCCTCGCAGATGTACATCCGGCTCAAGCATTCCGCCTGCTCCCGGGTGGGCATTCGCTCCGAGAACGTCGTTCTTCCTGAAGGCAGCACTGAGGAGGACCTCATCGCCAAGATACTGGAGCTGAATTGCCGTTCAGACATCAACGGCATTCTCCTTCAGCTGCCCCTGCCCAGGGGCCTCAGCCCTCAAAAGGCCATGATGAGCATCCTGCCTGAGAAGGACGTGGACGGATTTCATCCTGTGAACATGGGCGCCCTTCTTCTGGGCGCGGAGCGGCTCGTGCCCTGCACTCCGAGGGGCATCATATTCGCCCTGGAAAAGCTGGGCAAGAAGCTGGAGGGAGCAGAGGCGGTGATCGTAGGCCACAGCAATGTTGTCGGCAAGCCCATCGCAGCCATGCTTCTCAACCGAAACGCCACTGTGCAGGTCTGCCACGTCTTCACCAAAGACCTGGCCG
>JGI20214J51088_10001180_pt1 | contig 17803 bp, 11 predicted proteins | sample WetSurMetagenome_FD_51088 | JGI IMG/M metagenome (IMG submission 51088) | reverse complement strand
CATCGTAATTTGTCGAACTGCTGATATCCGAGTTCTTTGAGATCTTCAGGGTGTAGGAGCTTGCGTTGCTGGCGGCTGACCACTGGAAAGTGAACGCGGAACCGATCACGGCATTTTTTGCCGGGCTTATAAGCCTTGGGATCCCGGGTTCGGGCAGCGTAATGTTCTTGGTGAGGTAGACGCCATCATATGTAGCTGATGAATTGATATTGTAGCTCGATCCCGATGGAGTGAAGAGGATTGCCTGTTCAGAAGCGATGGCTGTCGAGTTGTGGAACGCGTATTGGACACCTGCAGTCCCGGTACTGTTCTCGAGGCCGATCACCGCTGAGCTCCCGTGCGACCTGTCNGACGTATTGTCAATGATGCTCCGGTATTGAACCTGGATATTGTTAGACCCTTCATACAGGATCACTGAGAAGGTACCCATCAGCACTGTGCTGTTGTAGAATCCCATGTTGGTCCACTGGATGATGCATTTCCTGTTCGGGGCCGCGCCTATTGTCGTGTAGAGGATCTTTCCCGAAGGATCGATCACAATGTCGTCCCAGAAGGCTGCTATGAAGTTGTTTGGAGCACCCGCGGTAGGTATGGGGTCCTCAGTATAGTCATTTGAACCTGATCCGAACATGACAAGGCCGTTCGACGTAATGTGCATCTGGCTGTACGAATTACCGTAAAATGTGAAGTTGAAGCCGATGTTGAAAGGGCCCCATGAACGGTCATCATAATAGCCTTCGTAGACAACAGTTCCCGGGTAAATGGTTTCAGGTGGCTGGGCTTTGACCAGCGCGCTGCAGAATATCAATGCCAGTAAAATGAAATAACGGCTTTTCATAGGATCGGGATTTTTCAGTGCTAGTTTTCTACTGTTACGTTCCTGCCTGTAAATGCAGAAATATTTCTGACTATGGTCTCGCCCCCGGGCTCCGAGGTAAGGTTTGCGGAATGGATGATTATCCTTGCGCCAGGCTTAAGGAGATCTTTCCACTGCCCGAAATCGGCGGCAAAGTCATTTATGTTATCAGGGAGGATATTGATCTCATCGAAAATCACCGAAGCCGGCTTTGTGAGGAGATACAGATCGACCTCGTCATATGATGCAAGTTTAAGTTCGGCCGTGATCAGGCTGATCGGGTTGCCTTTATCGGGAAGCCGCAGTACCTTCTGGAGAGGCGGCTGGTTTACCAGGTTTCCTGTTTCCGCAATAACCAGGGGATCTATTACTATAAGTCTGGTTGTCTGCCCGGATAGTGAAGCAGACGGTAAAATGGCGATCAATGAAAAGAGCATAAGAGTCTTGAATGAATTCAGGGGCGATTTCATAGCACGGAGTTATTGTTATTTATTTCACATTAAAATCCCACGATATTTTTCTGATTATTTCCCGCATGTTTTCCTTGCCCGGATGAGCTGACCGCAAGTGAGATAAAACATTTCCCCTTCTACAACGCATTTAAAAACAGGGATATTGAAGAAAAATTGTGCAGGGCAATTTTTTTTTGGTCTATTAACTGGCTGATTTATAGCCCCGGGCAAAGGACCTAAGACGGAAGNTCAATAAGGTAGGCATGTTAAAACAAAGATAAACAGAATGATACGAATTTCTCGCTCTCACGGTCCCCTGAAGCATACCTGCTGCCTGCCTGGCGGCAGACAGGGAGGCATTCGCAAAGTTCATAAATGCCTGGGATAACCTGCCTGCTTCACGAGGTGCCTCGCTTCAGAACGTAACCTTTTTAAGGTACTCAGCTGCAGACCTGATGCAAGCCATTCCATCCGGAACATTATCCCTCTCGACCATAAAGTGTTTAATTCCCTGGGCATGCGCCTCCCTGAAAATTGACGGGAAATCGATTATTCCGCTTCCGGGGCATTCGAAATCCATATCAGGCCCCGGGGCCATGTCCTTAACATGAAGGATCGGAAACCGGCCAGGGTACTTTTTCAGGATTTCCAGCGGATCAGCCCCGCCTTTTTTTACCCAATAGAGATCAAGTTCGCAATGTACGAGATCCTTATCCGTATTTTCCATGAGGAAATCAAACGGCAGCCCGGTGTCCGCATGTTCAAATTCCCTGTTATGGTTGTGCCAGCACAGTGTCAGCCCATGATTTTTGCACTGCTGTCCCAGGAAGTTGAGCCGGTCCGCGCTCTTCCTGCACTCCTCAGGCGAAAAGGGGCCGCCTGTGAACCAGGGCCAGTAGACCACTGCGTATTTCATCCGAAGGCTGTTGATCAGGGTAAAGTTCTCCCTCAATTCCTGGTCATTCGCATTGAAATTCAAAGCTCCGGCAACCGGGTTCAATCCAATGCTCTTCAGGTATTTAACAAAAGAGACCGGTGAATCACCAAGGTAATTCCCGGTTTCAATTTCAGTATAGCCGAAGCCCGCAGCTTTTTTAAGAACTTCCTTCCAGTCTCCTTCAAGCTCTTTCCCGATTATTCCCGAGATGAACCCGAAATTTTTCAGCCGGTGGGCTGAGGAACATGAAAATATCCCGATCCCGGAAAAAGGGACAATTGCTGCTGCAACGGCCGATCCTTTTATAAATCCTCTGCGTGTAAGCATAATTCTATGACATATTTAAGATGAGTAGACTGGAGTCTTCATATGATCATGGACCTAAACCTTCGGAAGGGTCCACGGAGCCCTGTAAACAGGAGTGACAAGCTTATTCGCAGCCTCGCTGTTCGTAAACCTGTTATTGAGATCGTCCCACAGGAGCACGGGCTCTCCTGTTCTTGCGGCGATATTGGGTATATGGACATGGAGTGCGGCTATCCTGCCGGTCTCGGGCGGACAGGCCGGTTTATTCCTCGATTTAACGCAGCTGATGAAATTCTTCACATGAAGATCGTGCGATTCCTTGCCTTCAGTGAATTTATATTCTTCCGTCCTGTTCTTTTTGGCTTCCTCATCCCATTCGGGTTGAACGATGATCTTTGACCTGTCTGCGATAATTGTGGCATCATCGCCCACGAACGCTATTCCATAGAGCATGCCGTAAGGGCCGCTCTGGACCCCGGCCGTCATATCCCAGTTGATTACACAATCATGTCCGGGATATACTACCGACATCGAATCGAATGTTTCCCTCGACCTCTTTTCGTGGTATGTATTGGCTCCGTAAACAAGGACCTTTGCAGGGGGAGCGGTTATGTCCTGTGCCCAGATCCCCATGTCGATCAGGTGGACGCCCCAGTCGGACATAAGCCCGCCGCCGTAATTCCAAAACATTCTCCACAGGCCGTGGAACCTTGTTCTGTTAAAACTCCTGGCCGGTGCGGGTCCGAGCCACATATCGAAGTCGACGCCTGCAGGAACCGGTTCATCGGGAAGAATAGCATCCCCGACTCCGTAATTGAAATTGGCCCAGATATTTATCTTCCTCAATTTCCCGATTTTCCCGCCCTTTATCAATTCCATTGCCTTTTGGAAGACGAATCCGCTCCGCTGCTGCTGACCGACCTGCACGATCCTCTTATAATAATTTGTCGCTCTGACCATTATGTTGCATTCTTCTATCGAATTAGCCATAGGCTTTTCGACGTAGACATCCTTGCCTGCCTGCATGGCATATACCGCGATGAGGCAATGCCAGTGATCGGGGGTGCCGACTATCACAGAGTCAATATCCTTCTGCTCCAGAAGCTTGCGGAAATCCTTGTAGAGCCTGGGGTTCTGATTAAACCTTGTCTTTACTTCATTTGATCTTTTGCTCAGGACGGAATCATCAATATCGCACATGGCAACGCAATTGACCCCTGGATTTGACAAGTGGTGTTCAAGGATCCCGAATCCCATGCTGTTGCACCCGATAAGGGCGACATTGAGCGAGTCGGATGGTGCTGCTTCGGAATTACGGGCGATAGAGGGAATATAACTGGTCATTCCCAATCCGGCAGATGCCAGCGCAGTCTGGTTAATAAATTTGCGGCGGTTCATGTTAATCTGGTTTTAGGTCGGTTTTTATCAATTTAGCAGCAGGCAAAACAAAAGGGTGAGGTTGTTTGATTTCACAGGAAATCATCTTGTGACTAGTGTAATATGCAGGATTGAAGGCTCTTCCCCGATGTAGGGTCCGCCCCAGTCGGTTTCGTCGCCATTGAGCTCACGAAGCAACTGAAACTCGCCGTTTTCATAATATCCTTCCTTTACCTTCAGGTATTGCCAGGCTTTTCCTTTGTTTATGCCGATTGGGTTGAAGGTGAAGCGGCTATTGGTCCCGATGGCAATAAATTCATTGTCACCCAGCTTGATGACCATAGCTTTCCCTGTCGCCGTTTTTGGGGAAGTATTTTCCTGCGCGGAAGCAAATCTCCTGCCCATTCCAAAAGTTATTACTGCTTCCCAGTTCCCCAGATTTATTCTTTGCTCAGAATGATCTTCCGGCTCGACCACAGAGTGAATCCGCCCCTCGAATCCCCATTTTGCAAGCTGTGGCATCATCGGGCCCAGCAATTTGTATTCCCTTGCCAGCGGTGCATTGCGATCACCGGCAGTTCCGTGCCGCCTGCCATCAACACCAAAAGGAGAATAACCGATCCCTTTTTCGATGACCTTATAAAGGTATTTCACATTGCTCCCGGTTTCCGGAACCAGCAGGGCGTTATCCGGGCGTGAATATAGATCAATGATTTTAAGGACTCTCTCGTCTCCCTGCAAATAAATATCAGGAGCCACAAGATCGATCGACGGTGCGGCTGCCTTCCAGACAGGGATAACATTATCGGTGGCTCCGCCGCTCTCATATTGCGATGCATCAGGGTTGGTCAGCGGATCCCGGAGCGCGGCGTTCACATAGATCGGAAGCGGGTTGACGGCTTTTCCTGATGCCGCCACATATTCGATATAACTGGCTACCGACCAGGCGTGAAAATATTCGTCAGCATTTTTCCCGAATACTTCCTTCCAGGTTCCCTTTGCATCCGGGGGCACATTTAATTCCCTTAATGTCTGCGGGTTAAGCAAGGCTTTCGGTACGGGTTGTTCGAAAAGCTTTTGGGCAGTACCGGAATAATCACGTACGCTTCCCCATGAACCGGGTTCATTCTCAACCTGTACCATTATGACGGTATGTTCCGGATCGGCGCTCTTTAAATAATTCATTACTTCCGCGAAAGCTTTTGCATCGGCTTCCATGGCATCCTTTGAATGCGGCGAAGGTGAATCGACCGGCTTACCGTCCTTTCCAACTATGTTCGGGTATCTTTTTGAATCAAGCTTCATCCATTCGGGCATATAATGGTTGCTTCCGTTCTTCCACGTGGCAAACCACAACAATATGAGCCGTTTATTCCTTTCCCTTGCCTGGTCCAGGAGCATCTGGATCATTGAAAAGTCAAACCGGCCGGGTTGAGGCTCAACCTGGTTCCAGTAAACCGGGATTTCAAGGGTATTTGCATTTATCGAATCAATGGTTTTCCAGACATCCGGCAGGACCCTGGGCCATGTTGAGGAGTTACCGGATTGACCTCCGAGCATAAAGAATGGCTTGCCATCGACCAGCAAGGCAAAACGGCCATCATTTTGTACAATTCCGGGCATTTCAGTCCCATTCGCCTGGCCATATGCAAGACCGGTTTTTAACAGCACAATCAGGGCTGCGGCACAAATAATCCGTAAGTTATTGTCAGGTAGATTTTTCATTTTCACTGGTATGGTTAAAATAAGGCCGCACACCCTGGTCTAACATTCAAAATCAAGGCCGAAAACAAAATTACAATTTTGTTGAATAACCGGAAAGTGTTCTTTGGAGCAAAAGCCGGGAAGTCTTGCAAACAGGATAATGAGAAAATCCGGGATCTGATTTNGGACCAGGATCNTCACCGGGAACACTTGTTTTAATCCCTAAAGAATGCGGCAATTTACCGATAACCTCCATTAATCAAGTATATTAATAAGTCTGTCAAAATACATTATTCAAATATTCAATTTTATCCTAGATTTAGAATCATATGCATAGTTATCTGATTATTAATTACTAACCAAAGCAGTCGTATTTCTTAGTCTGTAGAATAATATCTCCCCTTAAATATTTAATTGGTTCATAACAAAAATTTAATAAATATGAAAAAGCTGATTCATATCCTGCTGATCTTTATCATTCTTGGAGCAGTAACAATCTCAGGCTGCAAGAAGGATGAACCTGTTAATCTGCCCGGGTCGGGTGAAATTGTAACAACCGGAACAATTGAGGTCCCTGACAATATTAATAAATCCGGGTGGTCGCTGATTTCCGGACTAAATGGGGGTACAATAAGAGATAATCAGTATGATTTAAGGTTAAATAAGGATGCTGTACAGCTGGTATGTGTTCTTGATGCAAACGGTCAGCCGGCTCTGATGGCAATAGATGTAACAAGCTCGCAGTCTTCGGATCACATTATAAGTGCTTCAACAACCGCTGAGGCTTTGGTTTTTCTTAATCCGTTTTTTTGCACAAGCGATGTCAATGAGGCTTTGGAGCTGAAACAGAAGATCTACACGTTAAGCTCATTTAGTCTTCTTGTTGAAACCATAAACTCACAGCTGCAGAATGGATCATTCACGCTGTCGGGTGACAATAATGAGCTGCTAAACTCATTGGACTTGGTATATAAAGATCTATTAGGATCACTGGGACTTAGTTCCTTAAACAAAGTTGGAGTTGTCAAATCATCAGAAGATTTTACTCCGTCACCGGATTTTGAAATAAATGCCTTAAAAATTGTGGAATTTGAACAAAATTCAACAGCATTGTCATTTAAGGTTGCCAACAGGGCAAAAAGGTGGATCAGTGTCTTTGTTGATAAAAGTGTTAATGGTTCTACATTTGAACAATCAGCAGATCCTGTCGATATCATACCTTCTCCAAGCATAAGCATCTGGAATCTGATAACAAAGGGGATACAGGTTCCTGTTGAAAACAGCCAGTTAATACAGAGCAATACCGCCGGTTATAAGGCGATAGCGGTAAAATGCTATGGGCTGGGCACTTACAACATCGGAAGTCAAATCACTGATAATGAATTTTCAAGAGCTATGCTGCCAGCCGCATGCAGTGCCGTATTTGATTTGGGAATTCCTGTCTTTGAGGTAATAACCGGCATGAAATTCAGTACTGAATTGCGGGGCAGGCCAACCCAACACCCTTTTTATAAACTGGTTGAAAAGGCATACTTAGACCTCACTAAGGATTTAGTGCTGAAAGCCCGCATATATACATGGTATCGTGAAGGAGACATAGTTCACATCGTTGCTGAAATTTCGAAAGGGATGCTGACTACCTGTGCAAAGGAACCTGTCTTAATTGCAGACATTCTGACGGATATTATCGGGAAAGAGGTAGCAAGGTCATTGGTTAATTCCTGGTTATTCCCGATACGTGTAATTAACAGTGTAATTACCGCGGCAAATATTGGATATTCATTAGGTTCAATCCTCTCAACTGAGGCAATAACTGATTTTAGCTTAAATAATACAACCCCCAGCTTACCCGTCACAATTAAAGGAAGTGTTAAAAGTTATTCAACAAATAATCCAGTCTCAAATGCATATGTAACATCTTATAACCAGAATGGCAATTTGTTACAAAGTACAATAACGAATGCGGCTGGTAATTTTTCATTAAAATCAACTATTGGCTACGTCAGAATCAGGGTTGTTGCCAATGGATATAAACCCTCAAACCAGGTATTGGACATTCCGTCTGACGCCATTAACCAGAGTCCATCAGAGTATTATGCACCAACAACCTGGCTTTCAGTATTCTCCAGTGATGCGGGAGATGTTGCAGGTACAGTAGTGGATGCAACGACTCTCAGGCCTGTTTCAGGAGTTAAAATTGACCTTAGGCCCGGAATAAATGATATTGCAATGGAAATTACTCATCAAACTGTGTCAGGATCTGACGGATCCTTCTATTTTACTTCAGTGCCTTCAGGTACTTATACCGCTTATTTTTCAAAAACAGGGTACATAAATGATTATCTGGTTCTTTCAGTTTTGGGTGACGAGTCAACTTCAGGGTTCAAAATGAACCTGTCACCTGATATTAATGTCAATGGTTTCCGGATAGTTCTTACATGGGCTGAAGATCCGAATGATCTGGATTCTCACCTTTTTACGCCAAATATTGACGGGACACCATATCACATATACTATTCAAATCCGGGCGATCTCCTGATTCCCCCATATGCCAGCCTGGATGTGGATGACGTCACATCGTATGGTCCGGAAACAATAACCATCGATAAAACAGTAACCGGCGAATACTATTATTCGGTCTATCATTATGCAGGTAGTGGAAGCCTTACGACCACTTCAAATGCCACGGTTAATTTGTACGGGGAAAACGGATTCATAAGAAAATGGACTGTGCCTTCAAGCGGGGACGGAGTCTGGTGGAACGTGTTTTCGATCAATGGGGAAACCGGGGCAATAACCAATATTAACGCGATTTCCGATTATCCTCCGGATGATTACAAAGGTGTGGCTGAGATTGACATGAAAAAGAAAAAATAGCCTTGAATTCGGGAGCGGCGGCTTAACAGGGCCCCGCCCCGATTTTTATATACTTGTGCCATTTCGTTTTGTAACCGGATAGTTGCAAAAGAGCTCCGGGATTTGTCCAGTCCGGTAAAAACTCCGGTGCCAGGGAAGGCTCCGGGATAAAGAATTTCGCACTAAAATATTAACCGACCCAAATCTGATTGTATTTTGTTACCTGCTTTGACTATGGATGTTTATTTTTGCCAGATTTATTTTAGTAAACATGCAAAACCAGGACGATCAGACTTCGGCAGCATTAGCCGGCGATATAGCAGGTAAAACGATATTTTCCATTTTATTATCCATCAGCTTCTCCCACCTTCTTAATGATACCATTCAGTCGCTTATTCCTTCCATATATCCGGTCGTCAAGAATTCATTTCACCTCAGCTTCTCGCAAATAGGAATGATCACCCTTGTATTCCAGTTGACAGCCTCTTTGTTTCAGCCGCTTATTGGATTATATACCGATCGTAAACCTCAACCCTATTCACTTGCTGCCGGCATGGTTTTTACCTTATCCGGGTTGATCCTCCTATCCCAGGCAAAGAATTATGCAATGCTTTTAGTCTCGGTAGCTGTAATCGGAACAGGATCGTCAGTATTTCATCCGGAAGCATCGAAGGTTGCATATATGGCGTCTGGCGGCCGCAGGGGACTGGCCCAATCCATTTTCCAGGTAGGCGGCAACCTTGGAGGATCACTGGGACCCATACTTGCAGCTCTGATCATCGTTCCATTCGGCCAGTCGAGCATCCTTTGGTTTTCAATACTTTCTCTGGTGGCGATTATCGTGCTTTTAAATGTCGGCAGGTGGTACACTAATCACATGAACAGGATGCGGGAAAAAGTTACCGCTGTAATGAAAGGACATAATTTATCCAGAGCAAAAGTCGCTTCATCGGTGGTAATTCTGCTGATCCTTATTTTTTCAAAATATTTCTACCTGGCATCCATCACCAGCTATTTTACTTTTTACCTGATACATAAGTTCAATGTATCGATACAAACTTCACAGGTGCATTTGTTTCTGTTTCTTTTTGCGGTAGCCACGGGAACGCTCCTCGGCGGGCCCATCGGTGACCGGGTGGGAAGAAAGTATGTTATCTGGTTCTCAATTCTCGGAGTTGCACCCTTTACCCTGTTGTTGCCTTTTGCCAGCCTTTTCTGGACTACTGTGCTGAGCATAATGATCGGGGTGATACTTGCCTCTGCCTTTTCAGCGATACTGGTTTATGCACAGGAACTTATTCCAGGCAAAATAGGGATGATTTCGGGGTTATTCTTCGGGTTTGCATTTGGCATGGGAGGACTGGGATCGGCTTTGCTTGGAATGCTGGCTGATAAAACCAGTATTGATTATGTTTATCATGTTTGTTCATTCCTGCCGCTTATCGGCATACTCACTGTTTTCCTGCCTGATATCGGAACAAAAAGGGTAAGTTGAAGCATTATTCACTTCTGATCTAGAAGCTCACTCCTGAAGAGGCTGTATCATTAGTCCTTTTTTCCTTTGTGATCCAGTCCCGATAACTATCGGGAGCTACCGGGACCTTTGAGCCCTTTGTTATCCTTTGTTTTTGCCCCCCATCCCCCCTGAAGGGGGGTTCTTGAATAGACCCCTTTAGGGGGCCGAGCGTAAAAAAAACACCTGGTAGGTGTTTTTAGCGAAAGAGCCAGCCCGCAGCAGTAGCCCGGTCACAGCGAGAAACGAAAAAGTGTGAGCGTGGGTGTGAAAGTGGGTGTATGTGGTAATTTTTGATGTCAGTATTTCATCCCGTTTGCAACAATAATGTCATCAGTGACCTGAATGATATTTCTTCGCTCATAAAANTTTTGAGTTTTTTTGTATTCCTGTTCTCTTTTATTTTCAGGAACCTTTGCAAACCACCAGTTGGCTGTTACAGCGGCGAAAAAATCACAAGCATCGGTTGGAGTTTTAAATAAATTTCTCCAGATGAACCTGTTGGTTCTAATATCTTTGAAACCAGCATCTTTCATCAGGAGATGGATTTGCTTTTCAGTTCGTGGCCAAAAATCAAGACGATATCCGAGAACATATTTTTTATTTATCGCCCTGAGGTTTGTATCGATTGCCTCCCAGTAATGTTCCGGGCCATGAGCCCCAAGCGATACAGAACCGCCAGGGCGCAATACCCGGTACATCTCTTTCACTGCCTTTTTCTGATCCGGAAAAAGTCCAAATGCCATACCAGTCATGACAAAGTCAAAGCTGTTATTATTAAAGGGCAGTGATTCTGCATCAAGCTGACAGAATTCGATCCGGTCAGATCCAGTTGCCAGGGTTCTGACTTTCTCCCTGCCTCGTTCAAGCATATATTCAGAGATATCCCCACACACAACCTTAGCAGCACCCATTTCCAGGGCTATTAATGAAGCCACCCCGGTTCCTCCTCCAATGTCAAGTACTTCTTTGCCTTGAAGATCGATCCCATAAAATTGATAATCGGCAGCTCTCTCTTGAAATTCACCTGCCAGTTCATCATAATTGGTTACATGCCGCGAAAACGTAGCATTGTANCCCAATNTTATGCGATCTTTCATCGCTTTTTTATTTCNCAGGTTCCCCGTCAGCCAGGCCAGGATATTGTTTGAGTTGATAAGTATTCTCATTGGAGATGAGAGCTTACCTGTCCAGAAAAGATTATTCATCTTGGTCTTTTATAATGTCAGATCAAAATTATGCCTTAATTGAACAAAAGTCAAGTTAGTAATACCCAGTGGAAAAGCCCACGCTACTGACCACTCTTTGCCGGAAAGGATTGACCATGCCTGGCAGTACATAACTTTTTGCATTCCAAAACTGTAATTTAATGGTCATATGACCACTCATGAAGAGCCTTCAAAAACAGCCTTACATCCCTGGTTTCTGTATTTTGGGGACTATATCAGATACGATTCCAATAAAAATTTGTTTGCATCTCTGAATTTCAGGATAGGATTTTTCCTTTTGAGAAACAGGTGGGATCTTGCGGCTACATTATCGGAACAGATATCTGGAAATATCGATGCTGAAGGTACACTTCTGTCAAGTGCCGGCCTGGCAAGCAAAGTATATTTTCCAATCAAAAAAATCAATTTGAGCCCTTATGTTGGTGGTCAGGCTGCAGTGTCAATACCTGAGGGCAGTAATATTTCATTTTCACCTTCAGGCCTGGCGGGCGTAAGCTGGTATGTTGGTATTGGAAGCCTCGACTTAGGGGTATATATCGGACAACACAATTCCCTTATGATAGGTTATACGATCATTCCAAATTACAGATTCTCAAAATAGTGGTGAGATATATAGCAGAATAAACTGATCTTTTTCCTCAACTTTTAGAAACTGCCGAGGTGGGCCTGAGGAGGCTGTATCAAAAGTCCTTTTTTAACTTTGTGACAACCTTTGTGTCCTTTGTGTTTAATTATAAATATTTGAATCCTGCCTGACGGCAGGCAGGCACAAAGGAACACGAAGTACACATAAAGGGGGAATCCTTAAAAATATTACTATTGAGAAAGCCCCTGGCGAAGGAGCAACCCCGCAGCAGTAGCCCGGTCACATCGAGAAATGAAAAAGTGTGAGTGTGGGTTTGAGAATGAGTGTGAGTCTGAGTGTGAGAGCGGGAAGAAAGAAGCTACTAATACGGAATACCAATATCTTTATCTGGTTAACTAAGCCAGTCATGAGGAAACTATTGGTTTTCATTTTGATAATTATTGCTCTTCAAAGAGTATCCGGTCAAAAACCAGCGATATCATTCTATTGTGAACTCAACAGCAAGGAATTCACAGAATTATTCGCCGATACTTCCCTCATAAACCAGCTCACTGAGATGAAAGCCGGTTTGAAAATTGGGTTACCCGATCTCAGCCCCGGACGTGCAGAAGTAGTCAAAAGACTCAATAATTACGGGATTCCGTTGGTCGCCTGGTTGTTACTTCCGGAAGATCAAGGTTACTGGTTTAATGCTTTTAATGGCGACAAGGCAGCAAAACGATACGAGGAATTCCTTAAATGGACAGCTGAATATAATCTTTCCTGGAAGGGGATTGGGATTGACCTGGAACCTGATATGAATGACATAAAATTGGTATTGGAACACCCCTTAAAACTTGCCTGGAAAGTGTACAAAAGACTTTATGATACCAGGTCATTTAAGAAAGCGGATGTTACATACGGCAATCTTCTGTCGAAGATGAAAAGTGACGGGTACACTGTGGAGAGTTATATTATCCCTTTAATACTGGAGGACAGGAAAAAAGATCGAAGATCCTTTCAACGTCTGGCCGGGATCATTGACCTTAAAACAGAAACAGAGATACCGATGGCGTATACGAGTGTTATGGGATCACCCGCAATTATTCCGCGGTATCACGAAGTCAATATGCCAATCGCACTTGGAAGCACAGGCGGAGGTGTAAATATCGGAGGACTTGAAGCTCCGGCATTGAGCTGGGAAGAGCTGGACCGGGATATTTTGATAGCCTCCGGGCTTACCGGTCAGATTGCGATATTCAGCCTTGAGGGTTCCTGGAAGAAAGGATTCATTCCCAAAATAAGCTCCATGGATTTCACAAGGAGCGCTCCCGACATAAGTGATTTTAAGGAAAAGCAGGAAAGAATTGATAAGATTTTCAGATTTGTTTTGTTCGTCACAAATTGGCCCCTGATTCTGACTCTTGTAATAATATCGGTCATTTCCGCAATTGCATGGGGATTGTACAGATTGATCATTATTATCATCCGAAAGTGACCGCTTGCATGAATTGTTTGGTTAGTATTCTTTTTTCTCCGAACTTCTCTCCAGTAAATTACATCCGGGTATCCGGAATCACTTTTTCAATCAAAGGCCAATTACATAAAAACATTATGTTTAACCACATTAATTGTACTGTCGCTCTCATGTTCATTTGGAATAAATGCCCAGGATGTCAAAGAAAAAGTCTGCCTCGATAATACTGAGCAGTTTTTAATTCCATCTGAATATGCGAAAGGCGAGAATTATTTGATTCAGGTAGGCTTANCGANTGGTTATTCTTCTTCACACAAGCCTTATCCTGTTTTATATGTCTTGGACGGTGATTATGCATTTGGAATCACAAAAGGAATTGCAGATTTATTAATGATTGGCAATGAGATTAACGGAATAATTGTAATTGGAATAAGTTATGGTAAGGGAGTTTTTGCCTGGTCACTAAAAAGAACAAGATATTTGACACCGGGCCACGACACCATTTTTGCAAAGGGGCAGAATACCGGCGGGGCGGATAACTTTCTGAAATTCATGCAATATGAATTAATCCCTGCAGTTAACAAAAACTATAATACAGATCCGGATTCAGCTGCAATCTGTGGCGAATCTTTGGGCGGATTGTTGAATTCATATATTCTATTTAAGCAACCGGAATTGTTCAAAAGTTACATTATTATTTCTCCTTCATTGGTCTGGAACAGCAAGAGTGTCTTAAAGCTGGAATCTGGATATTTCGCTGACCATAAGGAATTAAATAAAGTAGCTTTTGTTGCTTACGGTTCCCTGGATAATAAAGAGACTATAATCAGTCCGACAACTGAACTGATCCGGAATATTCAAGCGCATAATTATAAGGGACTGAAACTGATTACAAGAATTTTTGAAGGAGAGACCCATATGTCAGTCCCTTCGGTCGCCATAACCAATGGGTTAAAAACACTTTATAAACAATAGACTTTCCGACCGCACTTAGACTTATCATATCCGGGAGTCTGATAATTTATCAATATGATGATATACAGATAATTGACTATACTCCAGCTGCACTAATGTTTGTCTGAGGATGCTGTGCGAGAAATTATTGATCCCATACCATTGAATACTAATCCCAAGATAATCCTGCAAAACTATCACCCGGTAGCAGGTATTCAATTGCCCCTCTCAGGATCAGAAATTAAATTCCCCCACATCAATAATATCTTTGGTGTTCTCAAGACGAACGGTCACCTCTTGCTTTTTCTGATCAGCTTTACCAAAGTTGGTGATGAAGGTCAGATGCAGGTTAACAGGAGCCAGCATCGACTGGGAGCGGGTTCCGTAATAGTTAGCCTGGACCTTGTATTTTCCCTGAGTCGCCTTCCTGATCATGAATTCCTCGGGGCCATAACCCCCGGTAAAATCATTGGACAGCTTGCCTCCCAGATAAGTTAGCTTATTTTCGTAGTAACATTTTTCACCGGAAGGGTCGGTTACCCAGAGATCAATATCACAATTATCAGCTTCCCAGGTCAGTACCACGCGGATATTTACCGGCTCCTTTTTGACTAACCGCCTGTCAATAAATGAGTAATTAAGTTCAGGATGCAGGGTGATTATGCTATTGATCTCATTCATGACAATCAGCTCCACCCCGGGGAAACGACCATCCCATTCCCTTTTTACCACTTCATAGAGTGTCCGTATCGCCTGCTGCCTGTCTCCCGATGCCTCATATGCCAGACCAAGATCACGGTACGATTGAGGCTCCTCTGCTTTGAGTTTTAGAAGCTTCCTGAAAACCAATATTGCATTGGCAGAATTGTTTAAGTCCAGGAGCTTTTTACCCAAAATCCGCAGTAATTCCGGTGATTCCAGCTTCAGTTCAGCCAGGTTTGAAAGGATCCTGAGTGTAATTTCTTTGTTGCCTGATTTTGAAAAGAAATCTGATGCGTCAATATAAAATGCAGGTGTTGCACCATATTCCTTTTTCAGCTTTAAATAAGTGCCATATTCCTCCCCGGTCTTTGCATACTGGAGCACCTTCAGATATGGCGTCTGCGGATCCCAGGCATTGACCTGGATGTCAGCCTTGTTACTTTTGTCTGCAGGCATGGCTGCGTCACTTACCTCCTCCACCATCATAAATGCTTCAGGTTCCTGGTTGGCCCGGTCTACCCTGACTCCTGAAACCCTACTTCTAAGCCTTCTTTGTGTTCCGTAACCTGTAACCACAACTTCAGAAAGACTTTGTGAAGAGTCGCTGACATTAAAATGGTTATTACCTGGGTTATTCTTATTTCCCGGTTTTGGCGAGACAGGATAATCAGTGATCCACCATTTACTCTGTTCGTCCGATAGTTTTACAACATATTCAATATGGTTATGACTTTTTTCAGAGGCTTCTTTTTCAACGGCGTACTTTTGCTTGAAATATTCCCTCTGCAATTCTTTTGGAGGAACAATGTCGTACTCCAGGTAATCGTTCAGGTTTTCAAGGACCAGTAAAGAAGTATTTTCGGTTACTATACCAAATTTCTTACCGGTAAGGGTAATTACATCCCCATTATTCCCGGGATCCAGACTAAGCTCTGCAATTTTCTTCTCTGCCCAGAGTCTCTGAAGCAATTCAGGTTCGGCAGAGTTATCAACGGAAATTTTTATTCGTTTTGACCAGACAATGGTCTTACCAAAACCAAAGTTCAATGATATTGTTGCGGAATTGGTTGTCATAATTCCTGACAGGCTGAAGGAATTAGTAAACTGGCAGGGCAATGACGGGTAAATATTTGAAACCCCGCCCTCTTCCACCCCGGCGGAAATAAAGTGATAATTGTCGGATGTGAGCAGAAGCAGGCCTTCAGGAACAGTCAGCCTGTTCAGGTTAACATATACTCCCCCGCTTCGTTGTGCAATCGATGCAAGAAAATCATGGTCGGCGGCAACACTCGAATTAATCGTAGTTACAGGGATATTGGAAAACCTTGGTTGTGAGTCTCCAAAATTCGAGATACCGTCAGAAAAAAGTAGTATCTCATCACTGTGGTATTTGGTAAAGTCTATACATCCGAAAGATGTTCCCCCGTCGTATACAATTGATTTGATCGCTTCCCGGAGATTATCCCAGTTCCCGCCGGATACATTAAATATCCTTTGTTTCTCCGTGCTTATATTAAAAGGCACAAGCTCCACATTTAAATTCACTATCTTCTTAAAATATTCACCCAGGAGAGAAAGCTCTTTTTCAATGTTCCGTGCCTGTGATGAATTTGAATTATCCCAGATCAACGTTATTGTTTTGGGCAGAGGTTTGATCCTCACCGTTTTCTCAGGTCTGACGGTTAAATAAAAATATGTCGAATCTGATGCATCGTCCTTAGCCGTAAAAACTTTTTCAGGATCATTTACATTGGGAAAGCTCAATGCAATTTGCTTATCCGGGGTGAAGTTATCCTGCTTAAAATCTGCCACGTATGAATCATTCCAATGATTGAATGTCAGATTATTCAGTTCGTTAAGTTCATCGTCCGGGCTGACACGGTTTTTAATAACTTCCACATGTAATGAGAACTTGTCCACGGGCTCATCAATTGCCAGTGGCAGTACGTACAAATCATTTTTCCCCTTATCGGTCAGTTCCTGTTCAAAAGCCAGGACAACTCTCCTTGTTCCCTTTGCAGGCAAGGGATAGACACGCATCCTGAAGTTATTTGCACCTGTCATTTCAAGAAGACCGGGATCGACTCCCTTTCTTACAACAGCCTCAAAAGTCTTCCGGCCGACCTCTTTATCCACCACGACACCCTCCCGCAAAACACCGTTAATATCGAGGGCAAAACGGGAAATAGTCTGACCCTCGCCCAGCGGGAAATTAAATTCACCTTCCATTATCCTCATATTATTGTTATAATATGTCATATCCAGGGTCGTAACAGCTACCTGGCCGATGACCCTGATATCAATCCCAAGGATTTTAAGTCTCATGGGGTCCTCAGTCCTATTGTTCAGGTTGCTGACTTTCATGACCGGATTTACAGGAATCTGATTGTTTTTCTGAGCGATTACCTTATAGCCGGATAATTGCAAAAGAATTGAAGTGAGGATTACTATCGTAATGCACTTTCTTCGGGTTACCCTGGTTTCCATGATGAATTGAGTTAGAACTGATCCTGGTTTAGCAAAATATTGAAAGTCTCTTCATACCGGGTAGTGCAATAACCACGCCAAATCATCATACAGATTAAATTCTGAAGTAACCAGCTCTATTCAGGCGGCCAATTTGCTACTGCAAGAGGTGGTCAGCCTGTCAGGGAACTTCCAAAAAAATCACGTAAAGGGTGGTTTAAGTGAGAGGATGTACAGCAATGTACACAGCCTGCATGTAGGGATTTCGATACCCGGCATATCCGGCGGGCAAAGTGTAAGAAGTATGTTATTACAGGTAGTAAAAGTTTCCCGTTTCAGGCACCTTCAGGATCTTCTTTTCAACCAGTAGATTTGTAGCCTCAGTATAAATAAAATGGTACCACCATAT
>JGI20214J51088_10001177_pt1 | contig 17821 bp, 13 predicted proteins | sample WetSurMetagenome_FD_51088 | JGI IMG/M metagenome (IMG submission 51088) | reverse complement strand
GGCGGGAATTTCTCTAAAATTTGCCAATACTTCTCCGTTGCCGGTATTGACTGCTTCCATCACCGATGTCATCTTGGCCCTGATGAAAATTTCCGAAGGATCGAGCGAAGATCCGTTATAATGAATAATCTCCGTGTATCGAACCGGTCTACGGTTCTCCATCTGCAAGATTCCGCTTAAGCGGGAATCCATCGGGATACCGGCTTTAAGCAGAGTTCCATTAACCACAATACTGCAAACTGTGGCGAATCCGACTTTGCCATCAGGGATAGATACGTCTCCAATATTTTGTCCGGCACCAGCGACAGCTACCAGTCGGCTGACNCAGAAACCTTTATCAAAGGCCGGCCGCATTGCGCGTAAAGCTTTGTTAAAGTTATTTTCAGGGAATATTGATACATTTACNGGGATATTACCGCGGCGGTTTTCGATATCAAAATCNGTACGGTAGGCCAGCAATTCTATTTTAGTGATACAAAGGCCTACTTTGTCTTTTACCAGGGCGTTTTTTACCTCTGNGATACCCTTATCGGTAATTATCCGTCCGTCCTGGGTGCCGACCAGTTCGGTTAGTCCTCGTTCATCCATCATTTTCAGGTGATAACGTACCGCCCTTTCACTCAGGGATACCCCATAACCTTCTAAATGCTGGGCGATGATACGGGCACCGGCAGGTTTCTGAAGGTTCTGCAGGATTTTCAGTATTGCCAGCGTTTTACGCTCTACATCTTTCGATTCAAAGCTCATTATAACACCTTAACCGGTAAACAGTTACCGATTACCTCTTTGTAGTATATAATAACTGCTCACAACAGTCAATAGCTTTCTAAAATAGAATAAGCTTCTTTACAATGAGTTTCAACGTAGTAACCCTGTTTTATCCAGTAATACTAAAAATTCATATCTACCTGGCGTTTAGATATTGTTATCTCATACAGCACACTGATAAAATATGACAAGTAACGGATGGAGATAGAAAATGGACTTTACACTTACACACGAACAAGAAGCCATTAGAAAATCGGCAAGAGAATATTGTGTCAGAGAGTTATTACCGGCGGCTGATTCAATCGAAAAAGAGGGGAAAATACCGGCAAATATTATTGCCGGCCTGGCTGAGGCTGGTTTCTTCGGATTACCGTTCGGAAAAGAATACGGCGGCTCAGGTAATGGGTTTTCAGTATCCTCAATTGCTCTCGAAGAACTTGCCCGGGGGAGCGGCGCGGTGGCTATGCTGGTGGGGATGAACTATCTATCAGGCATTCCTATTGATTTATTCGGTACGGAAGAACAGAAGAAAAAATACCTGGTTCCCCTTTGCAAAGGTAAAGCTATCGGTTCATTTGCCTTTACCGAAGCTTCGACAGGTTCCGATCCACAGGCAATTACTACCAGGGCTACGAAAGAAGGAGATACTATAATACTGAACGGAACAAAACGCTTTATTACTGCCGCTGACATCGATGGACCTATTGTTTTATCGGCTTTCGATGGGCAGGCTGTCAGCACATATATTGGGGAAAAAACCATGCCTGGCTATTCGGTAATACATCAATGGGACAAGCTTGGCATGCATGGAATTTCGCTGGTTGATATAGAACTAGAAAATTACCGGATTCCGTCGGAAAATCAATTAGGAGAAGCCGGTTCCGGATTTAAGCTTCTCCTCAATACGATAGCCCTGGGTAAACTGGATACCTGTGCGATCATATTGGGGTGTGCACAGGCTGCCCTTGACGAGGCAATAAAATATGCCAAAGGCAGGATGATTCGTGGGAAACCGCTTTCCGGTTCTCAAAATATACAAACGCTGCTCGCTGAGATCGCCGTTAAAGTAGAAGCCGCTCGCTGGATGACTTATCGTCTGGCGTCACTGGCAGACTGTAATCAAGATATTAAATCAGAGGCAGCTTTAGCAAAAATATTCGTGACTGAAGCAGCCATCGAGATTGTAAATAAAGCTTTCAGAATACACGGTGCCTATGCTTATGTGACGGACTACCGTATAGAGCGCCTGTTGCGGGATATTTATCTCGGAGAGATCGTTGAGGGATCGAACGAAGTACAGAAAGTGATTGTGGCTAATTCAATTCTTAAATCCGCGAGCTAGAGGTATATCCTGAATCTTGAATCATAATTCACTCTGATAAGCTTGAAGACTCAGCTTTAAAAACTGTATACTTATTATTGGCTATGGCACTTTATATAGATGCTACAGAACCGGGAATCGAAATGGAGCAATTATTTCGGTTCAAGGTGTTATTTCCCCTCATATATTTGGTTTCTGCAGCAGAAACGGTCATGATATCCAAAAATTGCGTTATCCATAATATAAAATAAAGAAGGTAGGAATATGGGAGATATTGGGATTACGTCATACGGGATCCATATACCACGGTATCGGTTAAGTCGTAAGACTTTATCCGCGGCAATGGGTTGGGCGGGTGGNGGTGGTGCACAGGGAGAAAAGGCAGTAGCTAATTTTGATGAGGACAGCCTTTCCATGGCAGTATCCGCCGGACGGGGCTGTCTCAAAGCAGTCAAACAGGCTAAACCGGACGGTCTTTATTTCGCTTCAACTACACCTCCTTACAAAGAAAAAGGGAGTGCTGCTATTATGGCTACGGCTCTCGATTTCGATAAAAATATAAGGACCGGTGATTTCACCGATACGCTGAAAGCCGGGACAACGGCATTACTGGCGGCAGCCGATGCTATTAAAAGCGGTAATGCATCGAATGTGATGGTCTGTGCTGCCGATTGCCGGTTGAGCAAACCTGCCGGTTCTCTGGAGAGTACCCTGGGAGACGGCGGTGCTGCTTTCACGCTTGGAAATAAGGGTGTAGCTGCTACGATCGATAGTTCCTATGCGGTCTCCTATGATTTTCCGGATTACCGCAGGACTGATGATGATAAATACGTCCGTTCCGTAGAAGACAGGTTTATCCGTGAAGAAGGTTATTTAAAGTTTATTGCGGAAGCGGTCAACGGCTTATTAAAGAAAAACAAATTGGAAGCTAAAGATATAGCTAAAATTGCCTACCCCTGTCTGAACGTTCGTGAACATGCCAATGTTGGCAAGAAAATCGGTTTGCAGCCCACGCAGATACAGGAACCTTTAATGATTGCCATTGGCGAGGCCGGGGCAGCCTCACCCTTAATGCTATTAGTGGCTATGCTGGATGAAGCCAAGCCGGGTGATAAGTTGATCGTAGCAAGCTACGGTAACGGTTCGGAAGCTATCCTGTTGACCGTGACCGGCGAAATTACAAAATTACAAAAAGGTATTTTAAAAGCTGCTCTGGCGTACAAGAAAGATCTGACGAATTACGAACGATATCTGGCTTTCCGCGGTATAATACCCGTAGAAACCAGCTTTCCTCCCGATATTGCTAATACTCAGCTCGTTTTGAACTGGCGCGAACGCAAGACTATTCTGGGGCTTTACGGTTCGGTTTGTAAGAAGTGCGGTACACCGCAATATCCGGCCCAGAGGATCTGCGTTAATCCCGACTGCAGAGCTACCGATGAAATGGAAGAGATGCCTTTCGCCGATAAAACCGGTAAGGTCTTCACCTATACTGCAGATTACGCTTCTCCCTCTCTGGATGCACCCTTACTGTTCGGTATAATCGATTTTGATGGTGGCGGCCGCATGGTTTTTGAATTTACTGATACTGAGTTCGAATCATTAAAAATAGGGACTCCGGTGAAGATGGTATTCCGCCGTAAGTACTATGATGCCGGGCGGGGTATCGTAGGCTATTTCTGGAAAGTTACTCCTATTAAGTAGATTGAGAGGTTAAAAATGACAGACGGAATTAAAGATAAAGTTGCCATTATCGGAATGGGTTGTACTAAATTTGGCGAATTGTACGATAAGGGTGCCGAAGACTTAATGGTGGATTCTTTCAAAGAAGCTCTGGAAGATGCCGGCCTGGAAAGAAAAGATATCAAAGCAGCATGGCAGGCAAATCAATTCACTGAAATGAACATCGGTCAGAGTGCTCTTCCGTTATCGACTACTCTGAAGCTGCCTTTCATCCCGGTATCCCGCGTTGAGAACCTCTGTGCTTCCGGCAGTGAGGCACTGCGGGCAGCATGTTTTGCCGTAGCTTCAGGTTCGGTTGATATCGCACTAGCACTCGGTATCGAGAAAGTGAAAGATATTGGATTTCCCGGATTGCCCAGAGAGAACGAGGATATCGTGGTCAGGGGTCCCAAGGGCAGAGCTATTTTGCCGGGCTGGAATAACCCTAATCCGGGTATGTTTGCTATGATGGCAGTGAAATATTTTGACCGGTATGGACTCACCATCGAAGAAGGTAAAAAACTGCTGGCAAAGATTTCCGTAAAAAGTCATCATAACGGAGCATTGAATCCCAAAGCTCATCTTCGCCGCGAAATAACAGTGGAAGATGTCATGAAAGCCCCATTAATTGCCTGGCCGCTGGGACTTTATGATTGCTGTGGTGTCAGCGATGGTTCCGCTGCTGCTATTGTGTGCCGTGCCGATATGGCAAAGAGCATTCGCAAAGACCCGATTTATGTTAAGGCACTCGCCGGAGCGGCAGAAACCGGTGAGGACCTGTATTATCAGGCTTACGATTATACCCATGTTGAAACGACTGTGCGAGCAGCGACCGCTGCCTATAAAGAAGCTGGAATCAAAAACCCCCGCGAAGAGATAAGCTTGATGGAAGTTCATGATTGCTTTTCCATCACTGAATTGGTCATTTATGAAGACCTGATGATATCACCCAGAGGTAGAGCCAGGGAAGATATCGAGTCAGGCTTTTTTGCTCTTGACGGCAAACTCCCCTGCCAGCCTGATGGCGGTTTGAAATGCTTCGGTCATCCTATCGGAGCGTCAGGGCTGCGTATGATGTATGAAATGTACAAGCAGCTTCAGGGTAAGGCCGGACCCCGCCAGAAGAAAGATGCACATATTGGTTTGACGCATAATTTGGGCGGCCAGCCGCCTTACGCGGTATGTGCTATTAATATTGTAGGGAACGAGATAGGTTAAAACAGGATTTATATTATAATAACCTGGTTAAAAAAAGGCCGCTGGTAGAGCGGCCTTTTTATTTATAAAGGGTGACAATATTATTTGTCAGCATGTAGACCTGTGTGTCCGGGCGATATTGACTTCTGTAATTGTTAAGTCATATACTAAAATTAGTTAGGTAAAAACTAAATATTAGTTTAAACATAATAATAAACCAGGGCAAGGAGTATTAAATGACCAAAGCCAATCGCCAGGAATTGATTGATGGGTCCCTGAAGCTGGGCGATGCACTTTTTCGCGAACTACTACCCGCGGTGCCGGATGAACTGCTCAATCTTGACATTACCATGCCGCAGTTGAAGATTCTTGTTGCTCTATATATAAAAGGCAGTACCCGGATGAGTAATCTGGCCGCTGACCTGCAGGTTACTATGGCTACTGCCACCGGTCTGGTCGACCGACTTGTAGAAAGGGGTTATCTTACCAGGGAAAGTCTGGCGGAAGACCGCCGCGTCGTCCTGTGCCGCCTTTCCGATTCTGGACAGAAGATAGTGAGCGGAATCTGGGAATCAGCGGCAAAACGTTGCAGGGAACTTCTTGATGCTTTGGATACCGATCATATACAAATGCTGCTCGAAGTCCTTAATACGATGCTGGAATCTGCGGAATACAAAAGTAACGAGCGGATGATAAAAGAGAAGATAAAAAATAATATACGCTGATAAACTTTTATCTAGTTAAGCGGAAGAAGCGGGGAGGTACTATGATTACTTTAACAGGGGCAACGGGACACATCGGAAATGTCCTGGTTAGAGAGCTTTTATCAAGGGGTGAAAATGTAAGAGTGTTGATTCTCGATAATGAAGACAGAACTTCACTCAACGGACTGAATGTTGAAACCGTGACCGGTGATGTCTGCAATAAANAATCACTTGAAGCNGCATTCCGNGGAGCAGACAGAGTGTATCACCTGGCTGGTATCATCTCGATACTGCCCGGTAAAAAGAAATTACTAAATCTGGTTAATGTCAACGGTACAAAAAATGTAATTGATGTCTGTTTGAAGACTGGCATCCGTCGCCTGGTTTACGTCAGTTCGATTCACGCAGTCAAAGAACCACCGCACGGTACGATTATTACTGAGACCTGTCCTCCCGATCCTCTCAGTGTGCTTGGCGACTATGCCAAGTCCAAAGCTCTGGCTACCTGTGAAGTACTGAACGCGGTCAAAGCGGGCCTGGATGCGGTCATTGTTTGTCCTACCGGCGTGATAGGTCCTTATGACTTCAGGGTATCGGAAATGGGCCAACTCATTCTGGACTTTATGAACCGGAAGCTTAAGGCTTCGGTAAACGGTGCGTATGATTTTGTCGATGTTCGTGATGTAGCCAAAGGCATAATTCTAGCCGGTGAGAATGGACGCAGCGGAGAGACCTATATTTTGTCTGGAGAACAGATAAAAATATCTTGTTTAATGTCCCTTCTGGAATCGGTTACCGGNATAAAAGCTCCAGGGTTTGTAGCACCGCTGTGGTTGGCCAGAGTGATAGGTGTTATGGCAACACCGTATTACAGATTAAAAAAAACAAAACCTCTTTTTACCGCTTACTCGATCGATGTTCTTGCCAGCAATTCACTGGTGAGCTCAGAAAAAGCACGTAAAGAACTCGGATTCACTACCCGATTGCTTAAGGAATCTCTTGAGGATGCGGTGAACTGGTTTAGAGAAAACAAAATACGGGACCAATCTACTGGAATAAAAAGTAAACTGTGCACTGCTTAAACTTTTTATAAATCTTAATCAACGATATATCAATGATGGTTCGACAGGCTCACCATGAGCGGATTCGCTGCGTATTATCAAGTGGTTCGTAATCCGCTCACCCTGTGGCACATCCCGCATTCCGCTTACCCAAGCTTGTCCTTCCGCAGAAGGAAGCCTGTCGAAGGGCAAACATAATCAATAACAGTGGGTCATCACCCCAGCATCTGTTTGATCGCCTTGCCCAGTCTTTCCATTCCAATACCTATAGTCTCGACATCCATGCACGAAAAGTTAAGTCGCATAGTATTCGTCTCACGCCTGTTGATATAGAAAGGATCGCCCGGCACGAATATTACCTTATCCCGGAGCGAAAATTCGAGCAGTTTCCTGGTCGAAGCCTTTTCCGGCAGTGCAGCCCAGAGAAACATACCTCCTTCAGGATGACTGTGCGTGACATATTCAGGGAAATAGCTATCGAAGCAGGCAAGCATAGTATTTAGCTGCCGTCCATATGATTCTCTAATAACAGTTATATGGGCGTCGATGTCATTGTCCGTTAAATACTGATAGACGATATACTGGGTGAAATGAGTTGTATGCAGGTCAGCGGCCTGTTTGGCGACAATAAGCTTTTCCATGATCTCCTCAGGCGCGGCAATCCAGCCCAGGCGGAATCCCGGCACGATGATCTTGGAGAAAGATCCAAGTAATACCGTATTTCCCGGTAATATATTCTTGAAAGAAGACTTGTTGTTGCCTGAATAACGCAGCTCTCCATACGGGTCGTCTTCTACGATAATCGTACTGGTATCTTTTAAAATGTTCGCTATTTCGATACGGTTTTGCTCGGAATAGGAAATGCCCGACGGATTTTGGAAATTAGGAACGCAGTACATTATTTTGGGCTTTTTTGTGGAAATGACTGCTTTGAGCGTTGTGATATCCAGCCCATCGTCGTGTAACGGGATAGGATTGAATTTCGGTTTGAAAATGGATAGAGCCTGAATAGCTCCCAGATATCCCGGTTCTTCTATGATAACGTCGTCTTGCTCATTGACCAGTACTTTCCCGATAAGGTCCAAACCTTGCTGTGAACCGTTGGTAATGAGAATATTATCGATTGGAATATCCAGATTCTTTTTATCATGATAACGTTTGGAAATATATTCTCTTAATCCGTAAAAACCTTCTGAGTTGGCATACTGAAAAATGTCTTTGCCGTATGAATCAAACACCTTCCCGGTAGCCTGTCTCAATTCCATTTCCGGAAATAGTTCCCGGTTCGGTAACCCTCCGGCGAAAGATATGACAGACCGGTCAAGAGCAACTTTTAGTATTTCCCTGATAAAAGAGCGTGGCACATCNTTAATNCGNTCGGCAAAAATATAATCGTTCATGGTATTTCCTCCTTCGATGCAATAAAAAAGCCCGGAAGTTATTTATTTCTTCCGGGCCTGGCGTTTCGTGTTTTGTAAGTGATATCAGGAGACTTCCGAGCGTGAGAAACGCCAGGCCCATCCTACAACGACAACGGCGGCAATTACGTTGCGTGTAACTATAGCGTTATTAAATTTCCGGCCTGATTCGTTTTTCATAAGTAACTCTGATTTGACATCATTTTAGTATCTTTATGACATGGAAGTCAAAAACGATATGCTGTTAATTATTTTTGTGTAATAATAATGGGGAACAATTATTTCCCGCATGAAAGGAGACTGTCATGGGTAAATCAATAATTATCATCGGTGCCGGAATCAGCGGGCTGGCGACCGGCTGTTACGGGCAAATGAACGATTATGATACACACATATTTGAGATGGACTCAAAGCCGGGCGGTCTGTGTTCCTCCTGGGAACGGAAGGGATATACAATCGATTGCTGCGTTGAATGGCTGGTCGGAACTAAACCCGGTACTGGTTTATATGAAAAATGGCGTGAACTTGGTGTTATGCAGAATAAACAAGTTATTTACATGGATGAGTTTTACTGTTTCGAGGATTCTGCAGGGACAGCGTTTCACTGCTATACCGATGTAAACCGTCTTGAAAAACACATGCTGGAAATATCGCCCGAAGATAGTGGCGTTATCCGCGAGTTTACGCAGGGAATCCGCAAATTTGTCGGTTTTCCGATGCTTATTGATAAGGCACCTGAGTTGAGTAACGTTTGGGATGGCATTAAGGTAGCCGCCCGCATGAGCTCCTATTTGAACGCATATCGTAGTTGGAGCAAATTACCGGTTAGTGAATTTACTTCCCGGTTCAGTAATCCGCTGCTCAGGGCTGGCATCGAGTCATTCTGGAACGGAAACCTCTCGATGGCTATTCCCCTGATGACCATGGCTGAGCTTTATGAAAAGAGTGCTGGATATCCTGCCGGTGGTTCTCAGGGGATCGTAAAAGATATCGAAAAGCGTTATCTGGGACTGGGGGGACAAATCGACTATAATTCCAGAGTCGAAGAGGTCCTGGCAAATAATGATAAAGCTATCGGAATAAAACTGGCTGATGGCAAGCAGTTTGAGGCCGATTATGTCATTTCCGCGGCAGATGTTCATACTACAATTTTCAACGTGCTGGGAGGGAAATACATAGACCAGAGTATAAACGACCATTTTGAGAAACGGCCGGTATGGGCTCCTCTGGTCTTCATAGGCCTGGGTATTGACCGTTCCTTCGTCGATTTTCCGAAAATAATATCCGGTTTGATTTTACCGCTTGATGTGCCTGTTAAAACCGGTAATTACGAAGTAAAATTGTTATCTGTAAGGGTACACAACTTCGAGCCTGCATTTGCCCATCAAGGTAAGACATCGGTTACTGTCTGCCTGGAGTCCGATTTTGCTTATTGGGAAGACTTGAGAAAGAACATGTCACAGTATAATGCTGAAAAAGACAGGATAGCCCGGATAGTAATCAAGGTATTGAATAAACGTTTTCCGGGTTTGGCGGACAAAGTGGAGATGTATGATGTTGCCACTCCCTATACGTTTTACAGATATACGAATACATGGCGCGGCGGTTATATGGGCTGGCTGCCATCGGTTGAATACTCAAACCTGTATATGAGCAAACGGCTGCCGGGACTCGATAACTTTTTCATGGTCAATCAATGGATACAGCCGTATGGCGGTTTACCTTCCGGTCTGATGAACGGTTTGCATGTTATTCAGATAATATGCAGTGAAAACAAGCAAAAATTTATTACAATGCAGCTGTGATAATTGATTCCAGATCGGTTTTAGATGAGGCTGGTCTATATAGTTAACTGATATCTTCGGGAGGTCTGAAAAGTGCCGTCTAGAGAATGGCTGAAACAGATGTCGTACGATGCCGTCGGTACGCTTTTATCTTCGCAGAGTAAAGCTATTAATTATTTCACTAAGCGAGACCTCAAAGACGAACAGGTACCTCCNATCAATGTAATTTGGCAGCTAACTGAGCCGCAAAATATCCTGAAGAAACAAATGAAGGACGGCTCATGGAAATATAATGGAATTGAGCGCCCTGTCTATCCAACTTATCATTATTCCCTGGTAGAGACCTTTAAGAGTTTATTTATACTGGTAAAAAGATATGAGTTTGATAGAAATGACGAACATATTGGTCGTGCCGCCGAATTTCTCTTTTCCTGTCAGACTAAAGAAGGAGATTTCCGTGGCTTTATCGGTAATCAGTATGCTACCTACTATACGGGAGCGATTTTATATTTGCTGATTGATGCCGGATATGAAAACGATTCAAGGGTGACCAGAGGAATGCTCTGGTTACTCAACATGCGGCAGGCGGACGGGGGTTGGACAATTCCAATCCTTACCCATAAATTCGACAAAAGGACCTTTCTGAGATTGACATCACAACCAGCCGAACCGGTTGAACCTGATCGCTCGAAACCTTTTTCTCATAACTGGACTAATATGGTATTGCAGGCATTTACAGCCCATAGTATATACCGCGGGTCTGACGAAGCCATGACAGCAGCCGGATTGCTCAAGACGCGTTTTTTCAAATCGGATGTCTATTCTTCTTACAAGTCTGCGAGCTATTGGACCAGGTTTCGTTTCTGGTGGCCTAACATATTAACTGCTTTACGTTTACTGACACGCATGGGGTTTACCATTAACGATCCTGATGTAAAGCAGGCAGCGGGCAGGTTAATCGAGCTTCAATGTCCGGACGGACTGTGGAAATTGGAGCAGGATAAAAAACCGAAACCGTCTGAACTGGAAGACAGGCAGCGGCTAACCCTGGATATATGCCGGGTGTTGAAGCAAGTCAGAGGTCGGGAATAAGGGAAGGGAAAGTACCTACTGACCTCCCTTTAAAAAGAGAGGGAATTCAAAATTCTATACTTGATCTCTTACCGTAAGGTCGGGGGAGGAAGTTCAAGGTATCTGCCCCTTTTCTGAAGAGGGACTAAGAGGGATTTAAATAGGAATGTCCAAATTATTTTTGCGTTTGATTTAACTAATAACAATGGGAAACAATTCAGGTTGATATTGCTAATGGCGGCAAGCAGCGGGTTAAAAAAATCCGGGAGGGCTCTCCCGGATTTATTACGATGAACGATTCGGTCTAGAAGTTGACTTTATCTTGTCCCTTCAGACCCAGTATTTGTCTGGCCTCGTCCGGCGTGGCCGGTTCATGTCCGAACTCTTTAAGTATTCTGACGATCTTTTCTACCTGCTCGGCGTTGCTCTTCGCCAGCGTACCGGCTTCAATATAGAGATTGTCTTCCATGCCGACTCTTACATTGCCGCCCATCAGGAAAGCCATGGTGCCGATGGTGAACTGGTTCAATTCGGTGGCACAGGCCGACCAGGTGAAATCAACAAGTGCTTTTTTAGCCGAGTTATAGAGGAACAACAGGTTGTCTGTATCGGGCATCAAACCGCCCATTATGCCCAGAACGAACTGTATGTGCAGCGGTTTGCTGAGATAACCATTATTGCAGAAATAGGCCAGGTTAGCTATCATGCCCGCGTCATAAACTTCCAGTTCCGGCTTGGTATTGGTCTCCGCAAAAAGCTGGCTGTATTCCTTGAGCGTTTTAAAGGTATTAGTGAATATGCCGTTTTCAGAGGCGAGCAGAAATCTTTTTTCCCAGGGGAACTTGTATTCCTGGATGTTGTCCGTGAATGGGAAAAGCCCGAAGTTGAGAGAACCGGCATTATAAGTAGCCATCTCCGGCTTAAGGGCTGTTACTACTTTAGCCCTGTCTGCCACCGACATTTCCGGCGTACCGCCGGTAGTAAAACACTGGATGACGTTGCATTTGCTTTTAATGCTGGTAGCTATTTCCCGGAAAATCTCGGTACTGGCGGACGGCTGTCCGGTCTCCGGGTCGCGGGCGTGGATGTGGACTACCGCGGCGCCAGCGTCATAGGCTCTTTCCGATTCATCGATCAACTGCTGCGGTGTTATCGGCAGATAAGGAGACATCGAGGGGACGTGAATTCCTCCCGTTAAAGCTGCCGTAACGATAATCTTTGCCATCTTGATTAATCCTCTTTTACATTACTAGCTTAGTCGGGCTGTTGGCCCCGTTTGTTCCTGACATATCACTGCCGGTTCCGAACCCAATATACAGGATAACGCAGTAAAAATCAAAAATTCTATAAACCGATTACCGACACGAAGCAGCAGTTTCGGGTCGGTTGGCCTCCTACGTTATGAGTAAGACCAAGCCTGGGGTTTTTGATCTGTCTCGGGCCGGCTTTCCCCTGTAGTTGCTTGTACATTTCGTATAGCATTCTAAGACCGGAAGCCCCGATAGGATGGCCGAAACACTTCAGTCCGCCGTCAGGCTGGCAGGGCAATTTACCGTCCAGATTATAGAATCCGGAGTCTATGTCATCTTTAGCTTTACCTACCGGTGAAATCATCAGGTCTTCATAGGTGACCATTTCGGTAATGGAGAAACAGTCATGTACCTCCATCATACTGATTTCTTCCCGGGGGTTCTTGATCCCGGCTTCTTTATAGGCGGCGATAGCCGCCCGCCTGGTCGTTTCTATATGAGTGTAATCATAGCTTTGATGCATCCAGTCTATGCCNGATTCACCGGAGACCTGAAGAGCTTTGACGTANATGGGGTCTTTGCGGAAATTCTTGGCCATATCAGCCCGGCAAACTATGGCTGCGGCCGAACCGTCGCTGACACCGCAGCAGTCAAACAGTCCCAGGGGATAAGTAACCATGGGAGCGTTAATGACATCATCGATAGTAATTTCACGATGAAGATGAGCTTTAGGATTGAGGTTGCCGTTATGATGACTCTTGACGGAGATTTTTGCCAGAGTTCTCTTGCCTTCCTCGTAGCTGATCCCATAACGCTCAAAATATTTCTGAGCTAATTGAGCGAACATTCCGGGGTTGGCATTCGCCCATCCCGGAGTGATCAGCCTGTATTCAGTACCCCAGACCATAGTTTCACCCGAGGACGGCAGTCCGCCGTATCCCAGGTCTTTTATTTTTTCTACTCCTAATGCCAGGGCGATGTCAACGGAACCTGAAGCTACCGCATAAACGGCGGCACGAAAGGCCTCTGAACCGCTGGCACACTGGTTCTCTACGCGGGTTACCGGAATAAAAGGAAGCTTTAAAGCGATTGACAGGGGAACAGGACAGTGCCCTATGTTTATCTCAGTTATCTGGTTTCCCTGCCAGGCAGCCTGNATATCTTTTTTCTCNATTCCGGCGTCCTCNATGCATTCCGTGAACGCGTCTACCATCAGGTCTTCGGCACTCTTNTCCCAGCGTTCGCCGAATTTGGTACAACCCATACCGATTATTGCTACTTTATCTTTAATGCCGTCTGCCATCTCTTATCTCCTTAATCTCTTCCGGGTACCGCTTTCCAATAATAACCGACGATACCACGGATCTCGTCACGGTATTTTCTTCTAAAGCTCATTTTCATAGGCATACCGGTTTTTATTGAGCTTGCTTCACAATCCGTCAGTTCAAAGACATATCTGCCGCCGCCTTCGAAGTCGATATAACCGTAGATGAGCGGCGGGTTAATTGTAGGGGAAGCGTGGTCAATAGTGAACGAAAACAGGCTGGTTTTTTTATCACCGAAGGCATAATCCTCCATCTGGTCGACAGCACTGCACTTAACGCAAATACGCTGAGGAGGGTACTGCGGAGTTCCGCATACCTTGCATTTTGTTCCATGTAATGCGTATATCTCCTTCCGGCTTCTCCACACCAGCGGCAGCTCAGTTACTCCTTCAATTTCATCAAATATAGGCAACGCGAGTAACCCGCGGAAGGCGAGATATTTTTCATAGGTGGCGAGCTTTTGGGTATTACTCAGAGACTTCTGGAAACGTCCGCGGTCAGGTATATTTTTAATGTTTTCATTAACTTTAAAATAAAGAGCTTCGGCACCATTTCCGTAGCTGACCACCAGGATATTGTCACCCGGTTTGGCTTCTTCAAGTACCATTACCAGGTTAACCAGGGGTGAGGCAGCTCCCAGATCGCCGGTGAGACTTGCCAGTGCCGGGGCTATCTGGGCTGGTTGGAAACCCATCTTTGTACCGATAGCTCCGTGTTCCCTGGCATTGGGACAGGAGAAGGCAACCTTTGCGAAATCCGCGGGTTCCATGTTGTATTTCTTCAGGAATCCCTTAACAGCTTCCGGTATTATTTTTGAATAACCTTCCTCGCGGGCAAAGCGGTCCTCAACGGAACGCAGGAATTTGTCACGGTCCAGTCTGCGGTAATCCGGAAAATCGTAGGACAGCGAATAAGAACCTTCAAAGGAGGCAATCACATTCTCGTTTCCGATAGTTACTGCTGCGGCCCCATCGCCGACAGTCATTTCGTCGGAACTGCCCGGTGAACCGAGGCGGCAATCTGACCCGCAGACCAGATATTTCCCTTTACCCGCTGCTCTAACGGCATCACAGGCGAAAGCGATAGCCGCTGTCCCGGACTTTAACGAATCAGTAAAGTCAGCGGTACGCAGTCCACTACCCAGGTCAAGAGCTGTTGCAATAATACCTGCACTCTCTCTTTCCCGGTAAGGAGCTGTAGTGGTCGCAAAAATAATGCCATCCACCTTTTTGTCAGTATACCTTAAACAGTCTATACCGGCGTTGACCGCCATACTTATGCTGTCTTCGTCGTAGCTGGCAACTGCTTTATCACCAGCTCCGCCGCCTTTCCCTAGTGCTCCCAGAGCCGCAGTAATAGTCTTCCGGCTAAGACGGTACCAGGGCATGTGATAACCATATGAGGTTATTCCCACACTTGTCATCTTTCTATCTCCTTTTGACATAGTTACTGATCTACCATTCCGGACCGGGTTTAGCGGGACAAAACCACCGGAACAGCAAGTTTCGAACATAATTATCGCAGGCAATCGGAATGTCTGACTGCCTGCGACGTGTCCGTCTTTAAATTATTAAGTCATTATACTTTCGGCGGGTAAGAGGGCAGAGCACTGTAAATCGGGTGCTTTATGCCATCTTCAATTCGTGCCGCTCTCTTTGCGGCTGCTTTATAGCGTTCAAAATCACCGCTTTGATAAATCATAAGCTTCTGGGCTGCCAGTGAACCTTCCGCGTGAATAGTCAATACATCTTCGTAAGACGAAGTGAGGTCCCTTATAAGCCTGATCATACGTAACCGGTGTTCGGTCGGGACTCCGGCTTTGCCTGCGAAATATTTTTCCATCAAGTCATGAGTAGCCGGATTGCGATAATCTTTCTCCGATGGAACGGTAGCTATGATACCGCCGCCGATATCCTGCAAGTATTTGGTAGCCTGATGCCAGTTATCGGCAAAGTGGAATTTACAGATATTAGCGATCATCGTATTCGGATACACCAGTTTGGAATCCGGATCGGTCATATAGTGTTCGCACGCAGCTTCTCCGAGCACTTCCACTGATTCAGCGAGCCCGATAAGCCATGCCATTTTCTCCTGGACGTGCGATGCTTTATCGATTCCGTTATATTCAGCCATCAGTGCAGCCGCACCGACTACGATCTCCAGTTCGCATGCTTTGTAGGTCTCTGCACTCAAACGGTGGAAATTACCGAACATATAGGCAACATCGGCGGCAAATTCCCATTCGCGTTTTAAAAATACTCTTTCATTCGGGATAAATACATTATCGAAAATCACGGTTGCATCATTAATATATATTGTTCCGGATATAGGATAATCGAACCAATTGCCGACCTCTTTGTTTTCCGGTTCCGTACTGATGTAGGTAATACCCCTGGCATTAGCCGGAACGCCGAAGGAAACGGCATAATCCTTATCATCTTCTTTCATAGTCCTGCAAGGCAAAACGATCAGTTCATTGGAAGTAGGTGCGTGACTGATATGGGTTTTAGCACCGGAGACGTAAATACCGTCTTTTGTCTCTTTAGTGACATGGACGTAAAAGTCTTTATGCTGTACCTGTTTGGAAGGCCGCAGCATACGGTCGCCTTTGACATCGGTCATCGCCAGAGCCAGTGCCAGGTCGTTTTTTTGGAGGTATTTACGATAATTTTCTACATTATCAGCGTAATGCGTACCGTATTTTTTATCGATACGCCGCGATGCCACGGTTACGGAGTTCAACCCGTCTTTACCGACAAATTTAGCACCGGCCGGTTTGCCGAAGCATGTTCTCGCCATCAGTTTCACAATTTCGCGGAGGCGCAGCATGTCTTCTTTACTCTTGATTGCGTTAAAAATGAACGGTACGCGGTCGCCGTCCTGGTCCACATATGTCATTAGATCCCGGTACCTGGGGTCGTTCTCGAGTACGTAGTCAGCAGCGGCCCAGTCAATTGTAATCTGCATGTAAGGATGAGTGGTTACATCTTTGATTTTTTCGCCTAGAAAATAGACAACACGGTCGTCTTTTAAGCTTTGAATGAACTGCTGGGGTGTTTTTATCGCCATTTAATTCCCACCTCCTTTATACCTATTTTAGCGTATTTCATCTGAAGAATAAAGGAAGAAACAGAGTGCCACAGCAAAGTACAAGATCAAAAATCAGAGACCAAATATCGAAAACACAAATTAAATACTAAAAATTNCCTTGTTGAAATACCGGCAGCATCAGGAGTATTCTTTAAACTAAAATCACAGTGAATCATTATTATAATTTTGAATCCGGATGCATTGAAGAAAGGAGAGCGAAATGATTACCCCCTCGGAAATCCGCAAACAAGGCATAATGATAAGGCCTAATGAAATCCCGGATACTATAAGATTCGGCCTGCGAACGAAACTGCTGATTACACCGGTTATAGGCTCCGCTCTAACGGGGTGCCAGGTTATATACCATAAACCGGGTGATGCCTATCCGGTCCATTTACATCCCATTACCGAGGATGTCGTCATAGTGTTCAGAGGAAAAGGTGAAGCTTTTATGGGCGACGCCTGGTATGAGGTACGGGAGGGCGATGTAATATATGCTCCCGAATATGTGAAGCATGGTACCCGCAATCCTGCAGGTAATACCGAAGAGTTTATTTGCTACAACTGGCAGGTACCTTATATCGGCGAAAGCCAAATCTTACCAGGAGCTGTTGACCAGGTATTCGAGGATGCCAGCGGGAAAGTTTTCAGCTACGGAGAACGAGGAAGATTCGATGTTCGCATTCCCGGAACCGGTTTTATCGATCATATGGACCGCGGAGCTCTTTTTGTCGACTATGGAGCTCCGATGCGTTTCGTCGTCTGGCCGGGAATGGGAGCCAGGAAGATCAGCCTGCACCGGGCCAAGCATCCGCCTGGGTTTGAGTTTCATGTTCACATACATCCTAATGCCGAAGATACTATCCTGGCTTTTCGTGGCAACGGACAAGGATACCTGTTAGACCGCTGGATAGACATGAATGAAGGCGACGTACTGCACGCACCGCGTGGAGTGAAACACGGTACCCGTAATCATAACAATACGGGAGATGATTTCATTTGTACCGGAGCCGCCGCCCCGCCGCAGGAAGACCTGTACAAAATCGCGGGATACCTCTAAAAGCTCGAAACTTAAAAATCAAATATCAAAAATAAAGATAAATAATCAAA
>JGI20214J51088_10001176_pt1 | contig 17829 bp, 15 predicted proteins | sample WetSurMetagenome_FD_51088 | JGI IMG/M metagenome (IMG submission 51088) | reverse complement strand
CTTTGACGCCTCATCCGCAGATGTCAGCCCGTCATGTAGAGGATTTACGGTACAATGGACCCCTAACCCACCGCCTAAGATCCACCGCCGCACATAGATGGATTAATCGAACTATAAAACTTTCCCAGTGTGGACAAGCAGTTTTGGGTTAATTTGGGGGTTTTGTTGCTGATTTGAGAGCCTGTGCAGTTGTTTGGAGTTCTTTAAGCATGATGGGCTTGTTTTTTTGGATGATGTTGATGAAGGCACTACCTACAATTGCTGCATCGGCCCCAGCTGTAATAATTTGTTTCACGTGTTCGGGTTTTGAGATGCCGAAGCCAACGGATAAGGGGATTTTTCCAGCAGTGAATGGTTGGATACGTTTGATCAGTTGTACTGTTGAGTTTTCAACTGTTGTTTTAGTGCCTGTTACTCCATAATGCGAGACGAGATAGAGGAAACCTGATGAAGCGTAGACTATCTTTGTTAACCGTTCGTTTGATGTGGATGGTGCTGCAAGAAAAACCGTATCTAACCCATGTTCTTTGGCAGCTTTCTTGTAATCAGAGGCTTCTTCCACAGGTAAGTCGGGAACTATGAAGCCGTCAACCATGCACTCTTGGGCAGAACGAAGGAACCTGTCAAGTCCAATTCTGAAGACAGGATTATAGTATGTCATAACCACGATCGGAACCTCATGTTGCTGTTTGATTTGTTTAGCGATTTCTAGCACTTTCATGGGAGTGGTTCCAGCGGTCAAAGCTCGTAAACCAGCAGCTTGAATCGTCGGTCCATCCGCGATGGGATCGGAAAANGGCAGCCCNAACTCGAGTATATCTACGCCTCCCCTGATGAGGGCATCGGCGATTTTGGGTGTCTGTTCAGGGTTTGGGTCTCCAGCCATGATGTACCCGATCAGCACTCCATTTCCCTGCACCTTCGCTTTCTGGAACACTTTAGTCATGTTATTCATATTTTCGCCCCAATGAAATCCGCTATTGTTTCCACGTCTTTGTCTCCACGTCCAGATAATGTAATCACGATTGACTGGTTTTTCTTCATTTTTGGGGCTATCTTCATGGCATAAGCTACTGCATGCGAGGATTCCAACGCTGGCAAAATTCCCTCTTCCTTAGACAATTCTAAGAATGCATCCACTGCCTCCTTATCTGTGATTGAAGTGTATTGGGCGCGTTTGGATACTTTTAGGAAGGAATGTTCTGGTCCAACGCCCGGGTAGTCTAAGCCTGCTGAGACACTGCTGGTATTCTGGATTTGTCCATTGCTGTCTTGCAGCACGTAGGTTAACATGCCATGGAAGACTCCTTCTGCTCCAGCACCAATTGATGCTGCATGTTTGCCAGTTTCTATGCCTTCGCCTGCAGCTTCAACGCCAAAGAGTTTCACTGAGGTGTCGTCTTCAAAGGGATAGAAGGTTCCCATCGCATTGCTTCCTCCACCCACACAAGCCACTAACGCATCGGGCAGTTTACCCTCTTTTTTCTGGAATTGCTCTTTGATTTCTTTACCGATTACGCTTTGGAAATCCCTAACGATCATTGGATAAGGATGTGGACCCACTACTGACCCAATTAGGTAATAGGTGGTTTCGAGGTTGGTTACCCAATCGCGGAAGGCTTCGTTTATGGAGTCTTTGAGAGTTTTGGAACCTGTTTCCACAGGATGCACCTGGGCGTTTAGGAGTTTCATTCGAAAAACGTTGAGCCGCTGGCGCTCACAGTCCTCGGTCCCCATGTAAACCTCAGCCTTTAACCCTAAAGCTGCACAAGCAATAGCTGTAGCAACGCCATGTTGCCCTGCCCCAGTTTCAGCGATTATACGTGTTTTGCCCATGCGTTTAGCTAGAAGTGCTTGCCCGATTGTGTTGTTTATTTTGTGTGCTCCCCCGTGGGCGAGGTCTTCGCGTTTGAGATAGATTTTTGCTCCGCCAAGTTTGCGTGTCAGGTTTTCTGCGAGATACAGTGGGGTTGGTCTGCCCACAAATTCTGCGAGGTAATAGGCCAGTTCTTTTTGNAAGTCAGGGTTTTTTCTTGCTTTATCATACGCCTGCTCAAGTTCGCCAATGGCTTCCATCAGTACCTCGGGAACGAAACGCCCGCCGTACTTGCCGTATTTGCCGTCAACAGGGTAGTTGCTTAACTTCATGCCTCTACAAACTCCTTGACTTTTTCTTCGATGTTTTCAGTTAGCATTATGGTTGAACCTATGAGGAAAGCCTTTGCACCGCAATCACGTAGAAAACGCAGGTCTTCGGTCGTTTTGATTCCGCTTTCACTCACAACCATCTTGCCGCAAGCATTATTTCTTTTAAGGATTTCTTTTGTTGTGTTCAAGTCAATTTTGAGTGTCCCAAGATTCCGATTGTTAATTCCAACCAGATCAGCGTTGGTTTCAACTGCCGAACGGAATTCCTCTTCGGTGTGGGTTTCCAGCAAAACCTCAAGACCCCTTGAATGAGCAAACGCCACAGTCTTATCCACGCTCATTTCAGAGCAGCCCTTATCAAAAAGACCTTGAATCAACAAAACAGCATCTGCGCCAATCTGTGCGGCAACTTCTATTTGTTCCTCAACAATAATTATGTCTTTCATTAAGATTGGCAGTTTTACGGCTTCTCTTGCTTGGATAAGTGCAGATAAGGAGCCATCGAAGTGTTTAGGCTCAGTTAAAACCGAAATTCCGACGGCGCCGCCTTTTTTCATAGCTTTAGCAATTTCCTGGATGTTCACTTGGCTTCTAATATTTCCAAGAGATGGCGAGGCTGCTTTAATCTCAGCTATCACAGGGTTTGCTTTGCATTCTAAAATTGCTTTTTTTAGACTAATCTTTGGTTGCTTTGTGAAAGTCGCGGTTTTGTAGTATCCGCTGTCAATTGTCTTTGCGGCGTCCATTGCCAACGTTTCAAGAAAATCAATCATATTTTACTTCCAACTCCTCAAGTCTCTTTAAACTTCCGCCTGACGCTTTAATCAGATCTTTTAGTTTCGTGTATGCAACTCCACTTTCAATTGATTCTCTGGCTTTTTCCATACCTTCTGCAAAGTTTCCAGCTTTGCCTCCAACAATGATTCCTGCAGCGCTGTTAACGAGCACTATCTCAGCCTTTGCATCATCAACAGTTTTGCCGCCCAGGATTTTGAAGATTATTTCAGCGCTCTCCTCAGGTGTGGACGATTGCAAATCAGCAATTGACGCTGTTTTTACTCCAAAATTGCTTGGAACAAATTCTAATTTGGTTACGTTACCTTTCTTTAAGTGAGCGATAATGGTTTTCCCAATTGTTGAAATCTCATCCAACCCATCAAGCCCATGAACAACCATCGCCTCCACGCAACCCAACCTGTCAAGCGTAAAAGCCATTGGAACAACCAGTTTTGAGTCATAAACTCCGAATAGTTGAGCATTGGCACATGCTGGGTTGGTTAACGGTCCGAGAACGTTGAATACAGTACGGATACCGATTTCGCGCCTAGTTTCGGCTGCATATTTCATGGCTGGATGAAACGTTGGAGCAAACATGAAGCCAACTCCGACCTTTTCAATTATTCCTTCGACGGTTTTGGGTTCCAAGTTTATGTTTAAACCGAGTTTTTCTAATACATCTGCGCTACCGCTTTTGCTGGTAACTGCCCTGTTCCCATGTTTAGCCACAGATACCCCAGCGCCTGCAATCACAAACGCGGCCGCTGTACTCACGTTGAAAGTTTTTATTTTGTCGCCGCCTGTGCCGCAAGTATCCACTAGGCGTCCCTGTACTTTAGGATGGATTGTGCAACAATTTGACCGCATAACTGATGTGAACGCGATAAGTTCCTCAACTGATTCACCCTTCATTCGCAATGCAGTGAGAAAGGCAGCTGTCTGCGAGTTTGATGCTTTCCCCGACATAACTTCGCACATGATTTCGCCCGATTCCTCAAAAGTTAAGTCGGTACCGTCAATGAGTTTATGGATGCCTTCCCGAATCATTGTTTATTCTCCAGGAAGTTTTTAATAATGAGTTTGCCATCCTCGCAAAGGATAGATTCAGGATGGAATTGTACGCCGTAAATCGGGTATTTTACGTGTCGGATTCCCATGATTTCTCTATCTTCAACGGATTCTGCAGTAATTTGGAGGCAATCTGGAATAGATTCTCTTTCGCCAGCAAGCGAATGATACCTCGTTGCAGTCAATGGGTTCCGGACGCCTGTGAAGATTGCTTTTTGATCATGTTTTATGGTGCAGGTTTTTCCATGCATGAGTTTTTTGGCGTGGACAACTTTACCACCGTAGGTATGGATGATTCCTTGGTGACCAAGACAAACACCCAAGGTGGGTATGGTTGGGCTCAGCGTTTGTAGGATTGCTTTGCAAACGCCAAAGAATTTGTCATCCTCAGGATTGCCCGGTCCAGGCGATATGACGATACGATCAGGCTTAAGTTTGGCGGCTTCATGCAGCGTGATTTGGTCGTTTCGGTAAACCAAGGTTTCGGCTCCAAGTTCACCTNTGTATTGGACAAGGTTGTAAACAAAGGAATCATAGTTGTCGATGACTAAGACTTTCATGGTTGTTTTCCTCCTGTGGCATGTTCAAGCGCTTTCATGAGCGCTTTGGCTTTGTGGTCGGTTTCAAACCACTCTTTTTCGGGGACTGAATCGGCTACGATGCCTGCACCTGCTTGAATGTAAGCTTGGTTGCCCTCTGAGAATAAGCTGCGAATTGTTATAGCAAAGTCAGCATTGCCGTTGCAACTGAAGTAGCCGACTGCACCAGCATAAGGTCCACGATGTGAGGGTTCAAGTTCCTCTATTATTTCCATTGCGCGAACTTTAGGTGCCCCAGAAACCGTCCCTGCAGGAAACACCGCTTTTAAGGCATCAAAGCTTTCCAAACCGTCTTGTAAATCACCCATAACTTGGGAAACTATGTGTTGAACATGGCTGAATTGGTGGACCTGCATAAACTCAGGAATTGTTACGCTTCCGTACTTGCTGATTCTGCCTACATCATTCCTTGCTAAATCTACAAGCATTACGTGTTCGGCTCGTTCTTTTTGATCTTTTAAGAGTTCTTTACCTAGACGAAGGTTTTCTTCTGGGTTTGCGGTAACTTGTTTTGTGCCTGCAATTGGAAAAGTTATGATTTTTCGTTTATCGATCCTAACCAGCATTTCTGGGCTAGCGCCAACAATTTGACGTTTATCGGATTTGTAGTAGAACATATAGGGGGAGGGATTGATTTGGCGTAGGCTTTTGTAGAAAGTCAGCAAGCTTCCAGTGTATTGGAATCGGAAACGTTTGGATAAGACAACTTGGAATATGTCTCCAGCGGTGACGTACTGTTTGGCTTTTTGGACTGCTTTTTCAAAATCCTCTTTTGAAGTGTTAACTGTGGGGTGGGTGTATGTGAACTGTTCCTCTGGTGCTGCTGGTTCTTTGAGTAGCTCGGTAACTTCTGATAGGCGGTTTTCGCCCCTAAAATAATAGTAGGCTTGATTGATTGTGTGATCAAACACAAGTCCATCTTCAAAAATTCCCATTTCCACATCGGGAAACTGGAGGTCGTCGGGTTTTTGGTTGGGTAGTTTTTCGATATATCTTATGGCGTCATAGGATATGTATCCTAATGCTCCGCCGACAAAACGGAAGTCAACCACGTTGTTTTCAAGTTGTTGTAGTTGTTCTTGGATGACTTTGAATGGGTCGCTGGTTTGTTGAGTTGAGATTTGGCCAGTTTTAGTGTTGGTTATTGTGACTTTCCCGTTTTTGGCTGTTATGGTTGATTTGGGGGCAAACCCTAAAAATGAGTATTGGGCGAGTTTTTGGGGTCCTTCGATGGATTCCAGGAGGTAGGCGGTTTTGTATTTTTGATGGAGTTTTGAGAATATTTCTATGGGTTGGTTTGTGTAGTTGAATTTAATGTAGTTTAGTGGGTTAAACGTGATTTGGGTTTGTTTCAGTGTTTTGCCAAAGGCGATTCCCCATTGTAATCATACTTCCTGTGGTTCGGAAGTATACTGAAATGTTTTATTTAAGGCTTATCTGGACAAAAATGTACATGTCAAGCTATTTTAGTACGTCACTCATCCAACCCAAATAAGCCGCCGAACCCCCAACAATCGNAAGGGCTAAAACCTCAGGAACCTCATAACTGTGCAACCCCTTCAAACGCTCCGCCAACTCTGCAAACAAATCTCNACGTGACTTCATAACCATCAAACATTCCTCTGCTTTNTCGATTTTTCCTGACCAAAAAAAGAACGAGGTTACGGGGTTAATTATGTTGGCGCATGCGATTAATCGTTCTTTTAGGAGTGCTTGGGAGATTTTTTCTGCTTCCGCTTTGTTTGCGGTTGTTGCCAAAACGATTATGTAATCGTTATTCATGAAGTGTCCCTGTTAACTTGTGGATTTAGAGAAATAAAAACTTGCTATTTGCCGGCAAGTCGGCATTAACACATTTAAGTTCCCCATTTACCTAGTATAACTAAAGAGAGGCGATGTTTCTTGAAGGAAGAACAAATCAGAATTCTAAAAACTATGAATGAAGCCACCAACCGCATGGATCTAACCATGTTTGCACAAGCCGTAAACTTAACCGCAAACCAGGCTATAGCGGAAGTGCAGGAACTTGCCAAGGAAGGTTTTTTGCGCAAAGTAGGTGGCGGATTCGGTTTAACAGAAAAAGGCAAAAACGCGATAAAAGCACACGTGTCTGTTGCCGCGGAGTTGGGTTTTAATTTTTACGTTGATATTGATAAGCCGTTGGGTTTCTCAGCGTTGTCGCTTGTTGAGTTTTACCGAACAATTAAGCAGGTAGGTTCTGATTCTTTGGAGTTTCATCTTTATCGGGGCGATTTTGAGATTTGGCTAAGAGAAGTCTGTAAGAACGAAGATTTGGCTAAATCGTTCGGAACCTCAAAGGCTGAGGAGTTGAATGGGGAAGAGCTCCGAAAAGCGCTTCTGCAAGCCATAGATGCCAAATATGGTGTGGGAGAACTACTCTAGCGTTTTATTTTTCCGCGTTGAGTTTTTTCCACCATTCAGGAACTTTAACGTTTTCAGCTATATCCCAGAAGTCATAAGTTTTAATGTCTAAGACCGATGTGCCATCGTAAGCATCCAAACCCCTGACCGTTAAAACGTTGCCATCCACTTTGACAAGTTCAACCAACGTTAACCCGATAGGATTTGGACGCAGCATTGTTCTTGCCACAAAAACGCCCACTAAAGGCATATCTTGCCTGCCTCTTGGATGTACTTGCAAGGTCTTCCGTTGTTCAGTGGTGACTTGGTTTAAGTAGAAAAGTACAAACAAATGTGAAAAACCCGAGATGCCACTTAAGGCTTCAATTAAATCGTCGCGGAGAACAATCTGGGACAATGACNTTTTATCCTTGACTTCTTCGCCTTTTGCAGTGGTCTTGACGTAGCCTATGGGGGTTAGGACAATTCTTTCTTGAAAAGACATCGTTACTCCTCATTGTTTGAGTGAGCTGTGAAAATATTTAAGCATTCGAATAACACGTTGCCAAGCCATCATGCCCAAAACGCTCTAATCAGCTAAGAATATTGTAGCCCTGTTTTTTTAATAAATTAAAAAGTTGTGAAAGTTAGACTATGGTGAAGATATCGTCACTCGGTTAAGCTGCNTTCAATCTGATCAAGTTGATTGATAACACTGGTGGTGTGTGGATTGGTCGCATCATCATTATTATCATCATCTTCTCTGGTTTGTTGTTTACATGTTTTGTCATCATTTCTTGAGGCATTAGGGTTACACTTTGGGTTTATCTGTGATTGTTGCAACCGTTGTGCAGTGTGCAGTTGCAACAACAATTGCAACAATAACTCTTTCAAGTATGTCCAGTTAATAGTGTCTTGCGGGCAAGCATGTGCGGTTCAATTTGTTGGCAAATTAGAATTTTATCCGTTGAATTTCAGCAAGAAATTATTCTCAGGTTAACCAAATCTATCTTATTTTACGCGTTGGTCATCGCGGCGCCAAAGCCTATGCACCTGAGAATACATTGGCAAGTTTTAATAAAGCCACAGAAATCGGCGTGGATGCAATCGAGTTGGATGTTAGAAAAACCAAAGAAAATCAACTTGTCGTTATTCGTGATGCTAAAATATTAAGCGGACAACCAACGGAGAAGGCATAGCCAACGACCAAACCGACATACTAACGGGAATCAGCTCATAGTTACCTGTTTTTTTAGAATCAGTTCTATACGCTCCACATCCTCAAGGCTCGCATCATTTAGAGGCGTCAACTGAATCTCATCCGCTGACTTAACTCCAAAACCCAGCTCTGTAGCCCTTTTCAGTTGATCTTGGTCAAAAACGTCAGCTTCGCCCACTTTGCCTTTGGCGCCGTACATTTTTAGAATCGCCACTCCAACGGCGTCGATAGCCACTCTGTCTTTGCTTGCAAGCAAAAGGTTGGGCTCAACTTCCTTGCCTTTTTCTGGACCGCCCGTAACGAACGCTTTTATGCCATCCATCAAGACAAAGTCCAGATTGTAGTGGCTGTTTATTTCCGCAATCATCTGGCGCTGAAAAGGTGAACCATGTAGTTCCCACATGTAATCGTACATGCCGTCGGGAACTTTCTTAGCAACTAACCCCACAGAATTCTTCAGCGACATAGTGAAGTGGCCGCCGAAACGGTGGGTTTTGAGACAACAGGTCTGTACGATTTTGTCGGCGTCTTGGAAAATCTTGGCCATGTAAAAGCCGTTTATCCAGTGGGTTTTTCCGCGTTCAAATTTGATCCAGCCATCTTTAGCGATGTCATCTAAAACAATTGTGTTAAAACCAAGTTCCCTCGATAGTCCTAAGACGCCCATTTGCTCAAGCACCTCGCGCGTGTCGCCCATACCGCTACGTTCAGCCAACGTTATCCTGTCTGCGCCAGCGCCTTTTAGGGTCTCCACGATAGCTCGTAGAGTGTCAAGGTGGGTTGAGGCTGGAAACGGGTCGGCACTGTTAAAATTAGCTTTAAGCACCACTTGCTTCCCATAATAATCAGTTAAACCAAACTTTTTGAACATTGCAGGGACACCTGTTGCCCTATCCGTCGTTTTAAGAACAAAAACTTCACCCAAAGAACAAATCATAAAAACTCGCCACAAAAAAAAGAGAGCCACCTTCTATTTAGTCTTCACTGCATCAGGCTGCAACAACAAAACCGCAAGCTCTATATTACTCAATGGAGCCCTTTTTCAAACCATGCGGGTCCGTAGCTCAGTCAGGCTAGAGCATCGGACTCTTAATCCGAGGGTCGCGGGTTCAATTCCCGTCGGACCCGCCAATTTTCAAGCGCATTTATACTGAATTTTCCTCCAAACCCTCTTTCTTCTTTAGTTCGTCAAAAGTATTAGGTTTAATTTTGAAGAGCAAACTTCTTTCTCAATAACCAGAGAAAACCAGTTAGTAGCGAATGGATAACTTCTTTGTCTCTAATTTAGCGTGCTAAGCAACTAGTGCGTATTACGACCGGGCGAGGTCGAAGCGGTCAAGGTTCATTACTTTGTTCCATGCCGCTATGAAATCGTGTAAGAACTTCTCTTGGGAATCTTCACTTGCGTAGACTTCCGCTAAAGCCCGGAGTTGAGAGTTCGATCCGAAGATGAGGTCGACCCGGGTACCGGTCCACTTAAGTTTACCCGTTGCATGATCATGGCCTTCGAATAAATCTTGGTCTTCCGAGGTTGCCTTCCATACCGTGCTCATGTCGAGCAGATTCACAAAGAAGTCGCTGGTGAGACTCTCTGCCCGCTTGGTAAATACGCCGTGTTGAGACTGCCCTAAGTTTGAATTCAAAACGCGCAAACCGCCAACGAGAACTGTCATCTCAGGAGCAGTTAGCGTCAATAGTTGCGCTCGATCAACCAATAGTTCCTCTGCCGATACAGCGTACTTGGTTTTGAGATAGTTACGGAAACCGTCTGCAACAGGTTCTAAAACGGCGAATGACTCTATGTCGGTTTGCTCTTGCAATGCATCAGTGCGTCCTGGATTGAAAGGAACATTAATATCGTGACCGGCATTCTTTGCAGCTTGCTCGACACCTGCGCATCCACCTAGAACAATCAAGTCGGCGAGCGAAACTTTCTTTCCGCCTGATTGTGAGCTGTTGAATTCCTTTTGGATTATCTCAAAGGTCATCAGTACCTTCTTCAATTGAGCCGGCTGGTTGACTTCCCAATCCTTTTGCGGTGCAAGACAGATACGAGCCCCATTCGCGCCTCCGCGTTTGTCGGAACCACGGAATGTAGACGCAGAACCCCAAGCAGTCGAGACCAATTCCGAAATCGATAGACCAGAGGCAAGAATCTTACTCTTGAGGTCTTCAATGTCGTGCTCATCAATTAGCTCATAATCGACTGCTGGTACCGGGTCTTGCCATATCAGTTCCTCCGCTGGGACTTCCGGACCGAGATATCGCGAGCGGGGACCCATATCGCGGTGGGTAAGCTTGAACCAAGCTCTGGCGAAGGCATCTGATAGCTGATCCGGATTCTCGTAAAATCGCCTTGCAATCTTCTCGTAAACCGGGTCGAAACGAAGAGCGAGATCAGTGGTCAACATCGATGGCGCGTGGCGCTTTAACGGGTCGTGCGCATCCGGCACGGTTCCGGCACCTGCATCACCCTTCGGCGTCCACTGGTTTGCACCTGCCGGGCTTTTGGTCAGTTCCCAGTCATAGCTGAACAGGTTTCGTAAAAAGTTGTTGCTCCATTTAGTTGGTGTCTGGGTCCAGATAACTTCTAGGCCGCTTGTAATAGTGTCATCGCCTTTGCCCGTGCCAAATTTGCTTCTCCAGCCAAGACCCTGTTCCTCGATTGGGGCGTTTTCAGGCTCGGGACCAACATGTGACGCATCGCCAGCGCCGTGGGTTTTGCCGAAAGCGTGGCCACCCGCGATGAGTGCCACCGTCTCCTCATCGTTCATCGCCATACGCGCGAAGACCTCACGGATATCCTTGGCCGCAGCAAGCGGATCCGGATTGCCGTTCGGACCTTCCGGATTTACATAGATAAGCCCCATCTGCACGGCAGCAAGCGGATTTTCAAGATCCCTCTCCATTGAATAACGCTTGTCTCCTAGCCAGTTGGTTTCGGAACCCCAGTAGACGTCCTCTTGCGGCTCCCAAATGTCCTGGCGACCACCGCCAAAACCAAAGGTCTTGAATCCCATCGACTCAAGCGCGCAATTACCTGCAAGGATCATCAGGTCAGCCCAAGAGATTTTTCTGCCGTATTTCTGTTTGATTGGCCAAAGCAAACGGCGTGCTTTATCAAGGTTAACGTTGTCCGGCCAACTGTTAAGAGGCGGAAAACGCTGCCCCCCCGAGGATGCCCCCCCACGACCATCGCCCCTGCGATAGGTGCCTGCGCTATGCCAAGCCATCCGAATAAAGAGTCCACCGTAGTGACCGTAATCGGCTGGCCACCAATCCTTCGAGTTGGTCATCAACGCATAGAGATCCGTCTTCACTGCCCCAAAGTCGAGTCTCTTGAATTCATCAGCATATTTGAATTCTTTTCCCATCGGATTGGAGAGATAGGAATTTTGGTGCAAAATATTTAGGTTTAATTGGTTTGGCCACCAGTTTCGGTTTGACTGGAACGTACGGCTCGCTGTAAGCTTCTTTTTATCATCCAAAATAATACACCTTTTCTGCAAGTTTTATTTTGGATTTGGACCAATTTAAAGGTTAAGTTTCAGTGTGATAAGAACGATTTCCATCGGGTCCGTTAAAATAATTCTAAAACTCTAGTATTTTTCTAGAGCTTGCGGGGTTTTTGATATGGTTGACTTTTTGGTTGGTCAGTGTTTGGTTTAGTTTCTGTGGTTAGGAGCTGCTTTAGTCGCCAAACTAGTACATCGCGGTCATTGGGTTGTTGATGGGTCCACTGCTCGCGGAACTCTCTAAATTGTTGACCTGTGATTTTGCCTTTTGTTTGCAGTTCGCTGAGTAGTTTTACGAATACTCTTAGTTCCAGCTGTTCGTTGGTCACTACGTTTATGGTTTTTCCTTCTCCGGATGGGTTAGTTGTGGGGGGTTCGCTGTCTGGTGGCGGGTAGGTGTTGTATAAGAAAACGGCAAAGTATAGGGCATCCCAACCGCGTGTTAACGGTAAACTATTTTTGGCATTTAACAACTCAGCGGTATAGTGTTCATATTCTTGTCCAAGGGAAAAATACTTTGTTTGTCCGCTGGGTGCATCAGCAACGCGGTTAATAAAATGTCGTAGATGTTGATTACTGAAAATAGGCAAAACGGTTCCATTTTCATAATTGAAGCAAAATATGATTTCTTCGGCAAGCTGTTTGTCCTGTCCTAACCCACCTATTCTTTCCCAAGGCGCATCAACTTTTTGTGCTAAAGACTTTCGGCTGTCTACTGAAGCGCGTATCAGGTTTTTGAAGTCACCGATTTGTAGTCGAGCGTTGCGATAAATGTTGGAGTTGTTAAACGTTGGGTGACTAAGAGGCTTAAGTGAGCCTTCTATAAGACGGAAGAATTCTCCGACTTCATCAGGGTTTATTTTGAAGAGTTTATCGGGTTCCAACCATTCTATCGAGCGGAGATTTTCTGTGAAAGGATACTTTTGCCTGAGATCTTTGAGTATTGCAAGCGCTCTATCTACTTCTGTGCGGGTTACTTTGACTCTGTCGTATGCAGTTGCTTTTTCGAGCATTGAATTGATTCGGGACATTTTCAACTACCCAATATTAATTGTAATAGTTATAGAAACGCAGGTATAACGGTTAAACTTTACCACACTACGAAATCGAGCTAAAAAAAGATATTAATCTTGGTGGTTGTTGAATTCACGATTAAAGGCATGAAGAAGAAAGTGTTCATTTCAGGTCCAATCATAGGCATGGAAAAACAGCAGGACTACCGCAAAGCCATCACCGCAGTCTGCGCCAAACTGGGGTTCGATGTGATTGACCCATGGAAAAGGGAACGTGTTCTCTACAACGGAACAGAGGAATGCTGGTGGGATAAGGTACCTACGTTCGATTTTGTTCAACGAGATTTGGATGATGCTGACTTATGTGATGTTATGGTTGTTTATTTCCCCCTACTTTCAGCTGGTGCCTGCATGGAAATGTTTTACGCAAAACGCAAGGGTAAAAAAGTCATCGTTGTGTCGGAGATGAAATGTCTTAGCCCCTGGATAGTTTTCCACTCAGATGCCATAATAAAAAGTTTCAACCAACTTGAAGAAACCCTCAAAAATTATCTTTAAGATTTGGGTTGTTTGAATTCTTCACGGATTTTCATTTGCCTTCTTTTGCGGTTGTAACCGAGTGAAAAGTTGTGAGCGGCATCACGGATTTTTCTTAACAGAAGCATCATTTTGTTGTTCGTGTCAAAGTTTCTTGGTGCTGCTTCGTCTGGCAAATAGATTTCTTCATGTTCCTTTGCTAAACCGATAAGGGGTAGTTGGAGCCCAAGGGTTTGCAGTGCGGTTTTTGCTGCACTTACCTGTCCTGGTCCGCCGTCAATTACGACTAAGTCAGGCAGAGGAGTCTTCTCTTCTATTAGCCGCTTATATCGCCTTAAGACAACCTCATGGACAGCTGCGAAGTCATCTTGTCCTTTGAAAGTTTTTATTTTGAATTTGCGGTAGTTTTTCTTGTCGGGTTTCGCGTCTTTGAAACTTACCATGCCTGATACAACGTGTTCAGTTCCTAAGTTGGATATGTCAAAGCACTCGATCATATGGGGCAACACGGGGAGGTTTAGGTTATTTTGCAAATCAACCAACGCAGTGTCAACCTCTAAACCTGATTCCAGGTTTTTCTCTGCTAATTGCACCAGACCTAACTTATCTGCTCGTCTGGGAATCGTCAACGAAACACGCGCAACCCGTTTTGCCGAAAGGAACTCTTCGAGAGCTTTTTTCTCTTCTGCACTTTGCCAGCAGGGTTTGTTTAACAAGATTTCTCGGGGAATCGGATTTGAAGTATAATACGCCTTCAGAAATTCTTGTTCAATTTGGGTTTGCAAATCGACGCTGAACTCTTTCTTGCCCAAAAGCACACCTTTTCGCATGCCCATTTGAACGGCCATCATCTTTTCGCCCACTCGCCTAAACACTAAAACGTCCTGGTCAAAGCGGCGTTCTTTATCGACGATTTGATGTTCTGTAACGAGTCGTATGGAAAAGATTTGGTTGCGAATTTCAAGGGCATTTTCGTATTGTTGAGCTTGGGAGGCGGTTAACATTTGGTTTTTGAGTTGGTCGATTGTTTGTTGGTAGTTGCCGTTTAGGAAGCTTCGTGCCTGTTGTACTTGGTCTGCGTATTGTTCAGGTGTGGCTTTGCTGATGCAGGGGGCAGTGCATAGGTGAATGTGGTAGTTTAGGCAAGCTCGTTTGGGCATGGTCTTGCATGTACGGAGCTTAAAAACTTTAACAACTAAACGTTGCAAATCCTGTCTTGTGAATCCATCTGTGTAGGGACCAAAAGATTCCAGTTTCCGCGAAACCTTGCGGCTAGTAAGTATCCTGGGATAAGTTTCTCGCGTAAATGAAATATATGCGAAGGTTTTGGCGTCTTTGAGGTTTACGTTATATTTGGGCGTGTGTTGCTTGATAAGCTTGTTTTCCAAAAGCAAAGCTTCGACTTCGGTGTTGACGATAACCCAGTCAATCTGGCGAATATGCAAAACCAACTGCCTTGTCTTAACTGGTTGATCGTTACTTGAAAAATAACTTTTAACCCGCGAACGCAAGCTTTTGGCTTTGCCGACATAAATAATTTCCCCTTGCTCATCACGGTACAGGTAAACGCCTGGATTAGTTGGTATATCTGAGCTTTTGAAGTCTGAGGGCAACGCTATTTGAATCATGAAGGCGGCTTCACTGCCAAAACAGATTCTGCTTTGTGATTAAATATCTTGTCCAAGAATGCACCTGTATAGGAGCAATTGTTTTGTGCAACTTCTTCAGGTGTTCCCTGAGCAAGTAGTTTCCCGCCTGCGGCTCCGCCTTCGGGACCCAAATCGATGAGGTAGTCACAACTTTTTATGACATCCAGATTGTGTTCGATGATGTAGACGGTGTTGCCGTTGTCTACTAGCCGATTGAGTACTTTGATGAGGCGTTTAGTGTCGTCAAAGTGCAATCCCGTCGTGGGTTCGTCAAGCATGTAGATTACATGTCCTGACTTATGCTTGCTGAGTTCTCTGGTGATTTTGATACGTTGGCTCTCGCCGCCTGACAAAGTTGTTGAGCTTTGACCCATCTTAATGTACCCAAGCCCTACGTCCAGCAGTGTTTCGAGTTTGCGTGAAACGTGCGGTGTGTTCTCGAAGAACTTCGCCGCTTCCTCAACAGTCATATCTAATACTTCAGCTATGTTCTTTCCCTTGTAGAATATGCCCAAAGTTTCTTTGTTGTATCGTTTGCCTTTGCACTCGCTGCATTGAACGTAAACGTCTGGTAGGAAGTTCATTTCGATTCGGAGAACTCCGTCGCCTTGGCAAGTTTCGCATCTACCCCCTTTCACGTTGAAGCTGAAGCGCCCTTCTTTGTAACCACGTGCTTTGGATTCTTTAGTGGAAGCGAAAATCCGTCTTATCTCATCAAACAGCTTCGTGTAAGTCGCTGGGTTGCTTCTGGGGGTTCGTCCGATGGGATCTTGGTCAATTACAATAACGTTCCGCACAACCTGTGGAACATCAAGCGCCTGATGCTTTCCTATTTTATCGACTTGTTCACCGAACATTTTTCGCAGAGCAGGAATAACCGTCAGATTCATCAGTGTGCTTTTGCCTGAGCCAGAAACACCAGTGACTCCGCATAGAACTCCGAGGGGTAACTGAAGGCTGAGGCATTTGAGGTTGTTCTCTTGTGCTCCTTTAACGCTAATGTAGCCGACAGGTTTGCGTCTAAGTTCAGGAATTTCAATTTTAAGTTCGCCTGAGAGGTATTTGCCTGTGAGACTCCGAGGATTTTTCATAATATCTTGAGGGGAGCCTTCAGCAACTATATGTCCCCCGTGAATGCCAGCTCCAGGTCCCATGTCAACGATGCAGTCAGCATGCCGCATTGTCTCTTCGTCGTGTTCAACCACGATTAGTGTGTTACCTAAGTCTCGCAGGCGCTGCAGGGTATTAATGAGTTTGGCGTTGTCTCGCTGGTGTAAACCTATGCTGGGTTCATCAAGTATATAGAGTACGCCCATGAGGTTGCTGCCAATCTGTGTGGCTAAACGGATACGTTGTGCTTCTCCGCCTGAAAGCGTCTTGGCCGCACGGGACAGTGAGAGGTAACCTAAACCCACGTTCTTAAGAAAACCGAGTCGTTCGTTTACTTCTTTTAGCACCTGCTTTGCTATGAATAATTCATTTTCGTTTAATTTTGGTGGCAGGTTATGAAAGAAGTCAACGGATTCTTCAATCGAGAGGTCTGTAACGTCAATTATGCTTTTGTCAAGGATTTTTACAGCAAGCACGACAGGCTGGAGCTTTTTGCCTTTACAAGTGGCACATGATCTGGAAGTCATGTATTTTTCGATGTCTTCTTTTCGCCAATCACTCTCAGTCTGTCGATACAGCCGCATGGTTTGTGGAATGATGCCTTCCCAGCCGTCACGCATCCACATGCTGGCGCCATTTGACCAGCTGCCGTTGATTGGCTCTTTGTCTCCGTACAAGAGCACTTGTAGCTGTTGTTCAGTGAAATCTTTAATTGGTGTGAAGACGTCAAAACCGTATTTTTTTCCCACTGTTGCTATTTGCTGCGCTCTCCAGCTAAGCTCCATGGTGCCTTTGTAGACCGCCAGCGCCCCATCCATGATGGTAAGACTTGTGTCGGGAATTACTTTGTCGGCTGTTACTTCGGTGATTTCCCCTAAGCCATGGCAAGTTGGGCAAGCGCCAAATGGTGAGTTAAAGCTAAACATTCTAGGCTCTAGGCTTTCAAAAACGATTTCAGGGTGGTTGGGGCAAGCTCCAAATGTGCTGTACATTGTTTCGTCGGCGAAGCGCTCAAGTTCCTTTTTCTTTTCACCTTCAGCTTTCTGGGCATCGATGATTATCATGGTTCCTTTACCGACTTGAAGTGCCTGCTCTACGGCTTCAGAGATTCGTGAACGCTCCTCATCTACGATTCGCACGGTGTCTATGACTGCTTCAATCCAGTGCTTCTCATACCGAACCAGCTTAACTTCTTCTTTTATTGTATCGGATTCGTAGATTTTTTGGTCGGCGCGGATTTTGGTGTAGCCTTGTTTTTTGAGGTCTTCGAAGACTTGTTCGTGTGTGCCTTTTATTCCTCGTATAACTGGGGCGAGGAACGTGAGGGTTTTTGTGTTTTCAGCCATTACGAGACTGGTAATGTTCTCAGCGCTTTGCGGATGTATGGAGCTACCGCATTTGGGGCAATGATGAACGCCAATGCGTGCAAACAGCAGTCTTAGGTAATCGTAGATTTCAGTGACTGTTCCAACGGTTGAACGGGGGTTCTTGCTAGTGCTCTTTTGCTCGATTGAGATTGCGGGTGAGAGCCCTTCTATTGAATCAACATCGGGCTTATCCATTAAACCCAAAAACTGTCGGGCATAAGCGCTCAGACTTTCCACATACCTTCTTTGTCCTTCAGCGTAAATCGTGTCGAAGGCTAACGTTGATTTTCCTGAACCTGAAAGCCCAGTTATAACTATGAACTTGTTTCGGGGCAACTCTAAATCGATGTTTTTTAGGTTGTGTTCCCGTGCACCCTTAATCGAAATGTTATCTCGCATAAACAATTCCTATTTTGCTTCTATTTTGTAACAGTTTATTCAGAAAGATTAGAACCTTTTTGCACTA
>JGI20214J51088_10001174_pt1 | contig 17833 bp, 13 predicted proteins | sample WetSurMetagenome_FD_51088 | JGI IMG/M metagenome (IMG submission 51088) | reverse complement strand
CGGCGCCGCGTTCCTTCAGGACTGCGGCACGCTGGCGGTTCTCATAAATAAACCGGCCGAGCCGCTTACCCAGGGAGAAATCGACCGCCTCTACGAGCTGCCGTTTACCTATCATCCGCATCCTTCCTACAGGCAGGCGGTTCCCGCATTCGAGCAGATCAAGGATTCGGTGACCGTGGTGCGCGGGTGCTTTGGGGGCTGCAATTTCTGCGGCCTCGGCGCGCACCAGGGAAAGACGATACAAAGCAGGTCGAAGGAGTCGGTGGCGCGGGAAATACGCAGGCGCTCGCAGCTTCCGGGGTGGAAGGGCGTCGTGTCGGATTTGGGAGGCCCCACCGCCAACATGTACGGGCTCTCGTGCGGCCGTCCGAGAGACGGCAAGCCGTGCACGCGCAGGAGCTGCCTGTCGCCGTCGGCGTGCGCCTACCTTCACACGTCCCAGTCGGCGTTCGCCGATCTCATCCGAACCGTGTGTGGGCTCGACATGGTGAAGCACGTGGCGATAAATTCCGGAATCCGGATGGACCTCGCGCTCCTGTGGCCCGAAATCATAGACGTGGTGGCGAAGCGTGCCACGGGCGGGCAGCTTTCGGTGGCGCCCGAGCACCTGTCGCGCTCCGTACTTTCGGAAATGGGGAAGCCCGAGGAGACCGGATGGCAAAGGTTCGAGGAACTCTTTGCAAGCGCGAGCGTCCGTGCCGGAAAGCAGCAGTATCTGGTACCCTATTTCATCGCCGGCCACCCCGGTAGTACGCTGCGGGACGCCGCCGAGCTCGGCGACTTCCTGCGGAGAAAGGGAATCAAGCCGCGAAACGTGCAGGAATACATTCCAATCCCCATGACCGTCTCGTGCAGCGTGTACGCTACGGGCGAGGACCCGTTTACGGGACGGAAGGTGCCGGTCACCTACAAGCTGAGCGAAGTCCGGCGCCAGAAGGAACTCATCATGTGGTGGCAGGCGGCGGCCCCCCATCCTCGCCGTGACTGCGGGAGCGGACGGCGATGACCGTCGGCCCCACGCAGCGATGCCCCGTTTCCGACGAGCGAATGCGGGAGCGCGGCCGTATCGTCCACGCCGTTTGCAAAGGCGAATTCTGGAAGCCCTGTCCCGGCACGACGCAGGGCTACCTGTGCTGTGGATACCAGATTCTTACCCCTCTCACGGGGTGCGGCATGTACTGCCGGTACTGCGTCCTGCAAAGCTACCTTGAAAATCCGGCGCAGGTGGTTTTCGACAACATTTCCGATCTCGAGAGCGAAGTGCGGAACAAGCTGAACGGGCGGGACGGCGTCGTGCGGTTCGGCACCGGCGAATTCGCCGACAGCCTGTACTTGGAAGAGCGGCTCGGGTTCTCGCGGAAGACGGCGGCGGTACTGGAACCGTATCCGAACGTGCTCGTGGAGTTCAAGACCAAGAGCGCGACCGTCGATTGCCTCGCGGCTATTAAAAATCCCCGCAAAGTGGTGATAGGGTTTTCGGTCAACACCCCGCGCATGATCGCGCAATTCGAGCGCGGCACCGCGACGCTCAACGAGCGCATCGCAGCCGCGCGGCGATGCCTCGACGCGGGTTTCTGGGTCGCGTTCCACTTCGATCCTATCCTGTGGTACCCGGAATGGAAACGGGAGTACCTTGATGTCGTCGAGCGGATATTCGACGCCGTATCCGATACGTCAAGAATCGCCTGGTGGAGCCTCGGCGGGTTCCGCTCGCCGCCCGCGCTCAAGGCGCTGCTTAAGGAAACCAACGAACACCTTCCGCTGTTCGCCATGGGCGAGCTCGTGCAGGGCGAAGACGGCAAGATCAGGTATTTCCGGCCCGTGCGGGTCGAATTCTATTCGGCAATCAGGGAGGCGGTAGAAAAACGCGATCCGAATATTCCGCTGTATTTGTGCATGGAAAGCCCGGAGGTATGGGACGAGGCCGGGATGATGGAAAGGATACCCCGTGGATTGGCGGAGTATCTGGACGACAGGGCGGAAGAAATGCTCGGAATACGTTAGGCGTATTTGATAAATCGGATTCGTCCAAACGAGAATGCTTCTCTTAACATCTTTCTGACATTTACTATTTTCCTATCATGGAACAATTAAAAATAGGCTCCGTCATTCTCGGCTCCGTCCCCCGCGTCGTCGCCATCGTGGACGAATTCCTCGACAGTCACCGCATTGCCGCGCTTGCGAAGACCGGCGCCGACATACTCGAAATCCGCTTCGACCTTCTGGGCGACGATATCCCTTCGCTGTGCGTGTTCGTGGATAAAATCAAGAAGACCACCGGCTATTCCTGCATCGGTACCATCAGGGAGACCGAGGGAAACCGCCATAAACGCATGGACATGTTCAAGGCAATCATTCCCTTCGTCGACGCCGTCGACATCGAGATAGACGCGTCCATCGCCCGCCAGGTGACGGCGCATGCGGCCGGAAAGACCGTCATCGTGTCGGATCACGACTTCGAAAAGACCCCCGATGCCGCGCATCTTCACGGAATCGTCGGCCGGGCGCTTGACCTGGGTGCCCATATTGTAAAGATTGCGGCAACGGCGCACAGCCGTCACGACGTTGCGCGCCTGCTTTCGTTCGCCGAAACCTGCGCGGCCCCAGTCGTCATCATCGCCATGGGCGAGGTCGGCGTCGTGTCGCGGGTCGCCGCGCCGGTTTTCGGCTCGCTGTTCACCTACGGGTATCTTCGCTCCGCGGTCGCGCCGGGCCAGCTTCGGATCGACAAGCTGGTGGAGGAAATGAGAATGCTGTATCCGTCGATGGCGGCCGCCGTCGAGAAGAAGTGATCAGGCGGGAGACGTTGCCGGCTTGTTCGTTTCTTCGACAAGTTCCTTCAGTTTTTCCAGAGCCTTTCCCGAATCAATCGCCTCGATTGCCATGGCGACGCCTTCCTTCGGGTCATTCGCCGCGCCGCTCGCCGCCACGGCGAACCCGGCGTTGAGGGCTACGATGTCGCGCCTCGGCCCCTTCTCCCCCGAAAGCACGGCCTTGATAATCGCGGCATTTTCCGGAGCCGTTCCGCCGGTCAGGTCCGAAAGCGTTCCCCGTTTGAAGCCGAACGCTTCGGGGCGTATTTCGTACGCCGAAACTTTTCCATCAGACAGCTCGGCGACGCGCGTCTCCGCCGTGATGGTGATTTCGTCGAGGTGGTCGGCGCCGTGAACCACGTAGGCCTTTACGCTTCCAAGGTTGAGGAGCACGTTGGCCATGGTGGATGGAAGGTCGGGCGAGAACACGCCGAGGATCTGGCGTTTGGCCATGGACGGGTTGGTGAGCGGGCCCAAGATGTTGAATACGGTGCGCACGCCTATCTCCTTGCGCGGCCCGATGGCGTATTTCATCGCCTTGTGCAGCGACGGCGCGAACAGAAAGCAGATTCCTATTGTGTCAAGGCACCGCTTCATCACGGCGGGATCGGCGCCGATGTTCACGCCCAGTGCCTCGAGCACGTCGGCGCTGCCGCATTTGCTCGACACGCTCCGGTTGCCGTGCTTGGCCACCTTTGCCCCGGCCGCCGCGGCCGCGAAGGCCGCGGCCGTGGAAATGTTGAAGGTATGCGCGCCGTCGCCGCCCGTGCCGCAGGTATCGACCACCCGGCCGTCGTCGTTTGCAAGGACGTGCGTCGCCTTTTCCCGCATCACCGACGCGGCTGCGGCGATTTCGTCGGCGGTTTCGCCCTTCATGCGCAACGCCACGATGAACGCGGCGATCTGCGCGTCGGTGGCGTTGCCCGACATGATGTCGTTGAAGACGTCGCGCGCCTCGGTAGCGGCGAGGTTTTTTCCGGACGTGGCGAGGCGTATCCCTTCAACGATGTTCATGCGTGCGTCCTTTCGAGCGCCTTTGTGTCGCGCGAACAAAATATATATTGTAGCACGACATCGCTCCGAAGTCCGCTTGATAAACGATTGGGGAGGTAGTACAATAATATCATGTTGCCGATGGAAAAATCCCGGCCGCCGTCGGCCGTTTTTCTCGGTTCGGCCGCCGCGTGGCGCGATATCCCGAAGGGCAGCGAACGCGAGTTCTGCGTCCTGGGAAGATCGAACGTCGGCAAATCGTCGTTTATCAACCACGTCTTTTCCAACGGCTCGCTCGCTCGGGTATCAAAGACCCCGGGGAAGACCACGCTCGCCAATTTTTACAGGATAAGCGACGGAACCGTCTGGGTGGACCTTCCCGGCTACGGGTACGCGCAAAAGGCGAGAAGCGAACAGGTTCGGTGGTCGCGGCTCGTCGCCGACTATTGCGAAAACCGGGACGCGCTGAGCGGGGTGATATGGCTGTGCGACGCCCGCCATCCGGGCCTTGCTCTTGACAAGGAGGCGTTCGCCTGGCTTTCGTCGCTTTCGCTGCCCGTGCTCGCGGTGCTCACCAAGGCCGACAAGCTGTCGGCGCGCGAGTGCGCCGAGAATCCCGGCCGGTTCTCGCGTGAAATCGGCCTACGCGATATTCCCCTCCTGTATTCCACCAAGGACGAGGAGGCGCGGCGGCGGTTCTGGGAACGGTATACCGCCTGGGCCGACGACGTATAGAACACGGAAACGCTGGCTATGCGACGGATTTTACGACTTGCAAGCAGAATGGGCGCGTGGGTAGTCTCGCTGTGCGGGACCGTGGCCGACATCACGGGCCTGTTCTACGACACCGTCACCGTGCTTTTCGTGGGCGGGCGGAAAGGCATCGCAGCCTCGTTCAAGCAGATCGTGAGCCAGGTGCTCTTCACCGGCGTGGAGGCGTTCTGGCTGGTGGGAATCATCGGCCTTTTGTGCGGCATAACCATCATCATACAGGCCATGACCAACATGCCCAAATTCGGCGTGGGCGAGTATTTCGGGAACATTCTCATTATCGTCGTCATCCGTGAGCTCGGTCCGTTTTTTACCTCGCTCGTGGTGGTGGGAAGGTCGGGCTCGGCGCTGGCGACCTACATCGGCAACATGCGCGTATCGAAGGAACTCTCCGCGCTCGAGGTGATGGGCATCGACCCGGTGCATTTCATCGTGATGCCCGCGTTCGTCGGCATGGTGGTCTCGATGGTGTGCTTGTCGGTGTATTTCGACATCATCGCCATCATGGGGGGATTCTTTATCGCACAGGCCAAGGTGACCATCCCGTTTAGGTACTTCATGAGCACGGTACTCGGCTCGCTGCATCCTTGGGACATCATCGAATCGGTATTCAAGAACGTCGCGTTCGGCGCGATAATCGCGCTGGTGAGCTGCCACTACGGCCTGGCGGTCACCAACACCCGCGAACTGCCGCAGGCGGCCCTCAAAAGCGTGGTGAGCTGCATGATCGTCACGCTTTTGATAAATCTGGTGATTACGGTAAGCGTGTTTCTGTATTCGCTGTGACGAAAAGGGAAGCGTCACCGCACAGGCGCAAAGCGCGCAAAGAATAAGAGAAATGGAAAGCGAGAACGGAAAAGACGAAGTAAAGGCTTTGCCTGTCGTTCTTGTTCATGTGTGCCGGTTGTGTTTCGCGTCTTTGCGGCATGCATACCGGTTATCAAGGATGCTGGCATTTTTCCGGAACATGAGTGTATGATATATGCCTGATTCGCTGAGGCTCGAAAACGTGGGGTTTTCGTATAGGGGTGCGGCCGTGCTGTCGGACGTGAGCCTGTCCGTGCCGAAGGGCGGCATGCGGGCAATCGCGGGCAGAAGCGGATGCGGTAAAACCACGCTGCTCGAGATTTGTTCGAGCCAGAAACGGCCGCAGGCAGGCGCCGTGCGGTGGGACGACGTCGATGTCGCATCGCTTCCCCGGGCCGAGCTCATGCGCCGGCGACAGGGCATTGGGTTCGTGTTCCAGAGGCACGCGCTTATCCACAATTTTACGGTGTTCGACAATGTCGCGCTGCCGCTCCGTTACCACGGACGCATGGCCGAGCGTGAGGTGAGAAGGACGGTGGCCTCGTGTATGGATGCGTTGGGGCTTGTCGGGGTCGACAAAAAGTTCCCCAACGAGCTTTCGGCGGCGCAGTCGCGGTGCGCGGCCATCGCGCGGGCAATCGTGATGGAACCGTCGCTGCTGTTTCTCGACGAGCCAACGGCGGGGATCGATCCCCTAACGGCCAAGGGGATCGCCACGGTACTTAAATCGATGAACGAATCGCGGGGCCTTACGGTTGTCGCCGCGTGCAACGACATCGAGCTATTGAAAACGCTTTCGTGCCCCGTGGCGGTGCTCGAAGGCGGCGCGTTGCGTGATTACCGGGACGAGGCCGCCCCCGTGGGCGGCGGGTCCATGTTTTCGGTTCTCCGGGAATCCTTATGAAATCCACGAATAACGACCAGCGGCCGACGGGCGAGGCGTTCCACCGGCAGTACCGGAATTTCTTCGTGGGGCTGTTCATCGCCGTGCCGCTCATCATCCTCCCGGTGTTTTTCACGTATACGTTCTTTCGCTCGGATTGGCTCGCGAAGTGGGACTTCCTCTATGTCAAATACGAAACCGCGGGGGGCGTGGCGCCGAACGGCGCGGTCACCATCCTCGGCATGAACGTGGGCCGCATCGAGGACGTGTCGCTCGACCCGCGCGGATTTGTGAATGTAAAGCTCAAGGTGAAGCGCGAGTACATGGGGTTCGTGCGGCGCGACAGCAGGGCGCGGCTGCAGCAGAAGAACGTGGCCATCGGCGACTGGGAGATAGACATCACCCGCGGCAACGTCTCGTCGCCGCAGGCCCGGAGCGGCGACACGCTGGCCTCGGAGATTCAGGCGCCCATCGCCAGGACGCTCGATCAGGTCACGAAAACCGTGGAGACCCTCCAGCAAATCCTGCAGACCGTCCTCGAAGGAAAAGGGACCGTGGGCCGTCTCATCAAGGAGGACACGCTCATCACCGCCGCCAACGCCGTCGCCAGGAACGCCAACGGCCTGGTGCTGCGCGCCTATGCCACGCTCGGCCGCGTGGACACGGTTCTCGTGAAATTCGCCGCCGTGGGCGAGAAAGGCAAGGGTGTCGCCGATTCAATCGCGGCCGTCGCCTCGAAAGTGGGTAAGCTCGTCACCGACGTCAACGTTCTTGCCAACAGCATCCAGACCGCGGCAAAGGATCTGCCCGCGGTGATGTCGAGGGTCCAGACCGACTTGTCGGAAGTGGAACTCATCATAAAGGGCCTGCAGGAAAATTTCCTGATCAAAGGTATCGTCAACGGCCAGCCCGATCCGATGCTCAACGACAACCCTAGAACCAAATGACGACGCGCGCCACCACATGCGGTATCCTCTTCGCCGCGTTCTGCGGCGCGCTCCTCGCATGCTCGTGCGCCAACGCGCTCAAGGGAAAACCCGCGCACTGGCGCGATGGATACGTGTTCGGCGCGCGCGCCGCGGCGAACTTTACCGAAGGAAAGCTCGTGACCGCGCTCTCGTTCTACGCCAGGGGGCTTGCGCAGGCACGGGCGCACGATCTTCCCGAACAGGCGGGTCTGTATCTGTTCAACATGGGGCGCTGCTGGCTCGAACTTGATGTCTACGACTCCGCGCGTGCCTGCTTCGCCGAAGCCCGCCGGCAGTTCTCGCTCCGCGGCAAGGAGGGCGAGGCACGGCAGGCCGCGGGCTTCGCCGCGCTGGCATGGTCGGCCGCGGGCGTGCCCGACAGCGCCCTGGCCTGGTACAAACGAGGCGCCCTAACCCCGAAAAGCACGGCCGACAAGACGTTCTGGCTCATGGTGCACGGCCGCCTCGTGTGGGCGCGCGACCGTACCAAGGAGGCCCTGGCCTATTTCGACGAGTCGTATGAACTATACAAAAAAGAAAAGGCGTGGAGCGGCGCGTCCGCGGCGTGCCTGTGGCGCGCGCGGGTGTACCGGTATTTCGGCGATTACCCCGAGGCGTCCTCCCAGATACGTCTCGCCCTTGCACTCGGCGAAAAGTCTTCGTTTTTGGCCGGACGCTGGAGGGTGTTGTGCGCGGCCGCCGCGATAAGTTACTGCGCAAAGGACGAAGAGCGGGCCGCGTGGTATTACGACCGCGCGGTAAAATGCATGCCCGAAGGAAAAGCCGTCCCGCCGAGGGACAGCGTAATGGCGTGCAGGAAAGAAATTCCCTGGTAATAGTTCAATATTAATTCAAGAAAGAAACGGCGTGGGCGTTCCCCCCGTCCTTTGCAACCAACTTCGCTCTTGGTGACGCTCAGGACGGGATCGGTCTCCCTGCGGGCTCGGCCGCAGGGGCCTCGGTGTCGTCTGCCGCAAAGGCGCTTCTCGCCGCGATCAGGCGGCACTTCGCTCCGGCTCACCGCTTGGGTCCACCGCGCGGCAACGGGAAATCTATTTTGTCAATTTAGTTCTAGTACCATCCAAAATCAATCCGTCGCCTCACCCCGGCCGCTTCACGTCCGCCCCTCTCCACTCCGCGGAGAGGGGAGCTGCATTCACACATTTTCGCGTTATCATTCCGATCTTCCAGCCGACGCTCGTGCGTGCCCCCCAAGCGAAGCAGGGTCTAGCCACTGCCCCATCAAGGGGGCCACGCCAGAGGGGGTAGCGGAAGACCGGCGCGGAATGAATTGAACTTTGAAGATGTGAGCGCCGGGCTGAAGCGAGGGGGACACCTCCCCCACAAATTGACGTCTTTATTATATTATCGTTCTAGAATTTAACGCTAATCCCGAATATCGGCGTTATCCCGAACGGCGTTACCGGTTGGAAGCCCGTGCCGTTGAACTTGTACTCGAGCACCGGCTTGTAGTTGAGCAGGTTGATGATTTCGAGGAAGAGTTCCGTTTGGGCTTTGAAGATTTTCGTGGCATACCCATAGCGGAAATTGGTGGTGAACAGCCTGTCGAGCCTCCGTGAATAGTACCCGGCGAGCGTGTCGAGGGACGCCGATCTCCTTCCCACGCAGTCCACGTTCACCATCGCGGGGCAGTAGGGCCTGCCGCCCGAGCCGGCGACCGAAAGCGATACGGTGTGAGCGCGCAGCACCACGGCGGTGGCCGCGCATGAAAACGTGTAGCCCACGTTCGTCCAGTCGTCGTACCAGCCCGAGTCGTCGAACTGGTTTTTTACGTCGAATATCGACGCGCCGATGGAATACGAAAACCACCCGCGCCCGGTATTGACAAGAGAAACTTCCGCTCCGTATACGCGACGGCGGCCGTCCTGCGGCCGCAGCGCGAGGCCGCCGCGCGTCGTTGTGTAAAGGACGTCCTGGACGTCCGGCGAGAGGTAGCGGAACTCGCGGTCGTACCACTTGCCGTAGACCTCCACGCTCGACGTGAACAGGTTCCAGGGCGAAACCCTGTACCCCAGCGAACCCTGCCGGCACCGTAGCGGCACGGCCTGGGAGAGAAGCGAAAGCTCGATGCCGCGGATTGAGTCATCGGGCATGCCCGCGTTCGCCGAGATTGCGTCGAACAGCGTGGTGGGAAGGTCGGTGGAGAACTGGTGGTACAAACCCGCTCCGACCGCGACGTTGCCCGCGCCGCCCAAAGAAAACATGGCCGCCGCCCGCGGCGAGAGGGCGGCATCGTCTATGAGCCGGAAATAATCGGCCCTGATTCCCGCGGACGCGGAAAAGCGTCCGAGCCGCAACTCGTAGCTTGCGAACGCGCCGAGTTCCGGGCCTTCGATGGAGATCGCCTTTTCCCTGGGCTTGAGGGTCCATGCGACGGTGACGGGAGAATCGTTTTCGCATACCACGCAGGTGCCGTGGTTCATCGATTCCTCCTCCACCGAGAACGAGTACTTCGTATCGTAGACGCGAACGCCGGCCGAGACCGACTGCCGTGAACCGATTGCAAACGCCGAAGTGGTGTTGAGGGAGAAATGCGCCCTGTCGTCGGCGTAGCCTCGGACCGGGTTCTTTGCATAGCGCCCGGTAAAGAACGTGTCGGAGAACGATTCGAGGCTGTCGTACGATTGCCCGCTGCGCCGCGAGTAGCTCGCCGAGAAGCGGTGCTCCTGTACGGAGTCCTTGAAATGGAACCGGACGCCGGCGCCGCCTTGGACGATTCTTTCTATTTCGTCGACGCCGTTGGCGTGGGAAGCGCCGTCGTCGCCCTGTTCAATAACGGGGAAGCCGTACCGGTAGGTGTTGTAGGAAAAAAGCCCGGTGGCGGATATCACCAGATTGGCCGACGGCAGGAACAGGAGCTTGCCGTACAGGTCGCCGAGCTTGGGGATGCCCTCGTCGCCGATGATGGACTTGAGGGCCGAAAAGTCCACGTATCTTCCGGCGAGCGCGAAGGATCCGGCGCCGCCGAACACGGGCCCTTCCACCGACCCCATGCCGCCGGTGAGCTTTACCCCTACGTCTCCATTGACTGAAGAGAACGAGCCGGCCTTCATGTCGATATCAGCCACCGAGGACATCTTGGGCGGGTAGGAGACCGGGATGTCACCCGCGAAAAAGCGCACCGACCGGATATAGTCCGAGTTGATGAACCCTATGGGGCCGCCGGAGCCGTTGGCCTGCGAAAAGTGGTTGATGTTCTCCATCTCGATGCCGTCGACGAAAAAAACGATTTCGTTGGGACGGCCGCCCCGGACGAACAGTGTGTTGTCGAATTTCGCGCCGAGGGCGGATACGATTGACGGCATGGTGGAAAGGTAGCGGCTGACGTCTCCGGCCGCGCCCGCGGCGGCCTTGATGTCCTTCCCGGTAAACGTCACGGAATTGCGCTGTTCCAGGCCTGAATCGGCGGCAACGGGCGCGGCCCGTACCACCATGCGGTCGGCGCCCTCACACGCGATGACGCCCGAATCGCGCGCGGCGGCAACGTCCCGCCCCGCCTGCGTATGCGCGGCAAGCATGAGTACCGTCAGAAATCCTACGACGGATTTCATGGTGAGTGAGTATCAGTTCGTGATAAAAGGCGCTGAAAGTTTATGACGATAGCTATAAGGGACACCCGGAAATATAAGGCCCACGAGGGGATTTGAAGTCGGCCGAAGCGAAAAAAACGTTTTCTGGCGGAAACCGCTTTATGACTGGGTACGCTTAGACGGAGGCGTATCCGGCGTGGGGCAATGCGTGAAGAAATCAGAACGGAAACGCCGTTTTCGGTGAGCGCGTCTCACCATGACGGCTCCCCAAGAGACTTTTTCAACAGCCTGTTGGAAGTCCCGTCAAGAAAGATTATTGGTGCTTCTTGTGCCACGCCACGACATCGTCGTACTTAAGCGAGCCTCCAAAGATGTCGAGGCTGCTTCCGACCGTGGCGTCGACCCTGGCCCGGCCGAGCGAAAGCACGAGCTCGAGGTCGGCAAGGGAGCGGATGCCGCCGGCATAGGTGACGGGCAGGGGCGAAAAATCTCCAAGGAGTTTCACCATGTCTTCGTCGATGCCGGAGCGCTTTCCCTCCACGTGCGCGGCATGCACCAGGAATTCGGCGCAGTACACGCCGAGGGTCGAAAGCGTCTCCCTGGAAACGGCGACCGACGTGAGGCGTTGCCAACGGTCGGTCGCGATATAATATTCCTTCCCCTTGCGTTTACAACTGAGATCCAGCACCAGCCGTTCCCTGCCCACGGCGGCGGTCATTGCCTTGAGGTTTTCCAGGTGGAGCAGGCCGTCCTTGAAAACGTACGAGGTGACAATCACGTGCGACGCGCCGAGGTCGAGGTATCCCTGCGCGTTATCCGGCGTGATGCCGCCGCCGATGTGGAATCCGCCGGGGTATTCCGCAAGCGCGGCCGCCGCCGCGGCCGTGTTCCCGGGCCCGAGCATGATGATGTGTCCGCCGGAGAGCCCGTCGCGTTTATACAGCGCGGCGAAATGCGAGGAGGGAAGGTCGGTGGCGAAGTTCGTGACGAGCGAATCTGGAACGCGATCCGACAAGGTACCGCCGACAATCTGCTTCACCTTGCCTTCGTGCAAATCGATGCAGGGGCGGAATTTCATATAGGTTGCAAAATTGACGGTTGACGGTTTAAAAAAGACATACCAAGCAGTTCATAAGTAACACCACATAACCGTTCGTGCCGAGTTATTGACGAAGTATGAACGCCCACCCTTCGACAGTAGCTCTGGATCGGCGATATTGGGGTCGTAAATGTGAGCATACGTATGAACTGCTTATATATAATTGCATGAGGTTTGGTTCTTTGATGAGTCCGTTATTTACGGGGCATGATTTGTTTTCACTGCAAATATACTTTTCTCCACTGTTCTGTCGCGGTATCCCCGCGGCCGCGCAAGCGGCGGAAAGGCCGAGGGGAGATGCCTCGTGCCCGATAATTTTAGCGGGACGGCGGAATAATCATTGAACGGCGTCATTCTTTATCGCGACTTGGACGTTTTAATGCAGCAAATATATTTTTATTATCATCGGAGCGGTTCTACCTTTTCGGGAAGGAGAGATGCCATGTTCGTTAGAAGCCTTGCCGCGGTGTGCGCGGCCGTGATAGTCGCAGGATGTTCGGCTCCGGAAATGAAGTCCGAGGTGGCCGACAAGTATCCCGACGGGGCCAAGAAAAAGGAGAATTTTTTCTTTGTGACGGGCGTCAAGAAGGACGTGATTCGTACCGTGTACTACTTTCAGGACGGCGGCATCCAATCCGACACGCATTACAAAAACGGCAAGCCCGACAGCATCATGGTGGGAAATTATCCCAACGGCAAACGGTTTATAGAGACCGGGTATAAAGAAGGAAAGAAGGACGGCAAGGACATGTCGTGGTACGAGGACGGCACGCTCAAGAGCGAAGCCGTCTATGCCTGCGACACCCCGCTCGGCACCGCCGCCGCCTACTTTCCCGACGGGAAAAAGGCCTCGGAAACCGCCTTCAAGAACGGCAAAAAGGAAGGCGAGGAGACGGTCTGGTATTCCAACGGCAACAAAAAGCGCGTGACCACCTATGCCCGGGGAAACAAGAACGGCCCGGAAAAGAAATGGTACGAAAACGGTACGCTCGAACTGGAGCAGACTTTCACCGATGACGTGCTCGACGGTCCCGCGGCCGAATACTACGAAAACGGCAAGAAGGAAACCGAAATGACCTACAAAAACGGCGCTCTCGACGGCGTCAAGACCATGTGGACCGAGAAGGGAAAAAAGCAGGGAGAGGCCACGTACAAAGACGGAAACATGATCGAGGGAAAGTCGTTTTAGAAAGTAAAAGTTCACGGTGGAAAAAAGCGAAGGCCGGCAAAGGCGTTTGCGCGGAAAGCGGAAGCGCCTTTTTATTTCGGCAGCGGAGCGACGAATTCGCGGTATGGGGCATGCCGTTGCCCCAAGCGTGTAATAAATTGAAAGACCCCGAAGCAAGCTTCGGGGAATGCGCTCGCTGTGGGATTCAAAATGACGGGGTTTGAACCGGCAGAAGGACTTATTTTGCAGAGCGGTTCGTACGTGGAATCACATAACCGCCCGTACCGGTGTCGCGGAAACGTCGTCTCGGTCAGCGGGTCATAAAAAAGTCCTTTGTAAAGCCGTCATGGTTCGACGGGCCCGCCAGAAACGGCGTTTGCCTTAAAATTTCGCGGTTTTTCCGCTCGCCAAGGCCGGTCGACCGCGACTCCGGGATAGAAGCATCGGCGTCTTCGCCGACGGTGAGAATAGCCCGTTATGCGTGAAGCTCTTGCCGGGCGCGGAGGTATGGACTATTTGAAACGGATACCGTTCCCAACGCGGCACATCGGCCGCGTTCTTTCTTCCGCCGTAACCCCGGCGTCGATCAGTACGTCGTTCTTTCTCCTGTTCGTTTTCGCCGATGCCGTCAAGACCGCGGCGTTCAACCGCCTGCTCATCGATCTCCCCGCGTTCGCCTCCTTCCACGAATTTTTTCGGGGCTTTTTAGGGAAGTTCCTCTGCGTCTTCATGGTCTACCTGGTTCTCGCGCGGCTTAAGCGGCGGTACTGGTTCGCGGGATTCTACTGCCTCCAGCTTGCGTACATGTTCGTCAACCTGTCGTACCATTTCAACCTCATGGGATACCTTCACGTGGGGCAGTACACGGGATTGTTTTCGGAGGGGCTCGATCTCCTCCTGCATGCCGCCATTCCCCACGACGCGAGGCTGTGGCTCGTCGCCGCCGACGCGCCTTTTCTCATACTCACGCTGTCGCTGTACGGCGAATTCCATTCCTTCAACGGACGGACGCTCTTTAGGCCCGCGCTTTTCGTCTCCGCCGCGGGCATGCTCGTGGCTGTATCGCGGTGGGACCCCATGAATTTTTCGCCCAAGCAGGCCATGTACAACGCCTATGAATCGGACGCCTCGGTGGTGGGCAAGCACGGACTTCTCGTGTTCAACCTGGTCGATCTCTTCAATTACGGCGACGCGCGGCGGCACATACGTGCTCTCGGATACGGCCCCGAGATTTCGGCCGCGGAGACGAAGCCCGTCCATCCGGACATCGTGGCGCTCCAGGTGGAGTCGCTCGACGCGTACATCATCGACGCGAAGTACCGCGGAAAATTCGTCGCGCCGTTCCTGCACGAGTTGTCCCGTAAAAGCGTCTATTATCCCTTCATGCTGAGTTACCACGAGGCGGGCTCTACCTCCGACTGCGAATTTTCCACCCTAAACAGCGTCGAGCCGTTCGACGATTTCCCCTCAATCAAGATACGGAACTACGATTACCCGAATTCGGTTCTCAAGCGCTTTTCATCGCAGGGCTACCGCGTGGAGGCGTTCCACGGCAACAGGGGAACGTATTTCAACAGGAGCGTGGCGTTCAAGAAGATGGGGTTCGACGCCTTCCGCGACATGTTCGCCATGGGACTCAGGGAGGTGACGTGGGGAGCGCCCGACGGAGAGGTGCTCGATTTCGTGCAAGGCCGGATCGCGTCGCAGCCGGAGCCGTTTTTCCACTATATAATCACGATGAGCAGCCACGAGCCCTTCACGCTGGTGCGGCCGTTTTACGGCAACAAGGATTTCGACGGGATCAAGAACGAAAGCACCAGGGACTATTTCAACGTCATATCGTACGTCGACCGGGAACTCAAAAGGTTCATCTCGGAAGTCCGCGCGGCCCGGCCCAACGCGTTTTTCTTCGTTTACGGCGACCACACTCCGGTGATACGGAAGGACATCTACAAAAGGGCATCCTTCATGGCCGACGGCTTCGTCTTCGAATTCGTTCCCCTGCTCGTCGTTACGCCCGACTCAACCGTCTACCGGGAAACGTCGGGCGCGGCGACGTTTCTCGACGTGGCCCCCACCATGCTCGCCGCGGCCGGGATTCCCTATACGCTGCGCACCGCCGGAACCAACCTGCTGAATTTTCCCCTCGCAAACGGCGCGGTTTTCTACCGCGGCAACGCCTATTCGCGGGCCGAGCTGTACCGGAGGGTGAACCGGGGGAGGTGAGCCGGGCCCCGCGTTTTTTGCCGGCCCCTTGCCTTCTCCTTTGCCGCGATGCTATATTCCTTTACGAATGATCAGGCGGCTGCCAAGGGCAGCGTAGCCGGGCCATACTCGAGGCAACGGACTTTGGGCTCCGTGGGACATCATGTGTTCCGCGGAGCTTTTTTTATGGTTCAATTTCGAAATTGAAATACATTGTCAAGCGGGGGAGGTACCCCCTTGCTCCGGCCCGGCGCTTGACCATACTTCCGTTGGGCGGCACCCACGAGCGACGGCGGGAGGGACAATAAAAAGTTGGAGCGTTAAGAGTAAACGCGTAGACGCGTTAAACAAAAGGAATGAGGTCGGTGCCCCTCTCCAAGCGGAGAGGGGTCGGGGGTGAGGTCGACTCGAACGGTGCCCCCACCAAAGGTTATTTAGAAACATGCATGGAGAACGACCTTGAACGTCAACCGTTACAAATTCCTCATCGCCTCGCTTTCCGTGGCGTCCAACCTCCTGCTTGTGGTTCTCAAGCTGATTATCGGGTTCGCCATGGGCTCCATCTCGGTTATCTCGGAGGCCCTGCATTCCGGCGTGGACGTGTTCGCCGCCGTCGTGGCCGTCGTGGGCGTGCACCGCTCCTCCGAGCCCGCCGACCGTGATCACGCGTTCGGCCACGGGAAATTCGAAAGCTTCTCCGGCCTCGTCCAGGCGTTCCTCATATTCCTGGCCGCGTTCTGGATCGTGTACGAGGCGGTGCGCAAACTCCTCCACCCCGTGGAAATGGGGGAGCTGGGCTGGGGCATGGCGGTTATGTTCGTGTCGGCTGCCGTCAACACCGCCGTGGGCCTGCTGCTCCTTTCGGCGGCGAAAAAAACCGGCTCGCTCGCGCTCAAGGCCGACGCGTGGCACTCCCTCACCGACGTGATCACCTCGGCGGGCGTGCTGGCCGGGCTCGCCGCCGTGTGGGCGGGCAAAAAGCTGTTCCCGGAAGTGAACCTCTTCTGGATGGACCCCGTCGCCGCAATCGCCGTCGCCGTGCTCATCTTCAAGGCCGCGTGGGACCTCACCGCGGAATCGGCCTCGGAACTTCTCGACAAAAGCCTTCCCCAGGACGAGGAAGACCGGATACGAAAACTGCTTGTCGACAAATACCCCGACCTCATGGACTGCCACAAGTTTCGCGGACGTAAATCCGGATCAAAACGGTTCGTGGAGTTCCACATCCGCGCCGATCCCTCGATGCCGGTGGAGAGATCTCACGCCCTGCATCACGACATAGCCGCCGAAATAAAGGCCGTGTTTCCCGAAACGGACGTGATGGTGCATATAGAGCCGAAGAGGATGGGGTAGGGGAGCAACGGGCGCGCTATTCGCACGAAGTGACTCCCCCAAGCTTGTTACGGTTATTGCTTTGCCGTATTGATAAAAGAGAACTACATTTCTGAAATCGGCATTTTCGTGCTATCGCTGTTGGGCGCAGTGATTTGGTGTGCGATATTATCTTCGCACGCCTCAGAAATTCTCTAAATATTCATTATCTAACAGCAGTCCAATCGAAGCTTTCTTTAGGCATTATTTTATTTTAATTATTGTTTTAGCGGAAATAAAATCTCCAGAAATTACCTGGTAGTAATAGATGCCATTAGCTATAGGATTTCCATTATTATCTTTCCCATCCCACGTTTTATAATGAAGCCCCTGTTTTTCTTTCTCTTGCCCCAGTACTTTTATCAAATCTCCGCTAGAATTATAGATATTAATGGCAACATAATTATCTTTAAGCACAGAGTATTCAATATTCGTTACTTGTGAAAAAGGATTAGGGTGGCTTGATACTTTCAAGAGTTTTGGCGTGAGGCTCTGTTGAATTGTTTTGGCTTGATCTCCCGTTATTGAGGAAACATCTATTTTGAAAATTTCTCTGATCGTATCGTTTGTATTGATCGTTGAACCAATAAGCTTAAAATAAACCGTATCTTCTTTAAAATCCCAAGTGTTCCCATAAGAACCATAAAGGTCGTTCATAAAGCCCATCGATGCCTTCAATGAGGGTCTTGAATATAAGGATGTTAAATAAATGTGTTCCTGAGGAAAGCAGTATTGAAAAATAAAAAGTTGTATAGAGTCATATTCATAAGAGTTAGAAGTAAAAAATCCGCAAAGCTCAAAAACCCATTTCCCGCTTGGTGAAATTGAATAATAATGTTGTGGTGATACATAGGGAGGGGAATTAAAGGTATTGTTAAACAAATAGCTTTTGCAATCGTCTCTGATTGGTGATAACCCCAATGCCGACAGAAAAGACAGAAGAATGAAGATCGAAATGTTAAGAAAATATCTCATAAATTCCTCCAGTTTGGGCCCTGTTGCCAGCCGGTCCAATTTTGTTCTTCTTCTCTCTTCGAGCGCTTTCTTTTTATTTATAAAAAACTGCCAGAAAACCCCGGGCTTTAGCCCGGGGCTTCTTTTTGCACAACGAGTCTGTAGAAAAAGTCCATTTCTTGACAACTGGGCGGTCAAATTCGCTTGAATTCGCCGTTTTTTATGGCGTTTTTGACTTTTCCTATAGGCT
>JGI20214J51088_10001173_pt1 | contig 17839 bp, 16 predicted proteins | sample WetSurMetagenome_FD_51088 | JGI IMG/M metagenome (IMG submission 51088) | reverse complement strand
CTGGCAGGCGGGCGAACGCAGAATTTAAATAGGCCGAGGGGAAAGGGCTTGAGGTAAGTCGAGGTTGCCTAGCCTGGTAAGGCGCAGGTTTGCTAAACCTGATGTGGGCAACTTGTCAAACTGTGGGATGATTGGTCGCGATTTCAGCACCGCAGTATATGTGATGCTACAAGTCAGCTTCTGATTGCCTCAAGGAGAGGCAAATATGAAGCTCGACATTGATTGGACAATAAAGAGTCCAGAAAAATTTGATTTAGATAAATTTAGGCGTTATCTTCGAGATCATGGGCATCGGCAATCTACGATAGATAGTTATCTCGTTTGCATTTCTAAATTTCTTCAGTCAAAAAAATCTATACCAGACTTTCTGGATAACCTTCACAGTAGAAAGCTTGCGGGAAGTACTATCGACAATTATATCACAAGTATTAAGAAATATTATGAGATGCTTGGTCAAGAAGTATCGATACCATACCTGAAGAGATCTGAAGGAATACCTCATTATTTTGATGAAGACGATGTTAGGAAGATATTTTGCGTTATCCATAACATTAAGCATCTTGCAATGCTTAACGTTCTCTTCTTTGGCTGTTTGCGTGCTTCTGAACTTACGGCCCTTGATGATGAGGATGTTGACTTAGGATCGATGACGCTTAGGATTAGAGAGGGCAAAGGCGGAAGATCTGGCATGGTTCCTTTGTCAAATGAATGCATAGCGGTCTTAAAGGATTACCTGCATGTTAGGCCAGCAATGGATGTTGATGGACGAAAGCCGCTTTTCTATACAGATCATGGGAAAAGGTGGGATAGAAAAGATCTTTATAGAATGTTCATTATTTATAAAAATAAATCAAATGTTCACAAAGCAGGAGGGCTGCATGTATTTAGCAGACATACTCCAGCTACTTTGATGATCGCTAATGGCTGCGACATAAGAATAGTAAAGGAAATATTAAGGCATCGGGACATCCGGACGACGCTAAGGTATGCTCATGTAGCGGACAAAACACTTAGGGAGCGGTATAATCAATGCCTGACCCTGGGATAGAATCAAAGTAAGTGGGATCGCGGATATAAAAGATAGCCCTGTTTTTCACTATTTTTACATATATAATTATATATGTGGTTTTAGTAAAAATCGGGGCCATCTATCTGGTCTATGATGCAAAATCCTATATCTGATAAGATTCTACATTTGCGTGTCGTTTCGGTTCACCAAACTAAACGACCGGTATGGGCGGTTTATGCCGCCCATTCTTCATAATTATCATTTTTTCTAATGCAATCTTTTCATCATTATGTGCCAATTTTATAAATGGACTTGAAAGATATATATCAATAGGGTCGCTGAGTCGTCAATAAGTATATATACGAATAGTCATATATAACTTATTGGTGAACCGAAATGCAAGGTAAAACGCTTTTAGCTAGCGAAAGCCCCATAACGCAGAGCATCGAAGCTGTGAAAGCCCTACTGGCCTATGCAAGCAGAGCCAGTGACCCGCTGCCAACTTTTGTGGAAATGCCAGGTCGCGAAGTGGTCTTAGTTCTGTCGGGCAAGAAGGACGTTTACTATACAACGACAGCCAGAGCTTGTAGTTGTCCTTCAGGGACTTACAGGCCTGGCCAGATCTGCAAACATCGCAGGAACTACTTTGCCAAGGAATCCAGGGCCGAAAAGCTTGCTGAAGCCAAGGCCAAGACAGAGGAGAGCCGACAGCAAGCCCGAGAATACCAAGCTAAGCAGAGGGCCTTAAAGGCAAGTCCAATGCCCATCGATAACAGTAGCATCAGGCCCGAAGGTAAGTGGGCTGGAGGCTATAGTGGCCCAGTAGATCCCGACCAGATTAAGGCCGAGTCTCCCAAATCCTCTATTTTACAGGATATGCTGATCGATTGCGGTCACGACACTACTATGAGGGACGTCGCCTACTGGGAGAATAAACAGAGCCAGGAGGCCTAAGTATGCGGCCTAAATTTAGGCTGGGTCATCTTGTGGCAACTCCCGGAGCTTTGGACGCCTTTAAAGAAGCTTCTGTGGGCTTCATACCTTATGTTAGTAGGCATCTGGCCGGTGACTGGGGCGATATCAGCAAGGAAGATGCAGCCGAGAACGAGCTTTCGCTTAAGGAGGGCTTTCGGTTGCTATCGGCCTATCACTTGCCGGATGGCTGCAAGATCTGGATAATCACAGAGGCAGATAGAAGCGCAACTACAATCCTGCTGCCGGAGGAATATTAATTACTTCTTTTTTGGGGCTGGTGCGATGTCCGATGACCTGCCGGATTCCGTTGTGATGCTGCCGACTGGGGCGGTCTTGTACCTTGTTAGCGAGATCGAACGCCTGAAAGTCCAAGTGACATCCCAGGATCGGAGGATCACGGAGATAGCAGCAAGGCAGGATGGAGATTGCGAGCGGATTGCCCGTGACATCGCATATGACAGGCAGAGGCTGGCTAAATTAGAGGCTCCAGATGATCCAACACCCTCTCAGAAGGATCGAGGCGAGATCTTGAGGGCTTTGTTAGTAGCGCATGGCGGTAAGATGCCCGAAAAGGAGGCACAGCAGAAGATGAGGTTATCGAAGAGCCAGTTCAGCCAGCTATTGGCAGCTATGGGGGACTTTGTTGAATCGAAGCAGTCTAACCTTGATAGGCGACAAAAGATATTGGTGTTAAAATAAGATGGGGTGAATTAGTTTAGATAAACTATTAACTGATTTCCGGATAAGTGCTTGGTTGGTTTGGTTATTGTAAAAAGCAGCGGGATTTCACTGCTGAAATGGGTATTATTAGTTTGGGAAATAGAAATAAATAAGATGTTTTTTAGCAAATTAGTTATATGACGCTTAATCTCAGTTATTAGTTTATAGTTTATATTAACTATTCTCATGAGTTGGCAATTCTTGTTTGGCTAGCATAATGGTTATAATGGCTATTTTTCTTAATAGTTAAAACTAATTAAAATTAATATTAATAATAAGTAGGGAAAATAACCCTTATAGTCATTATGGTCATTTTTTATCAGTCTGCTTTTAATCCAACTTTTCTAAAATCACTATTGGTAACTTGTGAAGGGCCTCGGAAAGTTGGGTACAACTTTTATACAACTTTCAAGAATCAATAGCTATAAGCGTTATACTACTTAAACAACTATATATTATATAATATAGTGCAATTTTTTTAATAGGCTTTATACTTAAAATTCAAAATCTAGTTGTTTTAGTTGGACAAAGTCTCTTAATATTGATTTCTAAGAGTTGGGTGAAAGTTGGCAAAAGTTGGGAAGTTGGACGATTTTAGCCGGATCCTGCAAACGGATGCCTAATGTCCTTTTAGGTACTCGTACTTAACCAGGCTGCTTAAACGGGGCATGTAGGAGAAGAAACTTGGTAAAAATTTAGACCAGTGCAAAAGAAAAAAAATCATATGAACAAGTTCAGCTTAATCAATTCGAGTCTTTCTTGTAATTCAGAGTCGCCTCTATTTTTGAAACAATCTCTTCTATTTTAATTTGCTTTTCTTCCAAGCCTAGTTCTTTAAAGCAATAGCAATAGCGTAGAGTGGTAAAGGGATCTGTTTGACCACTCCATAAGGCAGTTAACATCATTGATCCAGATGAAATTTCTGGATGAGATATATTTTTATTAATATCAATAAGGGGAAGATCAGTAAGTGAATCTCCCCATTCATATATATAGGGGTATTTCTTTATCTCATGAGATATCTGGCTAATATTAATTAATTCATAGTAAAGCCAATCCAATCTTAATGATGCTATATTCCAGTAGAAAATCAATTCTTTTATTAATGAATTTAGATATTCTCTCTTACAAAACAAGTCGCTCATCTGAACCCTTAAAAAATAACATTTTTTGAGAATTTGTTCTTCTTCAGGTCCCACCCCAATCGTGAGAACATCTCTAAGACATTCTTCATCCTTTCTGATCGATGCGATTCCTGATAGTAGTATCTCGGCAAAGTTGGAATATACGAAATAGGCTCTTTTTACCAGGACATCATAATCTGATTTGTCAGTAAAATAGACATCTTCATATATTCTCTCGAAGGGCCTCATAAAAAGAAGCTTGATTGGATCGTTAACAGGATATGAAGTGAACGGACTGAGTAATACATCATATTCCAGGAATTCTTTTAATAGTTTTCTATCTTTAGTGTTAATTCTAACCGCAATTTTTCCATATAAGTCAGGATAAGTGTTATTTATTGTTTTTTTATAAAAATTTAATGCCACTAAGGGATCAAAATTTTGCAGAACGTCTACATAATCGCGAGCATTGTACGACTTAGAAAAAACACTCGATTCTTCGGGATAATTTCTAATTTTATTTATAATTTTTCCATATTCATTACGCAAAGCCTCATTAGCAAATAGCGCCGTTGAAATGTTCTTAATTAATTTTGGATCATGTGAATAGCACTTAAATAGGTTAAGAAATGTTATTATGTCAGAGCTATTTATAATGTATCCTATAAAATCCGAGTTTGAAAGGATATTCTGCACCTTTTCATCTTTTTCTAAAGAATTCTCCATAGTTAATTTAAATATCTCCGTTGATTTAGATTTATTAAGGTAATATGGGTAATCAGAACGTCTCTTATCGTTTTTGTTTTTTCTTTCTTCTCCCCTAAGAATTAGACCTCCATCTACTAATTCTCCCAGAGGTCCAGAAATATTAGACGCTTTTTTATTTAATTTATTTGCTAATTGTAAATTGCTATAACCTTTATCATCCGACAGTGCAAGGAGAAGATCAACTTTGAGGTCCGTGAGCATGAAGATCATATTGATGTTGGCTTCTGCTATAATGTTTTCCTTAAGCATAATTGGTTATCTTGTTGAAAGATGAATCATAACTGGTTATGACATTTTTAAACCATTCATAATTAGTAATCTTTTCGAAGGAATATCATAACCAGTTATGAAATAATCAATTTTGATTAAGTAGATCTGCTAATAACTAATTATATTCTAGAAATTTCATTATAAGAAAAATATATATATGTACAAAACATAGCATAAGAGGTATTGTCGGGCTAAGAGAAATGACCGGCAAGTGATTAAAATGTCCGTAAAGAAAAATACATCCAAGATCGCAGTTCTATCCTGCGAATTCTGCAACGCGGTCGAATACATTGTAGGCACAGTAAATGCCGCCTGTAGGCATATCCTGGTGGTGGTATAAAATGGCAGGAGAAGACGCTACTTTGAGCCCGGGATTACTCCCAGCTAGCCAATCTATTCCTCAGCTCGAAGAGAGGCCAAAAGCAATTGCAGCCAGGCAGGAGACTCCCGAACTAAGGGTAGACCCCGAGTTCAAGGGATTGATCCCGCCCCTTACCTCAAGTGAGCTTAGGGTGCTCAAGGAGAGCCTTTTAGCCGATGGCTGCCGCGATAAACTGATTGTATGGAAAGACCATAATATCCTACTGGATGGCCATCACCGCCATCAGATCTGCCAAGAGAAAGGGATCCGCTTCGAAACTAGAGAGATCGAGCTGTCAAGCCGTGCCGACGCCAAGATCTGGATCCTCAAGAATCAGAGGGGAAGGCGAAACCTCAATGAGTCCCAGCGCGCTATGCTGGCCCTAAAACTTGAGGCAATATATAGTGAACAGGCAAAAGAGAAAATGGGCACTAGAACAGGCTTTGTCCAAAATTTAGGACAGGTTGAGGGCGGGCGTTCGGCTGAGAAAGCCGCCAAAGACATGAATATCTCCCATCAGACAGTAACCTTTGCAAAGAAGGTAGCTACAAATGGTCTTCCTGAGCTAATCAAGATGGTCGAATCGGGTGATATTGCGGTTAGTGCTGCGGCCCAAGTGGCGTCAAAGCCCACTGACATCCAGGAGGCAATTGTTGAGCGTGTCATATCGCAGTCACGAGATGGAGCCAAGCCGAAGATTGCTGCCATCATGCGCGAGATCGCTCCGTCCAGCCAAGAAACACAAGGAGATAATCCTGATATGCAACTCGAAAAGCTCAGAAAGAATCAGAAGGCTAATCTAGAGTTGCTTCATGGCATAGAATCATCCCTCCGGCCAGAAAATCTTATTGAGATGCTAACAGCTACCGAGAGCATCATGGCCAGGTTAAGAGAGATAGAGGCCAATAGTCTCGATTCTGGCCAAATCCACTCTACCAACTGTGTAATTGAATTAGAGGACTTCAAGACATTCCTTTTGAGTCTGGAGCCGATCACTAAAGACCTAAGGATTAGGTTTGAAGCAGATGGCGTACGAGCAATAGCGTCAGACATGATGGGTTATATGGCAGCAGATGCTTTCTTGCCAAAGGAATTGTTTTCAAAATACAATGAATTGGGCGAGATTGGTCTACCGGATACCAAGAAGCTGCTTGGCATGGTGTCAGCGTGTTCCCGCGATTCTTCACCCGGCAAGAAAAATTTAAGCTTGTTTGTAGAATCCTGCGATGAGGGGGATGTATCGGGCAAACTGCATGGAGCATCTGGTCGACAAGAGTCCCAATATGCATTGTTGAGGCCAGATCTTATCATTCAGCGAGGTATGCCTGAGGCACATCCAAGTTGCGAGGTTATCGTTGAGGGCAAAGCTTTAGCTGGTGCTGTAAAAAAAGCAAAGGATATCGATCCAATAGTTAAATTCTTGGTATCTGATGGAACTCTCTCACTCGTTTCCCAGAATGAGGATGCTAGAGGAACGCAACGTCCTGCTTGCAGAGTTTTGAGGAGTGGTTCCGTCGATTCAAAATTCAATATCAATAGGCTCATGGATATTTCGCGTATAATCGAGAAAAGCAAGGAGGTTACTTTGGGCCTCGGCTTGGGTGAGCCCATGACGATAGACTTGAAGATTAATACGATTGCGATTAAGTATTATATAAAAGAGGAAACTCAATAGCGTTGGGCAAAGTTGAGTATGTAGTTCCAGGGTGTATGAAATTCCATTTTTTTATCCCTATGTTCTTTTGAGGATGACCAACTTTTCTAAAACCACTATTGGGTGCTTATGGAAGACCTTGAAAAGTTGGGTCCAACTTATAAACAACTCTTTAGAAACAATAGCTATAGGCGTTGTACAACTAATACAACTATATATTATATAATATATAGCCCTTTTTTTGTGAGAGTCTTATAGCTAAATTTAAAAATCTAGTTGTTTTAGTTGGGTAAAGGCTATTAAAATTGGTTTTAAGAAGTTGGATTAAAGTTGGCCAAAGTTGGATAGTTGGACGAAATGATATGACCCGGAACTCTAAAGACTTCGTGAGCGCAAGCCGCCTCATTATAAAATTTAAGATTGGCTGAGCCAAGAGTGGAGGGATTGATCATACCCCGAGTAAATACGAAGATCAAAAGAAGAACGAATATCATGTGTATTGGTGTGCTGCCCGAATGCCAAATGCAAGAGGCGCAAGTGTACTGCGGAACTAAAAAAGATGATAAGAACGACGGAGTGCTGTAGATCGAGAATGAGAGTATTTGCTAATCGCAGTAGTCCCTGTATCTGCAGTTTCCATGTGTCTGGCATTTTCCCGGGTCTCGCTCATAGAATACCATGTCCTGTTTGCCGTCCCTCTCCTCGATGAACCACTGCCGGACCTCATCGCTTATGAGGAAGAAATCCCTGTCGATGTGCGGTGTTGGGTGGTTCTTTGGGAAGCTGAGGTAGACTGTGCATCCGATATTTATCGGCACCTCATAAAGGCTCTCGTAAACCAGGGCATAGCCTGTGGCAGAAAGCCTGTGAAAGTCTCTCTTCTGCCCAGTCTTAAGGTCGCAGATGATCATCCCGCCCATACTAATGGCGTCGGCTGAAAGGTTGCTGCTCAGGCCCAGATACTGGCCGTCGAGCTTGTGCTCAACCACGAAGGGCAGGGCATGATTGATTAGAGAATCGTCACTCAGATACTTGTACTTCCCCAGATATGCATAGATCGAAGAGACTATTCTGCTTACCTCGAAAGACCAGAGTTTTCTTAAATTTTCTCCGACATCCTTTGCAGCTTCGGTTGAATTTTTAACTTGAGCCAGCTCCTCTTCTGCCTCGATCACGGCATCTGGCAGTCGCTCCATTAGAATCTCTGCTAGGTTGGTGCAGATGCCTAAGCCTTCTTTGTAAATCAATCGCTTGGCTGAGGGATAAAGCTCGGCCATAGCCTGGTGGTAAATGCGACCGGCAACCATCTCCTCGCTGGCTGGCACGCTAACTTTTTGCACGTGCCTCAGAAAGGAATCCCGGCCAGTTTCACAATACCTATCCGAAACCTCCCAGACAGGCAGGATTATGTCATGGGGCGGCGAGAGTTCTGTCGAGTGCCAGTTCCAGCCCCTAAGATCCTCTGCTATTCCCTTCTCCCGTGCCATGGGAATGAGCTTCTTCAGGAGATATTTGCGCTCCTCCTCTGAAAAGAAATACATGATGTCCCTCCTAAAATGCCGGATTAATCATCAGATTGATGTCCAACACAGTACCGACTGTATTCGCAGTCCTTGCATCGGCTGGGATTCTTGGTACCTACGGGCTCAATCTCTTCTTCGATTATCTGTCCTATCTCATGAATCATTTTCAATGTGCGCCTGCGGATCTCGTCGTTGATATCAATCTGCACATTAACTCGATCCTTGCTGTAATGAATGAAGCCCCGTCGGACGATGGTTTTGAAGTTCTCTTCCACCAGAAGAGCGTACGCGGCTAGCTGATACTTGTGGTTCAAGTGAACGCCTCCATTGTGGGAGAAACCGAACTTGTAGTCCACAGGCATGAATTGTCGTTCGGTCTTCACCAGATAGTCCAGAACTCCTCGCAGGCCGATGGTGTTACTCTCCAGAGCTACTCGGAACAACTTCTCCGCTTGGTCCAGCTCCGGGTCATAGAAAAGTGCGCCTTTGCGGCGTTTCTCTTTGGCGGTGATGGAATCGTGCTTCTCTTTGCCTGTTTCCAGCTTCTGGTCGGAGGGCTTTGGAACGTGCAGCACATGATCGAAGTAGATTATTTTAGGACAGTATAGGTACTGCTTCACGTCGCTGACGGTTATCATTTCCAACACATCCAACAACCGCATTTCAGCATAACGATCATCTTCCCTACAGGACGGTCACGTCCTCCTCTTTGATTTCGTAGATCTCGCCAATGCTTTCTTTCAGGCCAAAGCACTTGCTGCACAGCGGATAGAACTGGATGTTCCCCTCTTTGATATGCATCATCTTCTCCAGTCGTAACCGGAGCTTTTCGCGGGTGTTGTGATTCATGAAACCGTAGAATGCGCTCTCCTGGATGCGAATGCAGCCGTAGTCCATCAAAGCCTTGGCCACTCTGGTCCTCAGGCTGTTATCACTGATGTCGTAAATGATAATAGTATCCACTAGCACCCTCCAAGAATCACCATCGTGGGGTGAAGGGCTCGTAGCAAGGTCGCTCTCCACGTAGGAATGTAGCCACGGTTGATGCCTGATAGCGGATGATGTTTCGCAGCAGATGGCTCTTCTCCCTATATGTTATACGCTCGTCCAGGCGGCTGTAGAAGGCCGAAGAGGCGATCGTCATGCCATCCTTGGTCATACGGCAGTCCTCTTGAAAGTGGCCGGGCTTCATTTCACGGGCTAGGCTTACGATCACGCGGTCAACCACCAGGGGTCGAAACTCCTCCATCATATCGTAGACCAGCTTCTCCTGGCCGGGTCGATCGGCATGTAGGAAGCCTGCATAAGGATCGAGTCCCGCGTAGAGCGTGGCTGCCCAGACCTCCTGCTCCAGCACGTAGTAGCCGAAGTTGAGCAGGGAGTTGATGTGATCTTTGGCTGCGGGGTAGTCCCTGCCGGGAAAGCTCCACTCGGTTGGGATAAGCTTGGCCCAGGTTCGCCAGTAGATCTCTGCACCTGTCCCCTCCACGCCCATGATTCTCTCCCGGACGTCTTCCACGCAGCCTTTTATCTGATCAAGCTTGGGAATGAGGGCCTCGATCTGGCCCGAATTCTCGCGAAATTCCTGCCAAAGGTCCTGCTTCTCGCTCTTCCACTTCTTCGCGAATGACTTGAGGAGAGAAGACTGATTCCTCAATTTTCCACGAATAAAGGACTTGGCCAGATCAGCTCCACGAGCGTCTCCATATGCATAGTACTGCTCTCGTCTCGTTTTTACTGTACCGCCCAAACTGGCGGGGATGAGCCGGGCTATTGGCTTTCCATAGTAGCTGGCGAAGACTATCTCCACGCCAAGTTCGTTGGCCATCTCGATGGCATCGGAGGAGACGGAAATGCCGCTGCCGAGGATGAGGATCTGCTCTATTTTTCTGGCGGGGACCAGCACCTCCGGCTCGTCCTTGCGGGTGATGCGGAACTGCTCACCGGATTTGCCGAGAAACGAGCCACGCTCGGAGAGGATGATGCGGGACATTAAAATAATGATTAGGGTTCATATGGATATTAGTTTCGGAGTGCACAGGGGAAAAGTTTAACGTGTTTCGTGAGTTACATGAAACCAAAAATTAGGACGCCAGGTAAGAATAATAATCGTGAAATGGTGTGATAATGTTAAGATACACAGGGCATCCATTCTTTGATGTAGGCGCTGCAACTATTCTTGCATTTAGTCGTAAGCGTAAAATATCCGAATTAAATGAGTCGGACCTTGATAAGATGGCAGATTTTATATCAAAAGAGTATATAATTAATCCACTTAAATCATTCTTAACTGTTGCATTTCCGAACTCGGGTTTCACTCAACCTGCTTTCGAAAAAACTCCTGAGAAAAGGATCGATTATGCCAGGCGCGTTACGAGATGTTTTCGAGATGAATTAAGCTCAAAAGAGTGCTGTGTGTTTACGGGAGATCCGGCTATTAACACGGCGTTAAGTGATAAAGAAGGATATCCTCCAGGCAGAGCATTCCGGCAGCATTTACCTCTTGTCTTAGGAGAAAATCAAATCAACTTTTTTTCGAATGGGAATCCTGGCTTACCTTTATCTGGTAAAGCTCTTTTATGCATTCAAGCTATGCCATTAGGATGCGCCAAATGCGGAGGAAAGCTTTTAGCGGTTCATTCTGATAATCCCGAGATAACCGAATCATTTGCCGAAGAATTTCTTATAAGAAATCGGTTTGCGCTCACGTTAGCACATGAGCAGAACGAGAGTAAACTACCGGAAGCCGGTCCCGCAAAAACTGTGCTAATAGAGACATTACTCCTCGCAGATGAGGTGCGATATAATGCGGAAAAGGAACATAATCCCGCATCATTGACGGCATACCATTTCAGTAATAGTGGTCAATCGAATGCCCTTGATGCTCGCAATCCGCCACTAGAGATCTATCATTTATCGATGGACATATTGGATTTTTTATGGTCCATAAAAAACCCAGAGTATAAGGTTGAATGGAATACGGTAGTACAACGTGCTTGGCAACTTGCCCAGCCTAAGAAAGGGAAGAAAGACAAAAACGGCTTGCAGGAAGAGAATACAAGGCGTCGCCGCAATTATCTTTATGAGGATCTTTTCCGCTTGCCTCAAGGTGCTCCAAGATTTGTGCGTAGCTATTTCTTGCGCATCCCAAGCAGAAATGTATCGAGCGATGACCCCAGACGTGCATATTCACTTAAGGATGATGCAAGTCTAGTATCATGGAAACTCACTGAACTTTTCTTGAATAAGGTGATGCATTTGAAAGAAAGCCGAATAAATCGCATTCGTGAAATCGGCGATCAGTTAGCTGATTATGTAAACGAAGAGAATGATAAAAAGTTTTTCTCCACATTCTATGGCGAGCAAAGTCGCTACGGTATTGTTCGTAATGCTCTGATTCGCGTAAACCGCTATAGACTCAAACAAGGCAAACCTCCCATCCTCAAGTTCGATCCTTTTGTCGAAGTATTTGAGGAGCAAGATGAAAATGGTCGATCTGATTGGCGTCTCGCACGCGACCTTGTGCTCATCCGCATGATCGAACGTCTCTATGATTTGAAATGGATCGAAAAGCACGTTGAAGAAATGCCTGAAGAAAATGAGGATGAGATGATCAACGATTCTGTATCAGATCAAAAGGAGAACTAGTTATGACCTATGTAACCGGATTATTCTTAATCGATGCGAACGCATCGGCATTAAATAACCTCGGAGCCATTGAAGGGGAACGTTACGATAATAGTACTGGTGTCAAGGTGATTCGAGCCAATGATGGAGCTTATCCGTATGTTTCTGCACAGGCATTTCGCTATTGGCTAAGACAGACTCTGCAGCAAGGCAGCCTCGGATGGAAAGCCGCCCCGATTTATCGAGAGGAAAAGGTCGCATACACGGACGCAAATCCCATTGAATGGTGGGATGACGACCTCTTCGGATATATGCGAGCACCTTCAAAACGCGAATCCGCGAAAGCAAAGCGGGAAGCCGATTTATCAAGGGCCGGCGAAACTGAAACAAGAGATACTATTACCCGTGCTTCGCCTTTCCGCGTAAGTACTCTTGTCTCAATTGCTCCATTGCGTCCAACTAACGATTTCGGTGTCATGTCCCGACAGGATGGTGATCCCGTACCGCATGAGCATCAATTCTACCGCACTACTCTTCAAGGATTATTCTCTCTGAACCTGAAAGCGAGCGGTACATTTTGGTATAGAGAGAAAACCGGCTTCCGCAATCTGGATGATGTGAGAATTGCGATTGCAAAGGCGAAAAATCTCGAACCGCTTGATGTCGAAAAAGCCTTCCGTCTACCCAAGGATCAACGTCTGCAGCGCATAACATCTCTCTTTGAAGGGATGGCGAAACTTGAAGGTGGCGCCAAGCAATCGATTCATTACACAGATGTTTCTCCGGTTGTGGTAATTATGGCAGTAACAAGGGGCGGTAACCATATCTTCGGCCATGTAATTGGCGCAAATAGCAAAGGTTTGCCTGAAATCAATATAGATGCACTAAAAGAATCCTTGCGCGTCTTCAATGATGAAATCATTTCTGATATTTTTATCGGATGGGTACGAGGCTATGCGGAGGAGGAGCGATCTAAGATCGATGCTTTTGCCAAGTCCGAAAAAGCCAAAACCGGGAACGGGAAAATTATAAGACTAGACCATCCACGTGAAGCGTTCCAGGATTTGATTGCTGAGATGAAGAAGCCGGATAATGCAGCCTGGCTAGACTGAGGCGGAGTCAGATGAAAGTATTAAAGGTAGTAGCTGAAGGGTTGACCACATCCTTCCGTTACCCTCATTTCATGCTGGGTATTCATCCTACCTTTGAAATGCCACCACCGGCGACGATTTATGGGCATATTTGCAGTGCATTAGGCGAATGGGCCAAACCGGATGGATTAGAGTTCGCCTATCACTTCACACATCATGGCTCGTTCGACGACGTTGAGCATGTCCATATACTGGCATCATCTACAGGCACGCTTCCAGGAACGAAAATCCCCAAGGTTATGGAAGGTGCAGTTAATCCTTTCAAGCGAAGGATGCTCTTTAAGCCCAGATTAGTGTTGTACCTCAATAAACCTGAATGGGAATATGCCTTTAAAAGCCCGTACTATCCTGTTGTTTTGGGACGATCTCAGGATTTATTTACTTACACGAGCGTTAGCGTAGTTGAGTTGGAGCGTGTATCCCAAGCTTACTTTGAGCACACTCTTGCGCCTTACCAAACGATGCTACTAATGGGGCGCGGGTACGTGACATTGATGCCTCGTTATCTTGATTATGAAAACGGTAGACAGCCGACATTTGCAAGGTATGTGATACTCAATCGCCGCATAAATTATACAGAATTTATCCATTATGAGGATCGGCCAGAAAATAGCGATTTCTGGGTTGATCCCACTTCGCCACAAGTAGAAAATGCTCATCTTGGCCTGTGGTTCCATAAATTTGTTGGAGAATATGATGATCAGCCGCGTTTGGCCTGATGAACTAAGCGATGTTTGGGCAAAGAGTGCTCTGAAAGGCCAGGATGAAAAGCCGGAGCTTTTGGCTCAACACACTTGGAGCGTGCTTGAGAGGCTGTCTGAGACAATTTATTTGCGTCCGACTTTGCCTGAACAAATTGGTTTTCCAAATCTCTGGAACTGTCTTTTCTGGGCTAGTTTTCTTCACGACTTTGGAAAGGTTACAAAGGGTTTTCAGGATATGCTGCGGGGTGGCAAGCGTTGGCCTCATCGCCATGAAGTGCTATCGCTAGCGTTTCTCGATTGGATAGGCGAGGCGCTCTCAGATGAAGAACGCCTTTGGGTGACAGCAGCAATTGTGTCACATCATAAGGATGCAAAGGAGATCCAACTTACATACAGCGAAAGGAGCGACCCAGATAACCAACTTTTAGCTAAAAGAGTCGCAGAAATAGATGATACTACATTGATCGGTCTGTGGAACTGGCTGACGAAATGTCAGCAGGCTTGGATTGAAGATTTAAACCTCAAAGATATGGGAATAAAACTTGCTAAATTGCCGCCACAGGCTGAAGCCATCATCATCGTTAAAAATCAAGGTCCGACAAATATCAGAAAATGGTTAAGTGCGTATCAACGTTGGATCAAAAAGGTTAACCGAAGCGAAAAGCAGGCTGATATCATAAGCGCGATTGCACTGCGAGGACATATTATCTCTTCAGATCATCTCGCGTCTGCGCATACGGGAGAATTGCCTCCATCACGATTAATTGGACCTGAGAAATTATTAGAACGCTGGAGTTTAGCACCAGGGGCGTCTTACAATCCATATTCTCATCAAACTGATTGCATGAAGTGCCGTGGCTCCGCAGTATTAATGGCTCCTACAGGCAGCGGCAAAACAGAAGCATCATTGCTTTGGGCAGTAGCTCAAGCTGAAGATAAGCATCCTGTTCCGCGTCTTTACTACACTTTGCCTTACCAGGCCAGCATGAATGCCATGTATGACAGGTTGAATAATACAATTAATGGGGTTTTCCCTGGACAAGTTGGCCTGGAGCACAGCAGAAGCACATTGGCATACTACAGGAGATTGCTGGAAGATAAATCTCCAGAAAAAGCTGCTCGTTCTGCAAAATGGCTCAACAATCTGGCTCGCCTTAACTATTATCCAGTTCGTGTTTTAAGCCCCTATCAGATTCTCAAAGGGCCTTATTGCCTAAAAGGCTATGAATCTCTGCTCTCAGATTGTTTTAATGCAGTATTTATTTTAGATGAAGTTCATGCCTATGAAGCAAAGCGATTGGCTTTGATTCTTGCCACCGTAAAATATCTCCGAGAAAATTTTGGTGCCAGGTTCTTAGTAATGTCTGCAACTTTGCCGAATCTATTGCGTGATCGTTTAGCTGAAGCTCTGGGCGAAAAATATTCTCCGCTGCATGCATCACCTGATTTGTATACCAGATTCCAGCGCCATAAGCTCATGTTGAAAGACGGTGATTTGCTAAATCTGAAGATATTAAATGAAATTGCTGAATCTACTCAGAAAGGGCAATCCGTACTGGTATGCTGCAATACGGTTAGGAGAGCGCAAGATGCCTATACTGAACTTCATAATATACTAAAAGGACTAGATTCCGAAGTTGAGATTTTTTTACTTCATGGTCGTTTCAACGGAAAAGATAGGTTGGATAAGGAGACCAAAGTACGCGAGGCCACTGGCTCGAATTCCAGCCAGAGAAAAGCAATTCTCCTGATAGCCACGCAAGTCGTAGAGGTCAGCTTGGATATCGACTTAGATGTGATTTATACCGATCCAGCTCCTCTAGAAGCGTTGCTGCAACGTTTTGGACGAGTGAATCGAAGGAGATTGAAAACGTTCTCCCCTGTTTATGTCTTCCGGGAGCCAGCAGATGGACAGCGTATTTATGACAAAACACTAGTGCAAGCATCGTTAAAAGTCCTAGAGAAAAATAATGGCATGCTGATCGACGAAGCTAAAATATCTGATTGGTTAGACGAAATTTATCAAGGCGAAATTGCAGAAAATTGGAACAAGGAATATCAGGATGCATATGATGAGTTTTGGGATGGTGTTCTACTGAATCTTCGCGCCTTCAATTCAGATGAAGGGCTAGAAGAAGAGTTTTATCGAGCATTTGATAGTGTTGAAGTTTTGCCCTCATGTCTCTTGGACGAATACAATAAAGCTCTTGAAGATAACCCATTGGAAGCAAGCCAGATGCTTGTATCAATTCGGTGGGGTCAGTTTATGCAGTTAAAGAATAATGGACGGGCTCACGAAGAAGATGATAGCAAGATAAAATTAGTTGATGCCGATTACAATTCAGAATTTGGTCTTGATTTGAGGCGAAATTAGGAGAATTGCGTCACCCAGGAGCCATTGAAGACCACGGCAGCGGAGATTTTCTGCTCGCCCTACCCAGCAATCTCCATGCTCTTGGCGCTGGTGATGTGATTGGCTACGGTATGCGATGGTCTCCTTTCCTGGCAGGCCGTCCTGAACCAAGTCCCGTATCTTAAACTTCAACCTCGTACATCCCGTTCCCGAATGTAGCCATCTTCCCGACATGGATGAGTCGCCCCAGCTCCAGCAAAGCCATAATCTCCCGAGGAAATTCTCCCTGATAGGTTATCTCACCCGCGAAGAAAGGTGGTAGATGCTGCTTTTTCATCCTTTGCTTATGGAAGTACCTCTCCGTTCTAATCTTCTCGGTCTTGGCTCTCACTATGCTTATGGGCCGACATGCACCCAGCATGGCGAGCACCTCTTCGTTATCATACAGCATCCCCGAGCCGTAGAACTCCGCTAGGGCATTGGCCCGGAAGAGCAGCCTGGACATCAAGCCTCGGAAACTGGGAGCCGCAGTAAACCTGTCGTCTTCTTTTATCTGCGTCGGCGTTAGAAAGTGCAATGTGAGGTTGCCCCTGTGTTCCGCAGAACCTTTGAGCATCTCCTGATAGCTCAGAGTAATAGCCCGATTGAAGACGGTATCTCCTGAGAAAATATTATTGCTTGTCCCGAATCCAATGGCGTCCACAGCCACCAGGCGAAATTTGCCATAACCCAGTCGATAGCCTTTGCTCATCCCGCTCTCTCCCAGGTTTCTCAATGCCAGCAAGAAATAGGGAAGGTATTCGACGCTCCTGCCGAAGAGGGTGAAGTTGAAGGCAGCCTCTGATCCGGCAGAATGCTTGCCGGAATGGGGTGGGTCGAATACAAAGGGCCTAGGAGTGTCGCTTTGCTTTCGCAGCACCTTTGCGCCTTCAGACGGACTGCTATTATAAAAATAATCGTAAACACAAACCGTTCGTAGAGGGCAATCGCGGCAATCTGACGCTACGCCTGACCTCGAGCCTGCAGCGCATACCATAGCCCGGAGATGGGCTCCGAAGCCACTTCGTAGTGTGTTTCCTGACCACTGGGAGAGATCGGCGTCGGAGTCAAACTTTATTCTGGCTTCGAACTGTGATAGAGGAAGATCGCCCATTGCAAAAGAGATGGATCAAAGGGTGCAAAAATGTTTCGATGCTCTTGAGGCTATTGTTACAAATTTCCAATTCCCTTTTCATCGGGATGGGCCTTGTGATGTTGATGACCAATTCAGTAGCCCGAAGCAATGTAATCTTTCAGTTCCCTTTTCATCGGGATGGGCCTTGTGATCATCATCGCAGAGACACTTACAGCGATCGATCTTTCACTTTCAGTTCCCTTTTCATCGGGATGGGCCTTGTGATGGAAATAATCATCGTCTAGACGGGGATCGCCCATTTCTTTCAGTTCCCTTTTCATCGGGATGGGCCTTGTGATACATCCGGCTAGTTACTACCGCTGCCGGGACCATCTCTTTCAGTTCCCTTTTCATCGGGATGGGCCTTGTGATATGTAGGCCGATCCTTCGACGATCTCTAGAGCATATGCTCTTTCAGTTCCCTTT
>JGI20214J51088_10001172_pt1 | contig 17842 bp, 10 predicted proteins | sample WetSurMetagenome_FD_51088 | JGI IMG/M metagenome (IMG submission 51088) | reverse complement strand
ATCGGCAGGCCCGTCACGATGACGCGTGAGATCCTGGCGGAAGGTCCCGTCGATCTTCGATCGCTCTTCTACGACTGGTCAGTCGACATCGTTGACATCGANGAGGTGGACGCCCTGTGGGCGACATGGAAGGGATGGCTCACCTGCGAAGGGCTCCNGGAGGCCGGGAGCGGAACCGCTCTCGTGATCTACAGGGTGCCCGAGTCGCTGCTCGATTCCGTCGCGACCCTGACGCTCACGACGGATCAGGCCTTCGGAGTCGATTATGGCCGGTACATCCTGTGCGCCTGCACCGTGGACCTGTCGGAGGTCTGGTACTAGGCTCCCCCCGGGGGAAGCAGCCTGTCGAGCTCGCGGGGATCTATGCCCAGCTCCCTCGAAGTGAGCTTNCTGTCGCCTCCGAAGTACTCGAGCATCTTCGAGGCGTGCTCCCGCAGGACCTCGTCGAGCTTCCTGGGCTGGAAANAGCCCGGGAGCCGGTCGGATGACGAGTCCATCCTGTCCCTGATGTAGGGCGGGAGCGAGTCGGGGATCAGCTGCGGTCCGTCCGAGTTGATCAGGCTNGCGGCTATGATGGCCTCNAGCTCCTCCACATTGCCCGGGAAATCGTAGCTGCGCAGCAGGGCGAGGTAGTCCTCCGACAGGCCGCCCACCGCCTTGCCCGTCCTCTCGGCCTCCCTGGCGAGGAAGTGCGAGGCGAGCAGGGGGATGTCCCCCGGATGCTCCCTCAGGGGAGGTATGCGCAGCGAGTTGACCATGAGGTGGTAGAGGAGGTCGCGGGAGAAGACGTCACGATACTCGTCCGAGGCCAGATCCCTGGTGGTCGAGACGATCAGCCGGACGTCGATGCTCCTGATCTCGGCCGAGCACTCCCTGTAGTACTCCTCGTTCTGGATGACCCTGCGGAGCCTCACCTGCACGGGCAGGCCCAGGCATTCGATGCTGTTCACGAAAAGCGTGCCCCCCTGGGATTTCTCCAGGAAGCCCGGCCGGTCTTCGTGGGTGCCCCCGAAGTCCCTGGCCTGGCCGAACAGCTCCGATGGCTGCCTCTCCCTGTCGATCGCCGCGGCGTCCACGGCCATGAAGGGTCCGTCCCTGCGCGGGCTCGATGCGTGTATGGCCCGGGCCAGGGCTTCCTTGCCCGTCCCCCTGTCGCCCTGGACGAACAGCGAGTAGTCGCCGGCCGCCATCCTCTCGGCCTGGTGGAACAGCCTGATCATCACGGGATCGGCGGTGACGAAATCCTCGAAGGCTGCAGCGTGGGTCAGCGCATCCCTCGACAGCTCGGGCGGGAGCTGGTAGAGCGTGCGGCTCAGGGCCTCGTGCTCCAGGGCCCGGTCTATCGTCTCCAGCAGCTTGTCGTCGTCGGCGGGCTTCGTCAGGTAGTCGAAGGCGCCCAGCTTCATGGCCTTCACAGCCAGATCCACGTCGCTGACGCCAGTGAGGATGATGACCGGGATATCGATCCCCCCGTCGCGCATCTGCCTGAGGATGTCCAGGCCGCTCAGCCCCGGCATGTCCATGTCCAGGATCATCAGGTCGTACCCGCCCCCGGCCAGCATCGCCGGGACGCTGTTCGAGTCGTTCGACACGACCGGCTCGAACAGCTCGGTCTGCATGAGGAAGACCGTCAGGTAGTTCGTGACGGCGGCATCGTCGTCAACGATCAGTATCCTCCGGAGGCCGGCCATGCCCTCTCCTCTCATCCGTTAGCCGCGCGGCCCCCGCCTTCGGGCTGCGCGCCTGCCTGGGCGGGGTTCCTGACGGGGAACCTGAGCGTGAACGTGGTCCCTACGTCCGGCGTGGATGCGACGGAGATGGAGCCGCCGTGCTCCTCGACTATCCTGTATGCGATCGCCAGCCCGAGGCCTGTGCCCCCCTTCGCCCGCTTGGTGGTGAAGAAGGGGTCGAAGATCTGCTTGAGCGTCTTGTCGTTCATGCCCTTGCCGTTGTCCCCGACCTCCACGACTACCTTTCCGTCCTCGGTGCGGGTCTTCACCGTGACCACGCCTCTGCGGTCGTCGGGCATCGCCTGCCCGGCGTTCACCAGGAGGTTGATCAGCACCTGCTCGATCTTCTGGGCGTTGCCGGCCAGGACGGGTATCGAGGGGTCGAGCTCGAGCCTGATGTCGGCGTGCTTGTGGACCTCGTTCTGCACCAGCCTGGCCGAGGCTTCGATGATCGTGTTCATGTCCACGGTGTCGATCAGGAGGCCCTCGTCCTTCCGGGCGAAGTTTCGCAGCCCCTCGACTATTCCCTTGATCCTCTCGGAACCGTGGGCCATGTCGTCGACCAGGGTGAGGACGCTCGACCTGAAGAAGTCGTACTTGAGGCGCGCTATCCTGAGGTCGGGATGCTCGGTGTANTAGTGGTCGACGATGGGCAGCATGTCNTCGAGCGCCTGTCGGAGGATCTTGATGTTGCCCCTTATGAACTGGTTCGGGTTGTTGATCTCGTGCCCGATGCCGCTGACGAGCTGGCCCAGCGACGCGAGCTTGTCGGCCTGCTGCAGCTGCCGCTCGTAGGTCTTCTCGAGGGTGATGTCGCGGTAGAACTCGACGATGCCCTCGACCTCCTGCTCGCGGCTGAGCACGGGGATGGCGTGGACCTCCAGGAACCTGTCGCCGTTGGGGATGTCTATCGTTATGGGGGCCTTGTCCTTCTTGATCCTGGCAAGGCGGCAGTCCCTGCAGGGCGTGTCACAGTCGAAGAACACCTTGTGGCATTTCATCCCCGGGGAGAAGCTCCTGCGATTCGTGTTGACCAGGTTGCGGTTGATGTCGATGAAGGCGACGTCGTCCGGTATGGCCTGGAACATCGACCGAAGCTGCGAGGAGGACTCCTCCCACCCCTTGTTGACCTGCTGCAGGTAGGTGTTCACCCGGTCGAGCTTCTGCTGCTGGTCCTCGAGCTGGGCGGTCCGCGCTTCGATCTCGCCCTGGAGCTCGGCGATCTTCCGCGCGTAGCTGGCCTCCTCCTCCTGCTTGAGGACGATCTTCTCGCGAAGCTCCTTCCTCTCNAGGGCGAGGGCGAGCATGCGGGCTATCTCGCTCAGCATCCTCTGCTCCTCGGGGAGCACGTCGAGGTCCGGAGTGGGGTATCCGACCCTTATCTCACCGCCAACCTGCCTGTTCACCAGCAGCCTGGCCGAGATGGTCCTGCCCATGGGGGGCGCCCCGTATTCGACACCCTGATAGACCGAGTAGACGATGGCCTGCTCGGGGTGGAGCATGCCCTTGGCGAGGTAGTCGGGCAGCTTCGTGAAGAACTCGGGGATGGAGCCCGACACCTCGATCCACTCGGCCACGGCGTAGAGGCAGGCCAGCTCCTTCACCCGCTCGTCCTTGTCCTCCTCCGTGATGGAGGCCATCGCATCGATCTGCGAGCCGAAGAAGAGGAAGACGGGCCCTTCCGCGGAATCCACGAATCCTGACTTGAGCGGCACCGAGCAGCCCGGGAACTCGAGGGGGACGAAGAAGGCCAGGCCGCGCCGGCCGATCCTGGCCGCGGCGATCCCCTCCCTGAAGCTGTCGACCGATTCCGGCGCGAGCGAATCCTCGAGGCTGGATCCCTCCAGCTGGAGCTCCCCCGGGCCGCATGTGCGGCACAGAAGGCGGCTGGCGTGGANGATGCGCTCGTCCGGNCCGATGGCGATCAGGAACTCGAAATTGCTCTCGATGAAGCTGTACAGGTCGGTCAGTTTGATCAACGGTCAACCTCCGCGGGAGGCAGGACCTATGGACCGGGACCGGGCTCCGGGGAACGGGACCCCGGAGCCCTCGTTCGATTCTCTAACGGATCTTGAAGCGCTCCGCGCCGACTTCGCGGATCATCGCCTTGTACAGCCCCGCGGCGGTGAGCGGCGCGCACGATGCCGCCGGCCTTCCCGGCAGGTCAGGCAGCACGAGCCTGCCGCCGCCTTCCCAAACCCGGCTTCCGCAGGGCTCGCTGCGCCAGTACCATCTCGATGACGGCCCGGTCGATACGGCCAGGGCGCCGATGCCCTCCGTAAGCTTTCCGATCTCGTCTTCGCAGGGGACTCCGGCCGCCGAGAGCATCTCGGAGAGAGCCTCCCAGCCCTGGATGCCGATAGGGGGCACCGCGGCGGAGAAGCGCCTGACACAGCCGTCCAGCCCGCATCGCGTTCCCTCCTCCTCCAGCCCCGTGGTGCCGGGCAGGATGACGTCGGCGGCGCGGGTCGTCTCGGTCTCGGCCCAGTCCATGACCGCGAGGAACTCCAGGCTTCCCAGCCAGGACGAGGCCTTTTCGTCCCGCGCCGGATCCTCGCCGATGAAGAGGGCGCCCCTGATGGATCCGGAGGAGAGCATCTCCCTCAACTCCCGGTGCGACTTCGCGCCGGGCAGCGGCGGAGCAGGCAGCCTGCCCGCGGAGAAGCAGGGATCGGCGCCGGAGACCTCGAGTGCCGCGGCGTTGGAGAACGAGCGCGGCAGCAGCAGGTCGGCGCGGATTCCGGCAGCCCGCAGGAGCAGCACCAGGTCGGCCAGGATCTGCGTATCCCCGGTCGAGCGGTCCTGGGCCCTGTCCATGGTGTGGATGACCGCCACGCTTCCGGCGGATGCCAGTATCCCCGCGGCGTTCTCGATCAGCGACGCCGAGACTCCGGTCTCGGCGCTGGTCCTCTCCAGCGGGGAGTCGAGCTTCGAGAGGAACTCCTGACCGCCTTCCATGGCGGCGACCGCCTCCCTTGCAGGACGGCCCTTCTCGATCAGCAGGCTCAGGATGCCTGCCCAGAGCGAGGCCGCGCGGCCCCGCATGGGGTCCATGGCGGCGGAGCCCAGCATCCTGTCCGCCTGGTCGAGCACGGAATTGACCACTATCAGCTTCGCCCCGCGCTTCCTCACCGCGTCGAGCACGTCGACCACCATCACGGGATGGTCCGCCTCCAGGCTCGTGTTGTTGCAGACGATGACGTCGGCATCCTGAAGCGCTTCGCGCCCAGCCGTGGAAGCCGTGAACCCGAGCAGCGGGTCGAGCACGGCAGCTTCTCCTCCGGTGCAGAGCACACTGAGCGAGGCCACATTCGCCGTCCCGAGGCCCTCGCGCGCAAGCCGGCCCGCGAGATACATCTGTTCGCTCGTGCACTCCGGCGACACGAACACCGCGACGGAGGCCGGACCCGATCTCGCGGCCACATCCCGCAGCCCCGCCACGACCGCCGAGGCTGCGTCGCACAGCGGGGCGGGGACCCTGTCCCTGCCGTTCCTCACGGAGGGTGACAGGACCCTCTTCTGCCCGATGTACAGCTCGTTGGCGAATCGTCCGTACCTGCAGAGATAGTCNCCGGGCACGCCCGACGAGGTGATGTAGTACCTGTTCCTCCCGTGGGACATGACCCTGACCGGGCAGAGNAGCGANCAGAGGGAGCACCTCGTGGCGGTCTCCGTCCTCTCCAGGCAGGCCCTGCCCGGATACGGGAACTTCACCGTGAGAGCCCCCGTGGGGCAGGCGTCGACGCAGTTCCCGCAGCTCACGCAGTTCGTCTCGATCAGGGGATCGTTCATGGCGGGGCGCATCTCGGTGCGGAATCCGCGGCCCATCAGCCCCAGCGCGGCCACCGGCAGTACGCGGGCGCAGGTCCTGATGCACCTCGAACAGAGGATGCACTTGTTGGGGTCGTAAACGATATGGGGATGGCTGTCGTCCGGCCTGTGCTTGCGGGCGTAGCCGGCGAACCTGGCCATGTCCACACCGTATTCCTCGGCCCTCAGCCTCAGCTCGCAGTCGTCGAAGCGCAGGCAGCCGCACGACAGGCAGCGGGCNCCCTCGTGCTCGACATCCTCCCAGTAGAACCCCGTGGCCACCTCCGCGAAGCTCCCCTCGCGCTCCTCCACCGGCTTCATATGGATCTCGTGGCGTTTGCTCTCCGGGATCTCTCCCAGCTCGGCCCTGCCCGGCTTGGCCCACATGTCCTTGCGGACCGTGAAGGGCTCCCTGCANGGGCTCCCGCACAACTCTCCGTGGATCGACTTCGCCGCGGTCCTGCCGTCCGCGATGGCGTCGATGACGACTGTGGGACCATCGTCGGCGACGTCGCCGCCCGCGAAGACGCCGGGGACATCTGTCTTCATCGTGCTGGTGTCCACGCTGACGGTGCCCCAGCGCGTGGTGGCGGGGAAGCCCTCCACGCCTGCAAGGCCCTCGAGCAGCGGGGACTGCCCGATCGCGGAAACCGCCATCGAGCAGGGCAGATCGAACTCGGAGCCTTCGAGAGGAACCGGCTTCCTCCGGCCGGAGGAGTCCGGCTCGCCAAGCTTCATCCTCTGGCACCTCAGCGCCTTCAGCTTCCCGCCCTCGGCCACGATCCCCACCGGAGCGGCGAGCTCGAGTATCTCGACGCCCTCGTGCAGGGCGTCCTCTATCTCCATGGGGTCCGCAGGCATCTCGGCCTTCGTCCTGCGGTAGAGGATGATGACCTTGTCGGCAGAGAGGCGCCATGCCGTCCTCGCGACGTCCATGGCGGTGTTCCCGCCGCCGACGACGACGACGGTGCCCTTCAGGGGCGCCTTGTCGAAATACTTCTCACGGAGGAAGTCGATGCCGTTGACTATCCCTTCCGTCTCGAACTCGCCGGGCACCTTCATGGGGTTGCCGGCCCACGCGCCCGCGGAGACGAAGACCGCGTCGTGGCTCCGGCGCACCTCCTCGAAGGACACATCGCGGCCGACTGTCACGGATGTCCGTATCTCGGCGCCCGCCCGGCAGATGAAGTCGATCTCCCTGTCGAGCACCTCGTCCGGGAGCCGNTACTCCGGAATGCCGTAGCGCACCATTCCGCCNGCCTTNTCCATCGCCTCGTAGAGGACGGGGCGATAGCCATGCCTGCCCAGGAACCAGGCCGCGGTGAGGCCGGCCGGCCCNGCTCCGATTATCCCCACGGACCTCCCNTTGTCGGGCATGCGGTCGACCGCTCCGTCGTACACTCCGGGAGCGTCGGTCACGAAGCGCTTGACAGCGTTTATGCCCACGGGGCTGTCGACGTCTCCGCGGCGGCAGACGACCTCGCACTTCCTGACGCACACCCTTCCGCATACCGCCGGCAGGGGGTTGGACTCCCGTATGAGGTCCACGGCCCTGCGGAACTCGCCCATGGCAGCGAAGGCGATGTATCCCTGGGCATCGACGCCGGCGGGGCATCCCGTCCGGCACGGGGGGATGCAGTCGGCGTAGTGATTGGACAGGAGCAGCTCCAGAGCCGTCCTGCGCGAAGCCAGGACGCGCTCGTTGCGGGTATCGACCTCCATGCCCTTCGTAACGCGGGTCGCGCAGGAGGGCACCAGGTTCGGCCTGCCCTTCACCTCCACCACGCAGACGAAGCAGGATCCGTAGGGCTCGAGCTCCTCGGAGGCGCAGAGGGTGGGGATGTCGTCGAGGTGCTGCTCTCGAACCACTTCGAGGATCGTCTGCCCCGGCCGGGCCTGCACTTCCTGCCCGTTGATCTTCAGTGTGATGCTGTCCATGCCGCCCCCCTAAGCCTTCAGCACGGCGCTGAAGTTGCAGCTAGATAAGCATCTGCCGCACTTCACGCACTTGGCGGTGTCGATCAGGTGTGTCTTGCCGCGCTCGCCCGAGATGGCGGCCACGGGGCAGTTGCGCGCACAGAGCGTGCAGCCCGTGCACTTCCCGGGATCGATGCGGAACTCGACCAGCGCGAGGCAGCTCCCCGCCGGGCATCTGTGCTCGAGGATGTGGGTCTCGTATTCGTTGCGGAAATACCTCAGGGTGCTGAGCACGGGATTCGGAGCAGTCTGGCCGAGGGCGCAGAGGCTGGCCTCCTTGATCTTGCCTGCCAGGTCCTCGAGGAGCGTGATGTCCTCTGCCCTGCCCTCGCCCCTCGTGATCCTCTCGAGCGCCTCCAGCATCCTCAGGGTGCCGATGCGGCAGAAGGTGCACTTCCCGCAGGACTCGTTCTGTGTGAACTCGAGGAAGAAGCGTGCGATCTCCACCATGCAGGTGGTGTCGTCGAGGACGACCATGCCGCCCGAGCCCATTATCGCGCCCGTCTTCGGGATGTTCTCGAAGTCCACCGGGGTCTCGCCCAGCGACGCCGGGATGCAGCCGCCGGACGGGCCGCCCATCTGGACCGCCTTGAACGTGCGGCCTCCCTTGATGCCGCCTCCGATCCCCATGACGAGATCGTTGATGGACATCCCCATGGGGACCTCGGCCAGCCCGCCGCGGGCGACCCTGCCTGCAAGTGCGAAGACCTTCGTCCCCCTGCTGTTCTCTGTGCCTATCGCGGCATACGCTGCCGCCCCGTTCGTAATTATCCACGGCACGTTGGCGTACGTCTCCACGTTGTTGTTGTTCGTGGGCTTCTGCCAGAGACCCTTCTCCGCAGGGAAGGGAGGCCTGATCCTGGGCATGCCCCGCTCGCCCTCGATGGATGCGAACAGGGCCGTCTCCTCGCCACAGACGAAGGCTCCGGCACCCTGCTTGATCCTTATGTCGAAGCTCAGCCCCGAGCCCAGGATGTCACCGCCCAGATAGCCCCTGCCGCGCGCGGCGGCGAGGGCTGTCTCCAGACGCCTTATCGCGAGCGGGTACTCGGCCCTGCAGTAGATGTAGCCGTGGCCGGTTCCGATGGCCCTGGCGGCGATGATCATGCCCTCCAGCACCGCATGAGGGTCGCTCTCGAGGACCGAGCGGTCCATGAACGCGCCGGGGTCTCCCTCGTCGGCGTTGCACACCAGATACTTGACCGTACCGGGAGATGCGGCCGCGAAGGACCACTTGAGGCCGGTCGGGAATCCCGCGCCTCCGCGCCCCCTGAGACCCGAGGCCTTGACCTCCTCGATGACCTCGGCAGGCGTCATGTCGAACAGCACCTTCCGCAGAGCGGAGTAGCCGCCCTGCTCCTCGTACTCCCCGATGGACTCGGGGTCGATGATGCCGCAGTTGCGGAGCACTATGCGCTTCTGGAGAGCCAGGAAGTCCCTCTCCGAGCCGCCTGCCTCCCCGCCGGACCAGGACGCCGCGACCCAGTCGGAGACCAGCTCCCCTCCCAGGACATGACGGTTCCATATCTCGGAGGCCCGCTCGGGCGTGACCTCGCCGTAGATCACCCGGCGGCCTTCCTCGCGGATCTCCACCAGCGGCTCGCGGAAGCACATGCCGATGCAGCCCGTGATCGAGAGGCCGCATTCGGAGCCCTGCGAGAGCTCTCGGAGCCTGTCGTACGAAGCCTGCGCCCCGGCCGAGAGGCCGCAGGTGCCCATGCCCACGACGAGTTTCTTCATGGATTCACCCCGCATGCCGGTTTCGGAGACTCCGACGGCGCCTCGGCCGCCTTCCGGCGGACATCCTTCAGGATGCGCCTGACCGAGGCCGGCGTGAGCCTTCCGTGGGTCTCGTCGCCTATCATCATGACGGGGGCCAGGGAGCAGCACCCCAGGCAGGCGACCGTCGTCAGGGTGAAGAGCCCGTCGGCGGTGGTGCCGCCNACCTCGATGGACAGCTCGTCCTGGATGGCGTCGATGAGCATCCTCGAGGAGGAGACGTGGCAGGCCGTCCCGTCACAGACCCTTATGACGAACCGGCCCATCGGCTGGAGCCTGAACTGGCTGTAGAACGTGATCACGCCGTAGATGGCCGCCTCGGGGATGCCCGTCACGGCCGAGATGTACTTGATGGCCCTCCTCGGGATGTACCCGAAGTGCTCCTGCGCTGACTGCAGGAGGGGGATCAGCTCCCCCTGGGCCCCATCGTACCGCCAGAGGCGGTAGGTGAAGGTCTCCTCCATGCTGGCCGTGGCAACTCCTCCCTTCGCCCGCGCCGGGCGTCGAGCATCCCGGCGGCAGGGCGGTTTCCGCCCGCAGGCTCCTATTCGTCGAGGAGGCGGATGACCCTGGCCTCCCTGACGCGGAGCACTCCGTCTATCTGACTCAGCTTCTCGATGATCCTGGGGGTCCTCCCCACCGCTCCCTGCCCGGTGATCATGCCGACCAGCTTCGAGCCGCCGTCGATCACGTCGCAGAAGACAACCTCGTCGATGAAGAAGACCGTTGTGAAGATCTTCTGGATCGCGTCCTTGTCTATGTCCACGATGATGTAGCTCACCGCGCCGGGCTGGCGGCGGGCCTCGAGCCCCGCCTGCTGCTTCACCGTGCGCCTGTAGGTCTCGATGAATTCGTTCACGTCGCGGTCGAGCCTGGGCCTCTCTACGGAGGAGACGGAGACCACCTCGACTCCGGGGATGCCTTTCACCCTGCCGAACAGGGCATCGATGCCCTCCCGCGAAGTGGCGTGAGCCAGGAGGATGATGTCCACGTCGCCGCGGACCGCGTCGCATGACTGAACGCCTTCCATGTCGTGGAGGGCGTTGAATATCTCCATGCTGCGCCCGGGGTCGGTGATCCTGATGGTGAGGTAGGCGCTGACCGACTCGCGCGTCACGGTCTCATCGACGGCTTCGGTCGCCTCCAGCGTCGTCCTCCCGGGCGCGAGGGCGTCCAGGGCCTCGACCAGGTCGGGTATCTCGAAGGGCTTGTCCAGGTAGCCGGTGTTGTTCTCGGCGAGCGCGGTGAACTTGAGCCTGTCGTCACCGAAGCCGGTGATGACCAGGACCGGAAGCTCCGGGAACTGGTTCTTGATGACCTTCAGGATCTTCATCCCGTCGATGTCCGGCATGAAGATGTCGGTCACCAGGTAGTCGTAGCCGAGGCCCTCGTTCCTCGCGCGGTTCAGCTCATGTATGGCCGAGATGCCGTCCGGGCAGGCCGTGACGGCGTAGTTCTCGGATGTGAGGCCGACTGTCAGGTTGCGCCGGATTTCGGCCTCGTCGTCGATCACGAGCACTCGCCCCTTCACTGCATTCCTCCCTGTGCTGAAACAGCCTGCTCCAGATCATCCCACCTTCCGGTGAGAAGATAGGCATGCATGGCTCTTGCTGCGATGCGGCCCTGCCCCATCGCGAGAATCACGGTCGCGGCGCCGAGGACTATGTCCCCCCCGGCGAAGACGCCCCTGACGGANGTCTGGCCCGTGGCCTCGTTCGCAACGATGCCACCCCACCTGTTGGTCTCCACCGCGGGGTANGAGCTCGGAATGAGAGGGTTGGGGCTGTTGCCGATGGCCACGAGGACNGAGTCGGTCTCCTCGACGAACTCGGATCCCTTTATGGGGATGGGGCGACGGCGCCCCGAGGAGTCGGGCTCCCCCAGGCCCATCTTCTCGATCTTCATTCCGCTGACCCAGCCCCTCTCGTCGCCGATGAGCTCGAGAGGCGCCTGGAGGAGATGGAACTCGACCCCCTCCTCCTTCGCGTGGTGGACCTCCTCGATCCTGGCCGGCAGCTCGGTCTCGGAGCGCCTGTACACGATGAGGGACCTCCCGGCACCCATCCTCAGCGCCGTGCGGGCGCAGTCCATGGCGACATTGCCCCCGCCCACGGTGATGACCTTCCGACCCCTGAAGATGGGGGTGTCGTTGGCCGGAAAGTCGAAAGCCCTCATGAGGTTGGCGCGCGTGAGATACTCGTTGGCCGAGAAGACGCCGAGCAGGTTCTCGCCCGGCACCCCCATGAACTTGGGAAGGCCGGCCCCGCTGCCGATGAAGACTGCGTCGAAGTCCTCGAGCACCTCCTCCATCGGGTATGTCCTCCCGACCACCGTGCTGAGGCGGAACTCGACCCCCAGGGCCTTCAGGTTCTCTGCCTCCCGGCTCACGATCTCCTTGGGCAGCCTGAACTCGGGGATGCCGTAGACGAGGACTCCTCCGGGCTTGTGGAGCGCCTCGAACACCGTCACCGAATGTCCCAGGACTATCATGTCCCCGGCTACCGTGAGTCCTGCCGGCCCGCTGCCGACGACGGCGATCTTCCTGCCCGTGGGGGCGGCCTTCGTCGGCATCTCCACCTTGCCGGTCGCTCTCTCCCAGTCGGCCAGGAACCGCTCGATCTTGCCGATACCCACCGACTTCGTGGGGTCGTGGTGGAACTTGCCGACGGTGCAGCCCAGCTGGCACTGGGCCTCCTGGGGGCACACCCTTCCGCAAACGGCGGGCAGCACGTTCCTGCGCTTGATGATCCTGATGCCCAGGGCGAAATCGCCCTTCTCGACCGCTTCCAGGAAGCCGGGGATGTCTATGCCCACGGGGCAGCCCTCGGTGCAGAACGGCCGCTTGCACCGCACGCACCGGCACGCTTCCTTCATGGCGGCCTCGGGGCCGTATCCCTGCGGGACCTCCCTCTGGTTGCCGATGCGCTCATGCGGAGACTGCTCCGGCATGGGCTGAGGCGGTATGGCCAGGCGTTCCTTGGCGTCCATGCTCGACCTCCTCTACTGCCCCAGCCGGCAGTCGCTCCTGAAATGCTCGAGTGCTTCCTTCTCCCTGTCCTTGTAGGCGCCCAGGCGGCGGATCAGCTCGTCGAAGTCGACCTGAAGGCCGTCGAACTCCGGCCCGTCCACACAGGCGAACTTCGTCGCATCCCCCACCGTCACGCGGCAGCCGCCGCACATGCCTGTGCCGTCGATCATTATCGGATTGAGGCTGACCGTGGTCGGGATGCCCAGCTCCCCGGTGAGCTTGCAGACGAACTTCATCATGACGGGCGGCCCGATTGCGAATACGTGGTCGATCGCAAGGCCGCGGTCCACCAGCATGCGGATGCCGTCGGTGGAGAGGCCGCGGATGCCCCTCGAGCCGTCGTCGGTCATGACGATCAGCTCGTCGCTGACCGCCTTCAGGTCCTCCTCCATTATCAGGAGGTCGGCATTCCTCGCGCACAGCAGGGTCACGATCCTGCTGCCCGCCAGGTGCAGGGCCTGGACGATGGGGAAGAGCGGCGCGGCACCGATCCCGCCGGCGACGCAAACGACAGTCCCGAAATTCCCGATGTGCGTGGGCCTGCCCAGAGGGCCCGCCACGTCGGCGAGCAGGTCTCCCGGTCCCATCCGGGACATCTGGAGGGTGGACTTGCCCACGGTCTGGACTATCAGGGTGATCGTCCCTGCCTGCGGGTCGGCGTCTGCGATGGTCAGGGGGATCCTCTCCCCGCCCTCGCAGATCCTGACGATGACGAACTGGCCCGGCTTCCTGCGGCGGGCGATCTCGGGGGCCTCTACCACGTACCTGCAGACATCGGGACCGATCGTCTCCCTGGACAGTATCTGATGCATCCGCGACCCCCTTCTGCGCGACGGAGGAGCTGCGACACGGATCAAGCCCTGACGGGCTTCAGGATCACTCCCTTCCCGGATCTGCCATCGACCTCGATCCTCAGAGGAGAAGAGAGCCTCAGGTGCCTCAGGTGGTCGGTCTCCTCGACGGCCTCCTGAGAGGCCAGCCAGTCCCAGTCGATGACATGGCCCTGCTTCACGTGCGACACGGTGAAGTAGGGAATCCGGAGCGAGGTCATGTTCTGGAAGAAGTGCGACCCCTGCGAGGGATCGACGTACATCCCGGGGGTGCTTGCCTCGACGATGACCTTCACGGCAGATATGGCGCTCCAGTTCACGGGGATGCCCAGCCATGGGTCGGAGGAGCCCCATCTCCCCGGGCCTATCAGCAGGTAGTTCCTGCCCTCGCGGGCAAGNCCCGCGTTGAGAGAGTCCACCTCTCGCGCCATCGCGGAGGTCCTTGCGGCATCGAACTTCTCGGGGACGACGTAGATGATGTCGGTCATCTCCTGCACGCCGTTGCCCAGCACCGTGTCGCTGGCGCAGAGCGCGCCGCCCGTGGGCACCTCTTCGAGATCGATCCTGACGAGCTCGTCACCCGCGACCATCGGCCTTATCTGGAGGAGGGCGAATTCTGCCGGGAGCGCCTTCTCCCTCCCGAGGTTCACGGCGAACTCGATCTCGACCGGGCAGTTCATGGCCTTCTCGCCGATCCTCAGGAGGGTGTCCGATATCTCCGCGAGAGGGAAGACCCCGCTGCGCAGCACATGCCCGAANTCGACGACCCTCGGGCCGGGGATGGTTATGCCCTCGCAGATCGAATCGCTGTCGCGCAGGTAGGTGGAGGCGATCCACTCGAGGACTCCGTCCTTCTCGGCCGAGGGGATGTCCGCGGAGACGAGGAACTGGTCCTCCTCCTCGTCGAGCCCCGAGCCTGCGCCGGGCTGCATGTCAACGGCCCAGAACGATCGCTGGGAATGCCGGAGGGTGTCCGCNACGCTGCCGAACTGAGGCAGTATGCGCGGGTACTTCGGCGTGAAGCGTATCGACACGCCGCCGTCGACGATCGTCTTCCCGAGGCCGAGGGCTACGTTCACCACGCCGTCCTCGGGAACGGCCTGACCCGCCGGGTAGTAGTTGTACGATCGGCCGACGCCCGAGAAATGCGGATAGAAGCTGCGTCCGTGGTCGACCCCCACAACCGACTGGATGAGGGCGGCCATGCGCTCCTCCTCCACGCTGTGGTTCGTGGAGGAGATGTAGGCCCGGGCCTGCCTGAGATAAGTAGAGGCGTAGACGAACTTCACGGCCTGGATGAGGCTCCTGAACCTGTCGTCGCCCGACACCGAGTTGTTCGGCAGCATCTTGGTGGCGTAGATGCCTGCGAAGGGCTGGTACAGAGCGTCCTCGAGCAGGCTTGAGGACCTGACTGCCAGCGGCGTCCGCACCTCCTTCACGAAGTCGCGGAGGTCGCCCAGGATGGTCGGGGGCAGATCGGCCTTCAGGAATCTCGAGATGATCGTGAGGTCGCGCTCCTCCTGCAGGGCTGCATCGAGGAGGTCGTTCGTCGTGACGAACTCCTCGAAGATCTCGGTGGTGAGGACGAGTGTGCGCGGGATGGTCACGCTCACACCGGGGAACGAGTCCTGGGGCAGGCTGGCCGTCAGGATCCTGTCCATGAAGGCCAGACCGCGGCCCTTGCCGCCGATCGACCCCGAGCCGATGCGGCTGAACCGCGCATAGTCCTCGTAGAAGGCCCTGCTGTAGGGAGGAACCGAGCCGCGGTTGCTGTCGCGCCTGAAAGCCTTGAGCTCTTCCGAGAGCGCCTCCTGGAACCCGGTCGCCGGGGCGGACAGGTCGAGGGAGTCGAGGCGTGCCGCCAGATCGAGCTCCGCGTGGACCCTAAGCCATCTCTGGAGCTGCCCGCTCTTCGCGCTTTCCTTGAGCGCAGCCGCGGGAGCTCTTTCGACGGCGATATGCATGGCGTCAACGTTCTCCACCTCGGAGACGGGCCGCCCCGCTTCGTCGCGGAGGATCAGCTTCCCGTAGCCGAAGTCTTCCTGGAGTAGTCTCCTCAGGTCCCTCACCAGCGTCGGAGAGTCCTTGGAAAGGACCCTGACGCCAGACAGTGAGAGAGCGTCCGCGGCATCGGGCTCGGATGACTGCAGGATCACCGGGAGGTCCGGCTCGCGCTTCCGCAACTCGGAGATGAGCCTCAGCCCTGCATCCCTCTCTATGCGACCGGCGACGGGGAATGCCTGATCCGTTATGAGGCCCGGCAGGTTGCCGGCGAACTTCCCGGCGAGCTCCCTTGCCTCTTCGTATGTCGTGGCGAGCAGGACCTTGGGCCGTGCCTTGATGCGGAGACTCCTCTGAGCGGGCGAGAGGCCCTCCATGGAGAGGATCCCTTCCATGAGGGACTCCACGAGGTTCACGCACTCGAAGGCGTACCTGGAGTAGAAATGGACCGAGTCCTCGACGACGAGGAGGTTCTGGATCCTGCAGAGGGCTGCGTCGTGGAGGGCGTTGGCGGAGTCCTCCGCCAGCCTGATTATGCCCGGGACCACCCTGCCGTCGCCCTGCCAGACGAAGATGCGATCGATGGCCTCGGGATCGCGCCTCTCGATGATCCGCTGCAGCTCGGGGGTGTCCCAGGCTAGCAGGAACACCGGCATGCCCGGGCGGATGTCCTTGGCGCTCCTTCCGAATGTCGAGAGGTCCATGTCGCCCAGCCGCATCAGACATATCACGAGGTCGTGCGGGTACGAGGCCAGCTCGGCGAGCGCCGCCTGACCGCCCTGCACCTGCCTGATGCCGGGGACGCCGCCACCTGAGTGCGCGAACCCCTGCAGCAGGAGGTCGTCCAGGCGGCCGTCCTCCTCCATGATGAAGTAGTCGTAAAGGCTCGATACGAGCAGGACGCTTCGGATCCTGAAGGGCGAGAGAGACTGGAACAGGGAGGCCACGGGCGTCTCCAGCCGGAGGGATGTTCTTCCGCCTTCAGTCGACGACATGCTCCCGGCACTACCTCCGGCATCTGCAGAAAAGCTGCGGTCAAGGGGCTGACCGGACCTCCGGCTCCATCGGGAGAGGCCTTTCCGGGGCCGGGAAAAACGAGTACCAGAATACGCCGGGTTTCCCTTCCGGTCAAGGAATTGCGGCCTTCCGCCGCAGCTTGACGGGGAGAGGTCACGAGGATAGTCTTGGCCTTTCCCGGGGAAGGCCCCCTCGCGGGGCGGATGCAAGAATAACCGGCGAACGAGAGGAGACTCGAGGATGCTCAAGCTTCCAGAGACCATCAAGGTGTTCGAGGACGTCAAGAAGCGCGATCCGCAGCAGCCCGAGTTCCACCAGGCGGTGGTCGAGGTTCTCGAATCTCTCGAGCCCGTCATCCAGCGCCGGCCCGACTATGTGAAGGGCCGCATCCTCGAGAGGATCGTCGAGCCCGAGCGCGTCATCACCTTCCGTGTCGCCTACGAGCGCGACAACGGCGACATCGACGTCCACCGCGGCTTCCGCATCCAGGGCAACAGCGCCATCGGACCCTACAAGGGCGGCTGCCGCTTCCACCCCTCCGTCAACCTCAGCATCCTAAAGTTCCTGGCCTTCGAGCAGATCTTCAAGAACTCCCTGACCGGCGTCCCCATGGGCGGGGCCAAGGGTGGAGCCGACTTCGACCCCAAGGGCAAGTCCGACCGCGAAGTCGAGCGCTTCTGCAAGGCCTTCATGACCGAGCTCTTCCGCTACATCGGCCCGAACACCGACGTCCCCGCCGGTGACATAGGCGTCGGCGGCCGTGAGATCGGCTTCCTGTTCGGCACCTGGAAGAAGATCACGGCCAACTGGAGCGGCGTCCTCACCGGCAAGGGCCTGGCATACGGCGGCAGCCTCATCCGCCCCGAAGCCACGGGCTACGGCTCCGTGTACTTCGCGGCCGAGATGCTCAAGACCCGCGGCGAGACCTTCGAGGGCAAGACCTGCCTCGTCTCGGGCTCGGGCAACGTGGCCCAGTACACCGTCGAAAAGATCACCGAACTCGGCGGCAAGGTCGTCACCCTGTCCGACTCCGACGGCTGCATCTACGACCCCGCCGGCATCGACGCCGGCAAGCTGGCCTTCGTCATGGACCTCAAGAACGTCCGCCGCGGCCGCATCAGCGAGTACGCCGAGAAATACCAGGGCGTCACCTACACGCCGGTGACCGCGAATCCCGACCACAATCAGCTCTGGGACTACAAGGCCCATTGCGCGTTCCCATCGGCCACCCAGAACGAGATCAACCTTAAGGACGCCGCGAACCTCCTGAAGAACGGCGTCTACCTGGTCTCCGAGGGCGCGAACATGCCCACCTGCATCGAGGGCGTGGAGCTTTTCCTCAAGAACAAGATCCTCTACGGCCCGGGCAAGGCCGCCAACGCCGGCGGCGTGGCCACCAGCGGTCTGGAGATGGCGCAGAACGCCTACTTCTCCAACTGGAGCCGCGAGGAAGTCGACCGTCGCCTCCACGAGATAATGATCAGCATCCATGCCAGGGCTCTCGCCGCGAGCGAGACCTACGGCGACAAGGGCAACTACGTCCTCGGCGCGAATGCCGCCGGGTTCGTCAAGGTTGCCGACTCCATGCTCGCCCAGGGCATCTGGTAGAGCTGCCGGAAGCAAGGAAGGGGCGGCCCTCCGGGGCCGCCCTTTTCATTGCGCCAGGATTT
>JGI20214J51088_10001171_pt1 | contig 17853 bp, 14 predicted proteins | sample WetSurMetagenome_FD_51088 | JGI IMG/M metagenome (IMG submission 51088) | reverse complement strand
ATTCTGTAAACCCACCGGTTGGGTAAACTATTTTTTTAAGGATGCAGGCTTGCATTTTTGCTGCGACAGGTTGCCTGTTTGCACTTCCTATCTGATAATAAACAGATCCGACCAAGACAGTATCTGTGGATATAAGACTAATATTCGTTGTTTGACCGTTATAGAAACCCCACCAATCCTGAGCCAGACTGTTTCTCGGTGGTAACATTTCCGCTTCATTATAATAAAAGCTATGGTTTTTTATGGATGTACCTTGAGAATCCATCTCTGTAATACCAGTCAATTTCAAACGGTATCTTTCAGTGCCTGTTCCTCCCGGTGAGTCAAAATATCCTTCCCCAAATGAAAATGATTTTAAAATTGAAAAAGTCCCGTCTGAATTTTTCTCATAAATCTTCATCAAATTCAATCTTGTTTTTGGAGCATCATTTCTGGTATCATCTTTAATAAATTCAACTTTCCCATTTGCAAAATTTATTTCTTTCAATCTCACGGGAGTTATTGCTCTATAAATATTAACATAATTACTAGAACGATAATTATCAATCACTTGGTGAGGCTCATCCAAACATTGCTGACCAACTGTCTCGGTAAACTCAAAATTGTTTTCTGCATAAGCTGCTTCTGTCTCGTATGTAAAATATATATGATCAATACCATCTGCAGAGATTATTTCAGAGAGATAATAGCTACTTATAAATGAAAATTGCACACCAGTAGGTCCAGTGAAATTGAGGCTTTCAGGCATGGTAAACTTATATTTTACCCCCATTTCATCAGTTATCTCATAGCGGTCAGATACCCGTTCAACTTTAATCGGCTCTTTGGGTATTAGCAAAGGTTGAGTACTATTATTCTGATAATAGACGAATTTGCCGGAATGTCGGTTAAAATTATAGAAATAGTAATCGCTTTCACCATCCTCTATGTTATTAGCAATAAATGACATATAGGTATAATCGCTGGTTGTAAGCTGAGAAGCATTTTGAATATCAAATCGTGAAAGGAATCCAACAGATTGACCAGATTCATCAGGATATCCCACAACGCTTCTGCTTATTACTCCCCCGGCATTAAGTGACCAGCCTAACCCAATCCAAGTAGCAAACTCGCTTACCTTAAATCCGCCGGCATGAAAACTTACGGATATCGGCACTTCCAGTTTCCTGGTTTTAATCGTGTATAATGGGATATTTATATCCGGAATCCCGGTATTGAGTCCAACGGGAGTATTTCCATATTTGCCGAGAGCAGCGGCATCGGGAGAAGGAGGTACTACCGGTGGTACTTCCAGGTTGCTCTGCTGTTGAGAAGCAAGCGGGACAATAGTTCCAGGTTTGTTGATAATAACCGTATCTGGAGGAACTGGTACTACTATTGATACCTCGACTTTATTTTGCTGCTGTGCTTGGAGCAAATTAATAATTCCTGATAAGTAGAAGAATAAAATAATAATTTGCCTTTTCATTTTATTTGTTGGTAGTATAAGTTAAATGAATTCTCCTGTAATTTAATTGCCTGTATTTTTGAAACTTAAGTTTGTGCATAGTCTAATAATTCCGCTCTTTTAATATGGCAATTTGCTGTTTCAGCAACTCAATTTCATCGCGTTGCAATTCATTCGTTTTATTCTGCTCGATAATGTAAAGGGTCATCTCTTCCAGTTTTTGGAGCAGTTTTGTCTGCATATCACTTACATTCATACCGTTCTCTTTCATTTCTCTGGCTGGCATCAAATCAGGTAGATGTTGGTTTTCTTTAATAAATTTTTCAATTTCTGGAAGGCTAAGAAGCTTATACCCAGGAGTAAAAACAAAGTCTGCCCCGGTTGTATTTACAACTACTTCATTGGCACGGATTCTTCCATTTACATTTAATTTATATGTTCCTGGATCAGTAGTTCCAATACCAACATTGCCATCGCCTTTAATTCTTATTCTTTCAGTGCTGTTTGTTTCAAAAGTAAGAGGTGCATTCCCAACTGCACCCATCACTTGCCTACCAGTACCATCACGTTCATTTCTGAAATAGCCCAAAATGTTCCCGCCTTCAGCATTTACAAATCCGGACCCTGTTCCAGTTCCCGGAGTACCTGCATTATCAGATACTATATATGTATATGCGGCTTGGTCCTTTCGAATATGTAATAATTGGATTGGTGAAGTGGTTCCGATGCCTATCTTTCCAGCCGATGTAATACGCATCCTTTCACTCACACCTCCACCAGCATTTCTTGTAGCTATGTATAAATCTGATATTTGAGTTGCACTATTTCCATTAGTCCAGGCTCCCGTACCAACAGTACCAATAATTGCTGATTCACCTAACACACCTGTAGAAGTTGCCATTTTCAGTATTAATGCGGGATCATAACCTCCAGCAGTTGTATTTGCAACAACAATAGCAGCAGTGTTAGGCGGTGTAGTATATCCGGTAGTACCATTCCACCAAGCTACTGAGGATTTTCTTATCTCTAAAATAGTAGCTGGGGTAGTAGTCCCAATACCTGCATTTCCAGTGGCTGGAAATATGTTTGTTTGTGAATAAACATTAAATGATGACAGGACTAACAATAAGGAAAGTCCTAAATAAAATGAATGCTTCATTGCTATATGGTATTAAGTTAAAATCAAAACTTTAACCCCACAACCCAACTACATAAAATGTCTAAGTATTCCAGATCAGGAACCCGCAAAAAACTTTACATCAACTTTCATCTCAAATTTAAAACTATATTATTTAATTATGCAAATTAGTATGAAAATATTTTTATTATTTTCATTTATATCTGATTATTAATTAATTAGATCAATATGTAAACCGATTTGATTCCACATTAATCCATCCATTTATGATTATTTCTTTCCTAAAAGTTTCGAAAAATCACCTGATTATGTCTAAATTTTTTAATCAAGTTTTACACAAACAATTTATTACTAATTTTAACTCAAATTAATTCACATAATGACCAAAGGAAGAGAGTCAAAACCACATATAGGCATATACGGTCGGCGTAATAATGGTAAGAGCAGCTTAATTAACTGTTTGGCAGGTCAGGATATTGCAATAGTTTCCGATCATGCTGGAACAACTACTGATCCGGTAAAAAAATCTTTCGAGATAACCGGCTTCGGACCTGTAATCCTTGTCGATACTGCAGGTATAGATGATTCAGGTGAACTTGGCCTTAAAAGAGTGGACCGGACTGTAAGAACTCTCGATATTATCGATCTGGCTCTTCTCATAGTCACTAATAATTCGTGGGGAGAATACGAAGATGATCTTTTAAAGAGGTTCAGGGATCAGGATGTCCCTTTTATTGTAATACACAGTAAATCAGATATTGAAGAGCCATCTCGAGATTTCAGGAACAAGATCTCTTCCTTAACAGGGACATCCCTGTTTGAGTTTTCATCTAAAGATAAACGTAATTATGAGGAGCTTATAAACCTCATCAGGAACTCAATTCCGGAACACTCGTATAAGACTCCTACTCTCCTGGGAGATCTTATCAGCTATGGAGATATTGTACTTCTTATCACCCCAATAGATGTCGAAGCACCTGCCGGCCGGCTTATCCTGCCTCAGGTGCAGGCAATTCGCGACATCCTCGATAATGAAGCTGTAGCAATTGTATTAAAAGAGCGTGAAATTGACTCCTTCTTGAAAAAGACCGGAATAAAACCTGCTCTTGCCGTGACTGATTCACAGGTTTTTGTAAAAGCCGATGCTTCTGTCCCCCGGGATATTCCGCTTACAAGCTTCAGTATTCTGCTTGCCCGCTTTAAAGGTGATTTTGAAAATTATCTGAAAGGAACTCCAAAAATATCGGAACTGGCTGACGGAGACAGGGTTCTTCTCCTCGAATCATGCACTCATCATGTCTCCTGCGATGATATTGGCAGAACAAAAATTCCACGATGGATAAATAGCTTTACAGGTAAGAAAATTGAATATGATGTGGTGGCTGGACTTGATATCTTACCGCGGCCTATAACTGACTACTCACTTGTAATACAATGTGGTGGCTGCATGATTACCAGAAAACAGCTTCATAACAGACTTCAGGTGGCAATTAAAGCAGGTGTGCCAGTCACCAACTATGGAATGGCGATTGCTTATGTACAGGGAATCTACAACAGGGCCGTCGCTCCATTTACCGCTGGAAATAAAAATCATGATATTTATCTGTGACAATAAAATAAATTAAAATAACCGCAAAGAGATCAAAGGTTTGCGCAAAGGTCACAAAGAACTATCACAGAGATCCCCGGTGGATTCACATACTTACACAGAGGAAATCCATTAATCAGAAAACATTCAATTAAATTCGGGTAATAAGAAATGAGAAACGAATGACAATTTCAGAACCTGAAATAAATAAAAGGTATTATTTCGGTTGTTCGCATCTGAAATAACATAATTGCTATCAACATTATTACCGCAAACTGTGTGATAAGCGGAATTCTGATAAACAATCCCCTGTATGATTCTTTAGTTCGTTCAGGCAGAAAATGAATAATATATCCCAATGCGATTAACAGAAATGCATTTCCATAAGCAGGAATAACAGTCATATAGGAACCTGGGGAAAAATTCACAAAGATCTGTTTTAACATTATTTTCACACTATCCAGATCAGGAGCTCTGAAAAATATCCAGCAGAAACTGACAAACTGGAAAGTGATAAAAATAGCTACTGCACGGCCTGTTTTACCATTTAAAAACCGGTCTCCAAAAATAGATTTCCATGCCCTGTTAATAACAAGTCCTATGCCATGCAACCCACCCCAAATGATAAACCTCAGTGCCGGACCATGCCATAATCCACCCAATAACATTGTGATTATCAGATTTAAGTTTGTCCTGATTTTACCCTTTCTGTTTCCACCTAAAGGGATATACAGATAATCCTTCAACCAACGGGAGAGAGAAATATGCCATCGCTTCCAGAAGTCGTCAATACCTGATGCCTTATAGGGAGAATTAAAATTGACCGGCAACCGGAATCCAAGGATCAATCCTAAGCCTATTGCTATGTCAGTATAACCTGAAAAATCGCAATAAATCTGGAGACCATATCCATAAACTGCGAGAAGGTTTTCAAAACCAGAATATATGGAAGGAGCATCAAAGACCCTGTCGATAAAGGCTACCGCAATAAAATCGGAAATGATGATTTTTTTAATAAGACCCTTTGAGATAAGGAATAATGAATGGCTGAACTCTCTTTTACCAAGGTGATACTCATTATACAACTGCGGAATAAATTCAGAAGCTCTTACTATAGGTCCGGCGACAAGCTGGGGAAAAAATGACACATAAAAACCAAAATCAATAATATTCTTTACCGGTTCCATCTTTGCCCGGTAGACATCGATTGTATAGCTCAGTGACTGAAAAGTAAAAAACGAAATCCCAACCGGAAGAATAATATTACTTACATTAAATGAGGTACCAAGATTTGAATTTGAAAATGCTGCCAGGTAATCGTACACCCTGTAATCAGTACCTAACAGATCATTTATCGTATTAACAAAGAAGCCGGTATATTTAAAATAGGCAAGCAGTCCAAGATTGGATAAAATACTCAGAATGATAAAAAAGCGTTTCATAGATTTTGTTTTGGAATAGTGGATCAGTAATCCACTGGTGAAATCTATGAGTGTAACAAAGATCAACAGAAATAAGAAAAGCCCTCCCGATTTGTAATAAAAGAAAAGGCTTACAAGGAAAAGATAGCTATTCCTGACAAATAATTTCTTATATATAAGACTATATCCTGCAAGCACCAGCAGGAAAAAAAGCCAGAAAGCCGGAGTTGAAAAGATTAATGGTTCATCCGGATTATACCTGAATAGTGATGAAACAATAGTATGTACAAAGGTTTTCTCCTTGGTGGATATCAGAGGTTCTGCTATCGGAATAATTTGTGCATGTATTATTGTATCCTTCTTAATATTAATCAATTCCAGGTGATTGGTATCAGCTTCCCTGATAGAAAACATAGCACCTTCAAGTATCTTCGAAAGTGTATCAGCCCCCTGATTTGTAAGGTGCACATAGTCTTTTTGGGCAAGTGGTGGATTATTCTTGGCCCACCGTATAATTGATGACTTCCCTCCCATTGCTCTGTAAGAATCCCAGAAAGCAGCTCCAACCTGAATGGTGGCTTGTTTCTGTGCATAAATTATTGTTGGAATATTCCGGTACGATTTTATACTGTCACCTTCATTAGCAGCCATATCAGTAAGTCCAATCACCAATATCGGGGTGTGCGCTGAAATTTCTTTCAGGAGCGACAGCTGCCTTGCCAAACCCTTCTGATAATAGGAGTATTCTTCTCTAACATTCTTCACAACATTCAGCCCATACTGGAGGATAAACAAGTCAGGAGACAGTCTTTTAAATGATTCTGAAAGGTTTTCTCTGTCAACCATAGTAAATTCAAGACCGGCACTTCCCCGCTGGGGAATATTGTCAATTATCAGACCCGTCTTACTTTCGATACTGATCCCATAAATATCGGGACTTACTGTTCCGGTAAATTCAATCAGTATTTCCTTAGCTCCCTTTAACTGACATGAAATCTCATTAAAGCCCTTCCCTCTCTTTAAAGTATCTGAAAGAACATAAGTATCATCTGCTTTGACTTCGATTTTTACAATATCTTCTGCATTTCCATAGAAAATTCTCAACATATCATATTCAGCGGAGGATTTATCAGCAATATTTGATGGTTTGATCCTCACAAAAGCTTTTTCAGGAACCGAAGTTCTTTCACCTTCCGGCAAATAGCGGCAGATAGTCATGAAGGGGCCAAGATTCCTGTGTGATATCTCACCAGCTTTGTAAGAAAGATAATTATACCTTTTCCAGTTTGATGAAGACCTTAGCCAGAGAGTCTTGGTATACATTACCGGCATAAGAGGCAGAAAAAGCCCCGGACCGGTACCTCCATGACCGTTTCTTAAAGTCTTTCGCAGGTATGAGGTTATTCGGTCGCCTTCAATCTGTGAATCACCATAGTACATAATCCTCAGCTGTCCCCTGGAATATTTCAGAGAATCCAGAAATAGCTGCAAAGGAGAATAAGCTGTTTTTGAAACAGATGGAGAAACAGATTCAGGACTATTAAAAGTACCGGCTTCAACTGCTTTAATGGTATCGGTAACAGGAATGGCAGGTTCTCCTCCTCCAGGTTTATTGTCTTTCTTAAAATAACTAATTATATCAACCGGAATAAATTCGCGGATTGAGGGGAAGAATTGTTTTGCCGGAATAATATAATGAAGACCGGTTAAACAGGTCAGAAGGATCAGTAATAGCAAAAAGGACCTTATTGGGCGCATCACATATATTAGAAAAGAATCAGCTCTTCTTCTTGATCTTCAGCTTCTGCCCAATCTTTATCTTACCAGGATCTGAAATATTATTCAATGTAAGTACCTGGGTGGTTGTCACATTGTCAAACATCTTAACGATATCCCATATGGTATCTCCATAACGAACTGTATAAGTAATAAACTCGCCATCAGACTCAAAAGGTAAACTTGCTGTAGCGGTCTGTGTATTGGAAGGAACCGATTTGCCGACAAATTTTTGCTTATCTTCAAACGACATTGTATTGATCTTAGAGAGATATTCTGATTTTGAAGGATCAACATAAATGACGAGTTTCTGCCCGACCCTGATACTGTTACGGTAGATATTATTCCAATACCTGAGATCAGATAATCCAACCTTGTACCATTCTGAAATGAATCCGAGATTGTCTCCGTCCTGCACAGTGTAGATGAGTTTCGTTTTACCTTTTATGTCTACAGGAAGGTTCGAGCTTCGTGAAGGATCGGCTATCCTGTTAGATTTACTCAGGTATACATCTGATTTATAACCTCTTATTGTATCATTCAAATCAATGAAATCACCAAGATGGTTCATTGGCAGAGTTAAAGCCAGCGGTTTTGATGATCCGGGAACAAGTCCGGTCCGGTATTGAGGATTCAGAGCACGTAATTCTCCGATTGATATACCCAAAACTTCAGAAATCTGGGTAAGATGGATATCCTTATTAACCATGATTGTGTCTGTAGCTACCGGAATATTAAGTGGTAATGGGATAATATTATGTTCCTGATAATAGTTGACTGCATAGGTAGCGGCAACATACATTGGTATATATCCTCTTGTTTCTCTGGGGAGCCTGTAAAATATCTCCCAGTAATCTTTCTTGTTACCCGATCGTCTGATCGCTTTATTTACATTTCCAGGGCCACAGTTATATGCTGCAATAACAAGTATCCAGTCATTATAGATTTTATACAGATCCTTCATATATTTTGCTGCAGCATGAGTTGACTTTACAGGATCCCTGCGTTCATCAACAACTGAATTTATAGTTAATCCGTACATTCTGCCGGTACTGAACATAAACTGCCATAAACCGGTAGCTCCGGAATGTGCATTTACAGCATTTGGATTTAATGCAGATTCTATTACAGACATATATTTTAGTTCAGCCGGAAGTCCGTATGAATCAAATATATCTTCAAACATCGGAAAATAGTAATCTTTCAATCCAAGAATCGCACTGAATTTTTCTCTCTGCCGTACTGTATACACCTCAATGTGGTTCCTGATTATATTGTTGAATGGAAGACTAATGACAGAATTAATCTTGCTTAACCTGCTGGCATATGTAGAATCTGAGCATTGTGCGATTGACGAATCGCCATTTAATACTCCGGGATTATTCCTGAGGGCCAGTTTTACATACCAGGTACTGATCAGACTATCAAGATCGCGGGTAATTTTCTCAGCGCTATCATCCGATTTAATGATAATTGTATCGGAAATTGAGAAGGCATTTACACTCAGAATTATAAAGAAAAAGGTAATTAATATTGTTTTAAATCTCATAATAATATTTATATGTTAGAAAATCACTTTTACACTCAAATTCAGTCCTGCACCTGTAAATCCTCCAGGCAATGGCACCATCATCGGATAGACTGACAGATCAAGATTAGGACTCACATCATAGTTAAAAAGACTTGCATCAACATTTGCATCAAGGATGGAAAAAAGATACCATCCGGCGATGCCAATATACGAAAGATCGCGATATCTTTTATAATAATCAACCATACGAAGCATTCCTTCCTCCCAGTAAGTTTTATTTGCGGGGACAAATGATTCCGGATAAACCACTGGATCATAGGTTTTTTGATCGGCGGTTGATGGAATAACATTTAGGTAACTGTTTGTAGCGGGAATTGCGTCGGTAAAATCCTGAAAAGCTTTCATATATTTCGTATAGAGCGATGAATTGAATCTTATACTATATATGAGTCCGGCAAACCCGGCATAAACAACCGGTATTTTCCAGTATTTCCTGTTGTAGATCTGTCCGAGGCCGGGGAAAGAAACTGCCAGCATTGTTGCCCTGAGCGGATCTGCCGTAAATTTATGTTTCACTGGTATTGTATCAGGTTTGGCTATGGCTATTGTATCCTGCGCATAGGTATTCTGCTGAATGCAAAGCAGCTGCAGTATAAGTACAATCAGTATTTTTTGAATAGTCTTCAATATAAAATCCACCGGTGTCTATATTCCGGGATAAATTTAAAAGCGGATAAAGATAAGTATTTTCAGGAGTTTAGCCGGTCAAATACTCCTAAAATGCGCTCCATTTCTTCAGGGGATTCAAAAGGGATAACAATTTTGCCTTTCCCCTTTTCATTTATTCTGAAGTTTACTTTAGCTGAAAACAACTTGTTCAGATGGTCTGAAAGCTGGGTAAAATCATCATTCAGCTTCTTCTTCTTTTCAACTTTTCCCGGATCCCTGGTTTTTACAGACTGTAGTTGTCTGACCAGCTCTTCTGCCTGGCGGACAGAAAGTTCTCCATCTATTATCTGATAATAAATATTGATTTGTCTCTTTGGATCTTCAATATTTACCAAAGTCCGGGCATGGCCCATCATAAGGTGCTTATTCTTGATTCCAAGCTGTATTTCTGCAGGTAGTTTAAGAAGACGGAGGTAGTTTGCAACAGTTGATCGTTGCTTACCAACCCGATCGCTTAATTGTTCCTGTGTGAGCTTACACTCCTCAATGAGTCGCTGAAAGCTTATTGCGACCTCGACCGCGTCGAGGTCTTCGCGCTGAATATTTTCAACCAGCGCAAGTTCGAGCATTGCCTGGTCATCAGCTGTTCTGATATAAGCAGGAACGCGGGATAATCCGGCCAGACGGGCAGCCCTGAGTCTCCGTTCTCCGGCAATCAGCTGGTAGCGTCCTTCACCTGTCTCCCGTACAGTAAGTGGCTGAACTATACCTAGTTTTTTTATTGAAGTTGCCAGTTCTTCAAGCGACTTTTCATCAAAACTTGTCCGTGGCTGAAAAGGATTGGCGTCAATTGAATCGACAGAGATATCAAGGTTGGCTTCAACTTTTTTTTCCAGAACCTCCTTTTCCACACCATCAATTAATGCACCAAGACCTCTTCCCAACGCATATTTCTTTGTCATAGCAATACTATTTCCGGTAATGAAAATTTTGAGATAATTATTGTTTTACTCTGGTTTCCTGTTTCTCAATCAGCTCTTTGGCAAGATTAAGATAATTGACAGTACCTCTTGAATCAGCATCATAAAGAATTGCAGGCTGACCAAAGCTTGGAGCTTCAGAAAGCTTGACATTCCGCTGAATAATTGTTTTAAAAACCATCTGCTGAAAATGCTTATTTACCTCATCAGCTACCTGATTCGATAATCTGAGCCGCGAATCATACATAGTAAGAAGAAAACCCTCAATTTCAAGCTCCGGATTAAGATTATTCTGAATTATTTTAATCGTATTAAGAAGCTTCCCCAGTCCTTCCAACGCAAAATATTCGCACTGAACCGGTATAATTACAGAATGTGATGCTGAAAGAGCATTTACAGTAAGCAAACCGAGCGATGGAGAACAGTCAATAAGAATGTAATCATAATCTGCTTCGATTTTCTTAAGTACCACTTTAAGTATTTTTTCTCTCTCCGGCCTGTCAAGCATTTCAATTTCCGCGCCAACAAGATCGATATTAGATGGAATAATCGAAAGGTTATCAACTTCACATCCAAGTAAGGCTTCACGTGGCTCTTTACCATCAATAAGACAATCATATATTGTACATCTTATCTGCCTGGTATCAATTCCTATACCTGAAGTGGCATTTGCCTGTGGATCACCATCTACAATCAATACCTTCTTCTCAAGCGCGGCAAGACTGGCAGCAAGGTTAATTGCCGTTGTTGTCTTCCCAACACCACCCTTCTGATTCGCAATTGCTATAATCCTTCCCATCTCTTTTATTTAAATATTTGAGTTATATTTTGAGTTTCAAATTTACTATTTATGCTCTACTGCTGCCGGTAGTGAAAGATGTAATTGTAAACATTTTTTTTGTGGTTTTCAACATCTTATTAACACATACTGTATATAGTTACATTACTGTCGGGTTAAAAGTATAAGATTCTTCGCTTCGCTCAGAATGACAAGTATTTAGAGAGTTTTGGAGAGAGAGAGGAGGTGGAGCAAAGAACCGGGTACACCAATAGGTGGACGAGCTCACCGAAGGTAATCTCTGTTAATATCACGTATTATTCGTTTAGTAATGATTTAGTTATATAAATATTAATCTATTTACTTTCCTTTTGCTCCTTAGTGTTGCCCTTTGAGATCCCCGTCCGACCGGCGTCAGCCGGGCGGGCTTTGTGGTAAAAACTCTTAAACATAAAGGTAATCAAAGGATTACATGAAGGGTCAACAGGTTTATGAATAAATCGGATTAGATATTGAACTTCTTTCTGATTCAGAAGAAAATTTTACTTTTATCACAAATTAAAAGTAAATTCCTATTTTCTATATTTATTTCCATCTTTGTCTCCCGTATAACAATAGCTATTGATGAATAAAAACTTCAAAGAGGAAGAATGGCTGGTCATTGTTAATCCAAATGCCGGTAACGGAAAGGGTGAAAAGGACTGGGACACGATTTCGTCGCTTCTTAAAAAGGAAGGGCTGCCATTTGTTGTTAAATTTACAGAAAGAAAAGGCCATGCAATTACTTTTACCCTCGAGGGAATTGCGTCAGGTTACAGAAAGATAATAACAGTGGGAGGCGATGGAACTCTTAATGAAGTTGTAAATGGAGCTTTCCGGAACAAAACCTGTCCTCCTGACTCCATTTCACTGGCCCTGATACCTGTCGGAACAGGTAATGACTGGGGCAGAATGTTTGGAATACCGCTTGATTATGAGAAGGCAATCAGTATAATCGGGGAGAATAAACAAATGCTTCATGATGTAGGACTCGTCAGTTTTTTTGACGGAACAGAAAAGAAGAACAGGTACTTCATCAATATTGCAGGCCTGGGATTTGAATCGGTAGTGGTCAGGCGGACTAATATTCAGAAAGATAAAGGACGCAGTGGCAAAGCTATATATTTTTACAATCTTCTTATGAGCCTCCTTTCATACAAAAACACAAAAGCAGAAATTATTATTGACGGAGAAAAAAGTCATGCTGATGTCTTTTCGATCAATGTCGGCAACGGGAGATTTTGCGGCGGAGGGATGAGACAGACTCCAAATGCTTTGCCTGATGATGGATTGCTCGATGTAACTATTATAAACGGAATGGGTAAGTTTGAGATAATCAGGAACCTGAAAATATTATATGACGGTACAATTCTGAACCACCCTAAAATTGACGGATATAAATGCAAAAACATTAAGGTAAGTTCAGATTCGATAATTTATACGGAAGCTGACGGGGAATCTTTGGGCCACACTCCGGCTGAATTCAGTATTATACCTGCTGCTATTAATATTGTCTATGGGACAAAGATTATTCCGTAAGCTTTATCTCATAAAGTTTCGGCCATTTTTTCCCAGTAACAAATATTCTTTTCCCTTCCGGATCGTAAGCAATTCCATTCAGGACATCAGTATCTGATTTTCTTTCCTGTTCAGAAAGAATACCTTTCATATCGATATATCCAAGGACTTTACCTGTTACCGGATCGATCCTGGCAATATGATCATTCATCCAGATGTTGGCCCATATTTCACCATTAATATATTCAAGTTCATTGAGAGAGTCAACTTTCTTCTCATTATCATAAACTTCAATCTTAGATACAACAGTAAACATCTCCGGTTCAAACGAATAGAGGACATTTGTCCCGTCACTCATTACAATTTTGTCACCTATAGTTGTCATACCCCAGCCTTCCATAGGGTAAAAGACTTTATTGATCAGTTTAAAAGTAGATTTTTCATATATAAATCCGACTTTATTTCGCCATGTCACCTGGTAGATCCGGTCGCGGAACAGTGCTATACCTTCACCGAATAAAGAATCATCAAGGTTATGCTGCCTCACCACTTTACCTGTCTCAAGTTCCACTTCCCTGAGTGTTGATCCGCTCTCCTGTCCTGTACCTTCAAACAAAACACCCTTATCATAAACAAGTCCCTGCGTAAATGCTTCCCTGTCATGAGGGTAAGTATGAATCACTTTATAACCGTACTTGCCGGGAACAATATCAGAATAAACTATCATAAAACGAGTAATTGTATTATGTGATTTACCCCCCTTATAAGCTGTAACTTTTAACGATTTTCTGCCGGTGGTTCCTGTAAAATCAGACGGGATAGTATATTCCCATGGTTGTGATTTAATGACCTTTACAGCTTTCCCATCAAAGTATATCATTACGGAGTCAGGTACTCTGTCTTTACCAGTTAACCCGATAACCACTTTAACCCGGTCTTTGAGCCTGAACGCGGTATTCTCTTCAGGTGAAATCAGTTTGATCAGCTTCATGGCAGTTTCATCCATTAAGACTGAGGCGGGATGAACTGCCGTTTCAGGTTTCTTCTCCGGCGTCCCTGAGCACGAGATAGTCCATGCAATAAGCAGCATAAAAAGAAAGGATACAAAAAACTTCTGATAATCACCTCTCATTAGTGTCGGTTTTCCAGTTTAATATATGTTTAAAAATGTTTTTGCGTGTCGAGGATATTCGTTTTTCAGCTTCTTTCTGATGAAGTTCATAGGGACTTAGCAACTGCCATACCTCACTCCATCCTGGAAAACCACCAATATTTTTATCGTCAATATAAATATCTGCATCAATCTTCCGGCTTACTGATCCATCAAATATCTCTTCAGGGTAGTTTTTGTTAACAGCATAAAATTCAATCCCGTTTTTTCTGCAAAACTCTACGGCGTCATCAAGCTCCTTCCCTGTACGGAAAGTCCACAGGATAAGTCTGGCTCCCATCTTTTCGAGTTCCTGTAAGGTCCTAAAGGCAAAAAGTTTCTCCTTTCCTATTCCAGGATACTCGTGGTCAACTATCGTCCCGTCAAAATCGACAGCAATCTTCATATTTGTGAAATCAATCATAGTATACCAGAATATAAATGCAAATCTAATAATAAAAGAGGGAAGATTTTCTTAATTTTGCTCCCCTTCATATCTACGATATCAAATTTCAGGATGAAACATATTCCAAACTTCATTACATCGCTTAACCTGGCAGCAGGGTTTATCGCAATAATTTTTGCAGGTAATGGTGATCTGATAACTGCTTCGTGGCTGATACTTGCAGCTATGATTTTCGATTTTCTGGATGGTTTTTCTGCCAGATTGCTGAAAGCATATTCTTCAATAGGAAAAGAACTTGATAGTCTTGCTGATGTAGTTAGCTTTGGTGTTGCACCAGCCTTTATTCTTTATAAACTGCTCAATAATTCGCTGGCACTATTTGCACCTGCGATAGTTATATCAGATGGTTTAAAACTTACCCTGATCCTGATGATTCCTGTAATAATGCCTGTTTGTGCAGCATTAAGGCTTGCCATATTTAACCTCGACACAACACAGGCAACAACGTTCAAAGGCTTGCCTACTCCGGCAAATGCACTTGCAGTCATATCGGTTATTATTGCCGGGCATAATTCACAATCAGCACTCCTCAGTTCATTTACCGGCTCAACATCTTTACTTGTACTATTTACACTGATATTGTCATTATTAATGGTTAGCAGGATACCATTACTATCTCTGAAAGTAAAGAACCTCAGACTTAAGGGTAATGAAGGAAGGTATATTCTTGTAGGATTGGTACTGGCTTCATTTGCCATATTCGGAATTATGGCAGTTACCCTTATAATACCACTCTATATTATTTCCTCTGCCCTGTCATTGCTCTTCTGACCAATGGTCTTCATTTGTCTTGAGATTATTCAGAATTGATGTCTGAATACGGATTGATTCCTGATGTATCAGTGTCATTATCCTCTCAATAAATGATGGTTCAAGATTGAGCAACGTACCATGCTCTGTACGGGTCCGGAGTATTTCAAGCCATCGTTCCATCTGGAGAACCGTGACATTATTTTTAAATTTATACTCTCCCATTTTTTCCGAGATATTCATTCTTGAAGCTACAAGTTCGATCAACTGATAATCAATTGAATCAATCTGATTCCGTAATTCTTCAAGCCTGTTGAGAAATCCCCGGTCATCTATGGTTGGTTTGCGGATAATAAGTGTATCCAGCAACGATGTGAACTGAGCGAAGTTGAGTTGCTGGGCTGAATCACTTAAAGCTTTGGATGGATACTGATGTACTTCAATCATTAATCCGCTCATCGTAAGATCCAGTGCCTTTTGAGATATATCATGAACAAAATCCGATCTTCCGGATATATGACTTGGATCACAAATAACAGGTAGATTAATTATTCGCTGCCTCAGTTCGATAGGGATCTCCCATTTTGGCATATTACGATATAAAGTTCTTTCGAATGGTGAAAATCCTCTGTGCACAGCCGCAATCCTCCTGACACCTGCTGAATATATTCTCTCAACAGCACCTTGCCAGAGATCGATATCCGGACTTAACGGGTTTTTGATAAGAACAGGTATATCAACACCTCTGAGAGCCTCAGAAAGTTCTTCAACTGAAAAGGGATTTGAAACTGTCCTTGCCCCTATCCAGACAACATCAATGCCATGTTTCAGACATGCTTCAAGATGCTTCGGTGAGGCAACTTCAACGGTTACCCTGAGACCAAGTTCAGACTGAACTCTCTGTAACCATTTCAATGCTTTGACACCAACTCCGTTAAAGGTACCCGGTCGTGTCCGGGGTTTCCAGATTCCGGCCCTGAAAAGATTGACCTTACCTGTTGCCTTCAGAAAGGCAGCAATGTTCATAACCTGCATTTCACTTTCTGCACTGCAGGGTCCGGCAATAATAAACGGGTAATTATCAAATCCGTTAAACCAGGATTTTAATGACGAAATCTCCATAGAGAAAAATATCGTTTCATCTTACAAACGTACCTGATTTTTCAGAAGACTATTCCTTTTCAGGAAACTTTTTTTCATAAACCGCCAGAGCAAATCTCACAGCAAACCAGTTTAATAAGATAAAAGCCGGCCAGATCAGGTATTCAAGTATTTCAGTAATATACATGTCACGTTGTATTATAGTTTTATTGTCTTGCAGTCGTGCAGTCTTGCAGTCGTGCAAGTCATTTTAATAAAAGTCCCTGCGGTTAACTCCTCACTCCTCACTCCTTCTTTTATGCCCTGAGCCCAGTGCCCTGTCCCCCGCGCATTAATATACATGGTCATCAGACCTCATCTCCTCTTCAGTGATTCTGGAATTATTAATAGCATTCCATGCGTACCATATATAAGCAATTACAACCGGGATAATAAATGAGACATACATCATTGTATTCAATGTGAAAAGGCTTGATGATGCATTCCTTATAGTTAATGAGCTCTGAAGATCGGATGAAGAAGGATAAAATGATGTTCCGTTAAAACCTGCCACAAGGAATAATGAGAATACAGCAAGTACACTGCCTGCCCCGGTATACCATATTCCTTTAACACTTCTCCTGAATATTGAAATACCAATACCTGACAGGACACTCACGACACCCACCAGAAAAAGGATCAGCACAAAGGGCATCTGTATGAAATTATGAAGGTATTTATACTTCTCTGACGTTATAGTCCCGGTGGCAGCTTCGGCTGCAAAGCCTGTTGAAAAGAGTAGTGAAACGACAAAAAACAGAAAGGAAACAAGGAAAAAGATGGAATTCAATATCAATTTTTTTCGCGATCTTCCAATAAGTACTTCATCATTTATAGTGTTGACCAGATATAAAAGACCATTTATTCTGGCAAGAAACAAAACTGCAAATCCGAGCGCAAGATTTCTTATGTTCAGCAATGCTTCAAGACCATACCATTGAGAACCCCACTGTACCTGTTTCATGGAATTCAGACTGAAGGCTGAACCTGTGAAAAAGGTAGCTACTGCAACTCCGATAAGAAATGGGCCAAGTGAGCCATTGAGGAATAGGAAAATGTCAAATGTCTTCTGTCCGAAAACATTATTCGGTTTTGACCTGAATTCGTATGCAACAGCCTGTATTATAAAACTGAACAATATTGCTATCCATACCCAGTAAGCACCTCCGAAACTTGTGGAATAAAAAAGAGGAAATGAAGCAAAGAAAGCACCTCCAAAGGTGACCAATGTGGTGAAGGTGAATTCCCATTTTCGTCCCATTGCATTAACTATCATTGTCTTCTGAAGAGTGTTTTCAGGAAGTGAAAAGATAAAAGATTGACCTCCCTGTACGAACATCAGAAAAACGAGAATGCCTGCCAGCAGTGAAATTATTATCCACCAGTAGTGCTGCAGGAACAGATGCGATATCATTATTGTCATAGTTTTGTCCTCCTAATGTTTGGGTCCTGTTTTAATCTG
>JGI20214J51088_10001170_pt1 | contig 17857 bp, 12 predicted proteins | sample WetSurMetagenome_FD_51088 | JGI IMG/M metagenome (IMG submission 51088) | reverse complement strand
AGTCAGGTGGAAACACCTGTCTGCCACTGGGAAAAATACTATTTGTGACCGTCAGGAATTTCTTCCTGACGGAAATATTCGCAGTCAGGTGGAAACACCTGACTGCAACAGGCAACTCCTCTGGAGTTGTAGAGAGGTTTCCTTTGCACATTTTGTATTTACCTTTGCATCGTTTGTTAAAAATATGCCTTGATTTTTAAATTAAATACCCATATAATATTAAGGTAATACCTGTTCTTTGAAATACATTATTTTTGTGCCATTTTTATCAAAGACATTTTGCTTTAGGTGATATCTCTGTGGCATAGATTCTTTATAATCAAGTCTTTCTATGTATAATTATTCTTTTGGTAACCCTGTTATTCTTATTGTAACACCTGTTACTCTCTGATTTCCGAAATAAAATATTGATAAATTAATTATATATTTTGCAGAGAAACAAAATTGTAACACAGTAACGTTACAAAAAAACGAAGAATTGCAAAAACAGTAATTTAACTCGTCGATGTACAGAAACGTGTTTCTCTACTTTTTTATTGTGCTAAAAGTTCTTTTAAGCCGGTAATGACTTCTGCAACTTCTATGTCGGAAATCGAGTTTTTGTCTTTCGATAAAATTATGCGGTGATTATCGGAAAGGGGGGCGTATCGTTTGATTACCCAATCTATATTATGGAACATTGCAACTATGGGTTTATTAAAGCAGGATGCAAGATGAACGACTGATGTATCGGGAGTTAAAACATAGTCGGAGTTCTTTACGATTTCCGCTACTTCAAAAATACTTCCGGCATTTAAGTGATTAAGATTTTTTCCGTTATATTTTTCTATAAGATGGTCAGCAAGATTTTTATCTTTAAAATCCGAAATAAGAATAATGTCATAATCCTTATCGATGCTGTTCATCAGTTCTAGCCATTTCTCGATTTTCCAGTACCTGTTTTCGGCACCTGCAGAAATATTAATCAGGATTTTTTTATTTTTAAGTTTGCCGAAAACTTCCGAAAATTTATTCGAGATATCCGAAGGAATATTTATCGATGGCATTATAAACGGAGCATAATCTTTTTTAAAGAAAGATAACGGAGAAAGATTAATGTTTACTGTATGCTCACCTTTTACGTATTCTTTGAGTGATGTAGTGAATAGTTTATCTTTTGTATTAAAGCCTAAAGATTGTGCAAACTTGCCTATTTTGAGTAAAGTTTTCGAAGTTGAAGAATATTCATCTTTAGTATCGAGCCAGAAGTCGAATTCTATTTTTCTTAGAGTGAATATAAGTTTTAAAATCGAGAGGAAATTTTTTTTATATAAAATAGTACCGGATATATTTTCATCTCGGAGGGCAATTTCGTTATTCACTTTGCTTGTCAGGACATAGATTTCGCATTCGGGAAAAATATTTTTAAGTCCGGAAAAAAGGGGAGTAGTAAGGAGCATATCCCCGATTTTCCCGACCTGTACAACCATTATTCTTTTTGGTGTAGTAACTGTCAACGTCTTCTTTTACTATTAGATTTTCGAATTTCTTCGCTTCGTTTCATCAGCTTTTCGAAAAATCCCGGTTTAACCGGTTTGGCTTCTTCTTCCGGGTCCGGCTTTTTAATTTTAGTTTGATAGTATTGCTGAGCTATAGAGAGCAGGTTAAAAATAAAATAGTATAAATTCAATCCTGACGGGAAACTAAAGAATAGCAGTGTCAGCATAATAGGCATAAAGTAAACCATAGCTTTTTGCTTCGGGTCTGTAACGGTCATTTTTTGTTGAATGAACATTGTGATACCCATAAGTGTAGCAAGTCCTGCAATTTCGTTGATACCTATAATCGGAATTTTAAATGGCAAATGAATTATAACATCGGGTACGGATAAATCTTTTATCCACCAGAAGAAAGGCTGTTGCCTCAATTCGATGGTAGAGCGGAAAACACCGAACAGGGCGTACAATATGGGAAGCTGTAAAAGCAATGGCAGACAGCCTCCAGCGGGATTTATTTTTTCTTCTTTGTACAAGTTCATAATCATCTTATTCATCTTTGTCGGGTCGTCTTTATATTTTTCTTTTATTGCTGTCATTTTCGGATTCAATTGTCCCATCTTTTTCATCGACTGCATTTGCTTTTTTGTAAGAGGATTTAGGACAATTTTAAGAACGATTGCAAAAATTATAATTACAAGACCGTAATTCGGAATAAACTTATGCAGAAAAGTGAAAAACGGAATAATCATATATTGAGCAATCGGTCTGACAATAAAATCGAGCGAGAATCTCATTGTCTGCTCGAGATTTTTGTCATAGGATTTCAGTAAATTATAATCAATCGGAGTAATCAAAATCTGGAATGAATTCTTTTCTAATTTATCATCTTTAATTTCCATTTTCATTCCGATGGAATAATTATTTTTGACACCTTCGTCCGGTAGATGTTCTTTGTACCCGGTGAAATATGCACCATCGCCTTTTCGCGAGAGGGGAACTATGAATATCCCGAAGTATTTATTTCTTGTACTAATAAAATCGGTAGTCCCTGTGAAATTTTTAAAATCGACAGATGGATTATATTCATTTAAAAATTTACTTGCGGAATATGTTTCTATACCGCCTCCCATATAGGCGTAACTTTCGGAAAAAGTAGCTTCGTCAGTGCTTAAGTATTCCGAGAGATTGAGCGAAGAACCCCATACTACCTGGTATTCGGAGCGTGTAATAAATTTACCTGAGTTTACGAGTTCATAATCCACATCGAATTCATAAGAATCGGGTTTAAAGGAATAAATTTTTACGATTTTTTGAGTGCTATCTCCGCCGACGAATAGCTCATATTTTAATTTAAAATCTTTTTTATTTTCGAGTTGAACTCTTTCCCATTCTTTGTAGTTGCAATTGAATACAAGGTCTTTTGTATTAATGGTTTTTCCCTCGTTAGATGTGAATAACAAATTCAGTTCTCTGCCTTTTTTCCAGTTGATAAGTTGCAGTGTATCGCCGGTATATGTTTTAAAATCTCGTGTTACGAATTTCCGAATAGTTCCGCCGTAGTTTGTGAATTCCATATATGCCACTTTACTTTCGAGCATAATAATTTTTTCTTTTCCGGCAGGTTCGTTAACAAGTGTAAGAATTGCATTTTTATAAAAATTATTTCCTAAAGCATTCATCAATGTATCGGTTTTCAGAGTGTCGGATGTTTCTTTTATGGAAACTTTAACCGAATCTTTCGTTTCTTTTTTCGGTGCTTTTGTAGAATCAACGAGTGCAGTNTGCGTGGTATCGCCGGTAACTTTTTTCTGAACCTGTTGCTTTTGCATATTCGAAGTCCAGATAAGCCAGACGATTAAAATAGCTCCAATGACTACGAATGCTAAAATTGTTCTTTTATCCATTATATTCTTTTAATTGAATTTTTTCGTTAATATTTTTTCCGGAACGGGGTCATATCCACCTTCGAAAAAAGGATTACATTTTAAAATCCTTTTAACTCCAAGATAAAATCCCACGAAGAGACCTCTTTTTTTTAATGCATCGATAAAGTATTCGGAGCAAGTAGGATAGAACCTGCAGGATTTTGGTAACCCGGGGGATATGAACTTTTGATAAAACTTAATTATATAAATAAAAATTATTGTCAATCTATTTTTGTTTGTTTAAATAATCTACAACTTTTTCCATTAACATTCTCATATTAATTTTTACAATTTCTATATCCAATTTATTGAATTCTTTTTTATATCTTTCGCTATAGCCGAAGAGCAAGTAAACTTTGTTATATACGAAATTATCCGGAATATGTTTATTTAACCTGTATGCTTCTCTTAACAGTCTTTTCAACCTATTTCTAAGAGATGCTTTCGCAACGACCCTCTTTGAAACAACAAAACCCACTTTAACATTGTTTAGTGGGTCTTTTAAAATTTGAATATCTTTAATTTCCGAATTTTCTTTTTTATACTGTATATAAACTTTTAAAAAACTATTTGATAATACTTTTGAATCGACTAAAATATTTTTGAAAGAATTGTGTCCTCGTATAATTTCCGTTTTTTTTAAACAGTAAAATCCATTTACTTTAGTCAATGCGATAATTTAAAGTTATTATCTGCGAGTGAATTCATCACTGACAGTTAATTTTTTTCTGCCTTTGGCTCTTCTTCTGGAGAGTACTTTTCTTCCGTTTTTAGTTGCCATTCTTTCACGAAATCCGTGTTTATTTTTCCTTTTCGTATTGCTCGGTTGATATGTTCTTTTCATTTCAAAATTTTAAATTATAAACTTAAAAATAACGTAAATTTATGAAGTTTTCAAGGAAATTCTATATCACTGATTATACTGATTTTTAAAAATATCTGAGTACCAAACAATCACGAAATACGAATTTCCAAAGTAATTATTAATGTAAAAAATTAAATTTTATTATGTTTTTTTATTGTATTCTTTATTTCTATAAATAATAAGGAATACAACTCCCACTGAAATCATTAATATAGAAATAATTTGAGCTTGACTTAAGCCGAATATAATTTTGGGGTTTAACCTTATGAATTCCACCAATAACCTTGGAAATCCGGTTAAAATCAAATAAATATAAAACAGCTGTCCGGAATATTTCATCTTTTTTCTTAAGCTCATCAAGATAAAAAAGGCTATAATAGCAAATCCGAGTTCATATAGAGGTGTTGGGTGAACGAGTTCCCCGATTTTTGTCGGAACAATTCCTTTTGAATATCCAAATCCGAGAAATTCCCAGAAAGTACCATTTACGTCGATACCGTAGCATCCGTCACCTGATAAATGGCATCCAATCCTTGCCATACCATAAGCAATAGTAGCGGCAGGGGACATTGCATCTAAAATCTGCATAATAGATAATTTCTTTCTTCTGCAATATATATATATTACCACGATAGATAATATTACACCGCCATAGAAAGTTAAACCTGCCGGAGAAAAAAGGTTATCTGCAGTAAGGTAATACGACAAAGAATTTCCTTTTCCAAAATTCCATTCTTCAATGATATAAAATAATTTGCTGCCAACGATTCCACATATAATGGATATGAAAGTTATGGTAATTCCGACGTTTTCATCAAATTTTAGTCTTTTCAGTTCTTTTGAAAACAAGGTGCTACCGATTAAAAATGCAATTCCCAGCATTAAGCCATAGCTGTAAACGGGAACCGGACCGATTTCGAATAATTTCGGATACATTAATTTAAAATAATTTTAATAAATCTATTAGAAGGTTGTTTTAAAATTTTAATATCGTTTTTAGATATCTTTAACTTAAAAATGTTCTTTTCAATTCCGGGTTTTGTCAATTTTAATTCATAATCCGAATTTTTAAATTCAAAAAACTTGTATTGAAAATTAGCATAGCCGGAATTCGAGAGGGAAATTTTAGGAGCCGAAAGTCCTTCAACCCTGAAATGAATTTCATTTTTTTCCGGGTTAATTTTTTCGAATACGTTTATTTTATAAACAAAGTACTCGAAAACTTTTGTTGTTCTGAAATCAAATAGTACGTAGTGCTTTCGGGAAACCATATCGAGTTGTTTGGAAATATGCAACTCGTATTCGAATTCCTTTCTTTCAGGTCGTACTTGTTTGGTTCGCATATAATATTCCTATTTTTCTTTTAAAATCATTTCGGCATTTTCGATGAAATCATCGAGACCGGTGAGGATTTCAGTGCTGTCTTGCATATTTTTAACTTTGAATTTCTTCTCTTTCATTTCATTTTCGCCGATAACAATTACATATCTTGCGTTAATTTTATTTGCTTCTTTCATCTGGGCTTTTACGCTTCTGTTCAGGAAATCGGTATCGCATATAATAGCTTTTTTCCTTAAGTTTTTCATCAATTTTTGCGAAAATATTTTTGCATCATCGCCCATAGTTACAAAGTAACAGGCAACATTACAAAGCTCCGGAAACACATAATTGTTTTTTTCAAGAATCAAATTAAGCCGTTCCAATCCACAGGCGAAACCTATAGCAGGAGTGGGTTTTCCGCCGAGTTGTTCAATTAAATTATCGTATCTTCCACCTCCGAATATTGCGTTCTGGGCGCCTAAATCGTTAGACAATACTTCAAAAGTAGTTGATGTATAATAATCAAAACCGCGTACAAGGCGATAATCAATTTCAAAATTTATTTCAAGTTTATGAAGAGCATTTAAAACATTTTCGAAATGTGATTTAGTATCAGGATTAAGATAATCGAATAAAACCGGGGATTTTTTTAGAATTTCAATTTCATAATCAATTTTTGTATCGAGTATTCTAAGTGGATTGAACTCAAGTCTTTTTTGGCTATCGGGGGATAATTTATTTTTATATTCCGATAGATATTTTTTTAAATCATCGAGGAATCTTGCCCGTTCTTCGGTCGAACCGATTGTATTAATCTTAAAAATTATATTTTCAATTCCGAATTCACCGAGCATTTTTGAGCCAAGTGAGATTAATTCGGCGTCAACAAGGTAGTCTGAACTTCCGATAGCTTCCACTCCGAATTGAGAAAATTCCCTATACCTTCCCGCTTGAGGTCGCTCGTGGCGGTACATATTTGAAATATAATATAACTTTTGAAAAGGGGACTCGTTTTGAATGCTATTTTCTATATAAGCACGGATAACAGGCGCAGTCATTTCAGGTTTAAGTGTAAATTCATCATTTTTAAATGAATACATTTCTTTGGAAACGACATCTGTTTCTTCACCGATACTTCTTTTGAATAATTCGGTTTTCTCGAAAGTAGGTGTCCTGATTTCCTTATAATTGTATAGAGAAGCTATTTTTCTTAGCTTTTCTTCTATATGTTGTCTTTTATTTGAATCTTTAGGTAATAAATCCTGTGTTCCTTTTGGTCTTTGTATAATCATAAATTTTATATAATTAATAAAATACGTAAATGATTTTCAAAAAAAAATGTCAATGTTTTAAAAAAGTTTAAATATTGCTCTTAGAATTTTATTAAGTTAAAATTAAAGAATAAAATATAAAATCTTTTATTTCGTAATTTAATTTACGTTTTATATATTCTATATTTGTAGAATACTACAATTTAAATCAATAATAAAAATGGATAATATTCTTGCGTTTGAAAAATTTTCATCCCGTCATAACGGACCCTCGGAAAAAGATGTAAATGAAATGCTTAAAGTAATCGGTGTAAATTCACTTGATGAACTTATCGATGAAACTATACCATCAGATATTAAGCTCGATAGAACTCTTAATCTCGATGAGCCTTTAAGCGAATATCATTTCCTGAAGAAATTTAAAACCATAGCGGAAAAAAATAAAATGTTTAAATCTTATATAGGTATGGGGTATTACGATACCGTAATTCCATCCGTTATAAAGAGAAACATATTGGAGAATCCGGGTTGGTACACGCAATATACACCGTACCAGGCGGAGATTTCGCAGGGAAGATTGGAAGCTTTACTGAATTTCCAGACAATGGTAATTGACCTGACAGGTTTGCCAATTACAAATGCATCCCTGCTAGACGAAGGAACTGCCGCGGCGGAAGCAATGAATATGTGTTATGGTCTAAGAAAAGGAAACAAAACAAAAGCAAATGCAATATTTGTATCGGATGAGTGCTTTCCACAAACAATAGATGTAATAAAATCAAGAGCTGTTCCGCATAATATAGAAGTAATTGTAGGTGATTTTAAAACATATGAATTGAGCGATAATATTTTTGCAGTAGTAGTGCAATATCCCGCATTAAATGGTGATGTATATGATTACACAGATTTCTTTGCGAAAGCATCGGAATTAAAAATTTATAAAATTGTATGTGCCGATATTATGAGTTTAACATTGCTTAAACCACCGGCAGAATTTGGAGCCGATGTAGCCGTTGGTTCAACCCAGAGGTTTGGCATTCCAATGGGATTCGGTGGTCCGCATGCGGCATACTTTGCAGTAAAAGAAGAATTCAAACGTAATCTTCCGGGTAGAATTATCGGGATTTCTATTGATGCGCAGGGAAATAAAGCATACAGGATGGCTCTGCAAACCCGTGAACAGCACATACGAAGAGAAAAAGCTACGAGTAACATTTGTACATCGCAGGTATTACTTGCTATAATGGCAGGTATGTATGCTGTTTATCACGGTCCTATTGGATTGAAAAAAATTGCATTAAGGATATATTCATTGACTCATATTATAAGAGAGTCGTTAAAAATAATCAACTATAAAATAATTAACGAACGTTTCTTCGACACAATTACACTCGAACTGCATGCAGAAAAAATATCCGATATTCGTAAATTAGCGGAAGCACATAAAATAAACTTTAGATATTCGGAAAATACGATAAGTATATCGCTTGATGAAACTTCTTCTTTAGAAGATGTTGCTTTAATATTAGCAGTATTCGATACGAATAAAGATTTATCGGTTGCAAATGTAAAATTCGAACCGATAATTCCGGAGAATCTTTTAAGAAAAACTCCATTTCTTACACATCCTGTATTTAATAAATACCATTGTGAAATGGAATTGATGAGGTATTTGAAATCACTTGAAAATAAAGATTTATCGCTTACGGGTTCTATGATTCCACTTGGTTCCTGCACGATGAAGCTGAACGCCGCAACTGAAATGTACGCTATAGGCTTTGATGAATTTGCCGGTCTACATCCTTTCGCACCTGCCGAGCAGACAATAGGGTATGCAGAAATGTTAGAGTCTTTTAACAAAGATTTATGTGAAATAACAGGTTTCAAAGGAGTTTCTGTTCAACCTAATTCCGGTGCCCAGGGTGAATATACAGGATTGATGGTTATACGGCAATATCATATAAGCAGGGGAGATAGCCACAGGAATATTGTTTTGATACCTTGCTCCGCACACGGTACGAATCCGGCATCAGCAATTATGGCAGGAAATAAAGTTGTAGTTGTGGATTGTGATGCGAATGGAAATATCGACACAAATGATTTAAAGAAAAAAGCAGAGGAATATAAAGATACATTATCTGCTCTTATGGTAACTTATCCGTCAACGCATGGTGTATTCGAGGAAAATATAATAGAAATTTGTAAATACATTCATAAATGCGGAGGACAGGTTTATATGGATGGAGCTAATATGAATGCGCAGGTTGGATTGACAAGCCCGGCAAGAATCGGAGCTGATGTATGCCATTTGAATTTACATAAAACATTTGCAATTCCTCACGGTGGTGGCGGACCGGGAGTTGGACCGATTGCAGTTGCAGAGCATCTTGTAAAGTTTTTACCCGGACACTCTGTTGTAAATATCGGAACAGGAGATTCAATTTCTGCTGTATCTTCCGCACCTTATGGAAGTGTAAGTGTGATTCCGATTTCTTATGCGTATATAAAAATGATGGGAACAGAAGGTCTTACGCTTGCGACAAAAATTGCAATTCTAAATGCAAACTATGTAAAAGACAGATTAAAGAGTTATTATAAAGCATTATATACAGGTTCAAAAGGAAGAGTAGCACACGAATTGATTTTTGATGTTAGGGAATTCAAAAATACCGCGCACGTTGATGTAATAGATATAGCAAAAAGGTTAATGGATTATGGATTCCATGCTCCAACAGTTTCTTTTCCTGTTGGCGGAACACTTATGTTCGAACCAACCGAAAGCGAATCGAAATATGAACTTGACAGGTTCTGCGATGCAATGATTTCAATCAGAAAAGAAATTGAGGCAATAGAAAAAGGTGAAATAAGTGAGACTGATAATCCTCTTAAGAATGCACCGCATACTTCTTTAGTGGTTACGGCAGGCGAATGGAATCATCCTTATTCGAGAGAGCAAGCGGCATTCCCGGTTGAAGGACTGAAAAGTGTAAAATTCTGGCCAACGGTAAGTCGTATTAACGATGCATATGGAGATAGAAATTTGGTTTGTTCGTGCGGTTCAGTTGAAGATTATAGGGTTTAAAGTTGTTTGAAGTTTTAAAATGAAAAAAATAAATTTGTCATTCCCTTTTTTATGGGAATGACATTTTTATTTAATAAATTATAATATAAAATTATTGAAGATATTTTTACAATCTATAAAAAAAGATAGATTTTTTTACACATTATTTGTATCCTTTATTTTGTTACACTTATATTGGATAGTATCTTTACGCATTCTTCCATTTATAGATTTGCCATTTCATCTTGCGGAATCGACTATTCTAAGGAATTTATACGATTCGAGCTATTGTTTTTCGGAATACTATTCGATTCCAACCTTAATTAAGTCGAATATTTTCCATATGGTATTTTGCAGTCTGAAAATATTCCCTTCGGTGGAGTTTGCTAATAAAGTTTTTTATATAATTTATATAATCATATTTCCTCTATCCTCATTACTACTGATAAATTATATCAGGGGAAATAAATGGTTTTCTTTACTATCCTTTTTATTTATTTACAATCATAGCGTACATTGGGGATTTACGGGGTTCACAATGTCAGTTCCTTTTATAATTATTTTTATACTATTTACCATTAAATATTTTGAAAAGCAAAGTATAATGAATATTCTTATACTAATCGTTTTGCTTTTACTTATTTTCTCGATGCATTTTCAAAATGCAATCTATTGTATCTTTTTATTCTCTATTGCTTTGATTTTTAATTTCAAAAAATCCTTATCGTATTTTTTGAAATATATAATTATCATTCTACCGGTAATTTTAATTATGTATTATGCCTACACTTTCGATACTACAAGTTCGGAGCAACATCTTTTCCCGTATCTTCTTTCATATTACAAAAATGATTATTTATTTTCCATAGTGGAGCGAATAAAAGTTCTGACAGTTATGGATAATTTTTATTTTATAGAAGGTTCTTGCGGTGCGGTTGTATCGATTTTTTTTGTATTATCATTTACCATACCATTATTAATTTATTTATATAAAAGATCAAAAAAGGTATATGCAATTATTCCGACAAATAATTACTCATATTATTTATATGCTTTTATTTCCAGTTCATTTTTTTGCTATTTGTTTTTGCCGAATATAATACCCGGACAGAATATCATATTCGAAAGATTTACGGTATTTCTGATGCTTTCTTTGATAATTTATTGTGCATATGTTTATAAAGGAATTTTAATATCACTTAATTCTAAGTTCTTAATAATATTTGTAGTATTATCCCATTTTATAATTGTATCGTTTTATTATAATGATTTTAAAAACGAGACTAAAAATTTCGATGAAAATCTATTTCCAAATGATTCCAGATGTAAAAGGATTTCAGGAATTATATATACTAATACATTCAAAGGGAGACCGGTTTTTATACATTTTCCGATGTACTTTGTAGTATGGAAAAAAGGAATATCTACGGGATTAGTCGATTACAGGTTTGGAATAATAAAACGTAATACAAGTTTTGATAAACTACCTTATTACCGCGAATGGATAGGTGATTCGCGGGATTATAAAGACGAATATAAGAATATCGAATATATATTACTAAAAGACAGCATAAAACTCGATATAGAAGGATTTACAACGGAAAAACAAATCGATGACTGGTATCTATATACAAATAAAAATTTGAAGAAATAAATATTTTAAGTCACTAACCTACCTACAGGTACAATTTCAAGAAACAATTTTATCCTGTTTTGTATTGTTTTTGAGAATGAAATTGTTGTATTTTTATCGATATATTAATCTAAAATATTGAAGGAAGTAAATAGTAATTTGAGGTTTATAGTAATAGTAGTAATTTTGTTTTTTGTTTTTCAGTTCGGGAATTTTGCATTTGCCCAATCGGATTCGGGATATGCGGAGCTGAAAGTTACCGTTACAAATGAAAAAAATAGGAAACTGGGAAATGTTAAGATAGTTGTGAAAAGCACAGAGAATAATTTTAGCGATAGTGCAAAAACAGGTTCAAATGGTGTTCACACTTTTAATTTAAATCCGGGTAAGTATTCTTTAAGTGTCTCGCTCGAAGAGTTTATAACATATGAGGATAATGAAATAGTATTACAGAAAAATGAGAAGAAAGAAATTAATGCGGTATTATCCGATAAAATATATACGACTGACCAGATAGACGTGGAAGGAGTATTTAAACAAAGCCAGAATGATTTAAGAACAAGTTTATTTAATGTTACTCCAAAAAATATAAAAATCCTGCCGGGAGCGTTTGAAGATGTAATGCGGTCTTTAAAATCCTTACCGGGAATTTCTTCACCTAATGACTTTACATCGCAACTTGTAATCCGCGGTTCGGGTCCCGACCAGAATCTAATAATTATGGATGAAGTAGAAATATTCAATCCGTATCGCTTGTACGGTTTGGTAAGTATGTTCAACCCGGAGACTTTGAGTGATATTAATTTGTTAACAGGCGGATTTCCCGCTAAATACGGCGACAGGCTTTCGGCTGTACTGGATGTGCTTAACAGGGAAGGCACAAGGGATAGAAATATAAGTTTTATGACCAATATTAATATTGCAAGTGCGAATATGATTTTGCAGGGGAAAAATCCATTGAGCATTCCGGGTTCGTGGATAGTATCATCGAGAAGAACATATTATGATTTGATTTTGGGACCATTTGCTAGAAAGTCGAAACTGATTACAGATGATTCTTCTTTTCCTTCATTCGAAGATTTGCAGGTAAAATTAGCTTTTGGTCCGTTTAGTAAACACAAATTTATTGTAAACGGTATTTTTTCGCGAGATGGTGTTGCTATAATACCGGGTTCGGAGAGAACTAATCCCGATAGTACAACTGTAAATGATGAAACGATTAATAATGTTGTTTCGATTGGATGGCATTACATTCCAAGTCCTAATTTTATTTCGAAAACTACTTTATCCTGGTACAAAAATAAAGGAGATAACGCTTTCGAAGGTGATATATTAGACCCATTAATAGATAAAGAAAATTTATCTCCCGGTCAAAGGGATTCGTTAAAAGCTATCGGTGCATTACTTGGATTTAATTTTGCATCTAAATATACATTTAGAAAATATTCACTCGGTAACAGGTCGGTTTATGTAAACGGGAATAATAAATATGAATTCGGTGCGGGTGTTGATATGATAAGGACGGATTTAAATTATTCGCTTCAGCTTGATGAAAATTTCAAAGCATACATCAGGTCGTTTTCCGGAATGAGCTCACTGCTGGAGGATTTCAGTATAGAGGGAAACGAAAATTACAGAGCGAACGCATACGGGCAGGCAAGGTTTCAGATTAAAGATAAATTTTATTACCAGCCTTCTTTAAGAATGGATTATTATTCATTTTTGAAAGCAGTATATGTTTCTCCTCGAATAAATTTCGGATACATAATAAATCCGCTTACAACAATCCGAAGTGCGGTAGGAGTTTATTACCAGTCGCCGGGATATGAAAAGTTAGTCGATAATATGACATTTTATGATTTAAAAAGTGATGTGGGTGAAAGATTAAAAGCCGAACGCTCTCTGCATTTTATCGTTGGCTTAGACAGGTGGCTGAATAATGAGTGGCAAATCAGAGTTGAAGCATATTATAAAAGGTTCGATAATTTAATTACGCAGGAAAGAATAAAATCGAGCAGGTATGAATATTATTTATACGACCCGAATAATCACAATGCATCTTATGTAAAGAATCCGGCAAACTGGTACAAATCTCCGGAGAAAGTTTCGTTCGATTCTACCTCATCGAATCCAATAAACGGTTCTACGGGTGATGCATACGGTATTGAATTAAGTCTCGAAAAAAAATATACAAGTCCATCGACAAAATTAACTGGCTGGATAAATTTGTCATTGTCCAAAGCCACAAGGGTAAGGGATGCATTAGAATATACGTACAGGTTCGACCAGCCGATAATAGCAAATGTAGTTTTGAATTACAAAGTTAATAACTGGTTTGAAATAGGTGCAAGATGGTCTTATGCAACGAATTTTCCATACACGAAACCGATTGGAATTACACCAAGAGTTTATCACGATAGTCTTGTTGTTAATCCGCTTGCAAACCAGGTGTTGTTTAATCTCGATTACGGTGATGATAATAACAGGTTAAAAGAAAGAAGACCGGATTATCATAGGTTGGACGTGAGGTTGACCGCTTACACGAGTTTCTGGAAAGCCGATTGGTCGTTTTATTTAGATGTTGTAAATGTTTATAACAGGAAAAATGTACTTGGTTATAAATATACTTTGAATTCGGATTTATCGATTAAGCAGGAAACAACCGGTATGGTACCGATATTACCAACGCTGGGAGTGAGTGCAAGGTTTTAAGAGCATTTGACCACTGATGGCGCTAATGAGACTGATGGACACTGATTTTGAGGTTACGAGAGTCCCACGATAAACCGGGGAGACTCTTCATGTCAGGGAATAGCGAAATTTAAAAGACGGGTCACCCCTACGGGGTTTGATTTTCTTTCATATAATTTTCTACAAACAGTTTGCCCCTATGGGGTTTTGTTTCTTTTTCGTACCATTTTCTACAAACAGGTCATCCCTACGGGATTAAAAGTGTTGTACTTTTGTTGCATTTTTGTTGCTCTATACTCAAATCGGTTAAAAAATCAAGTTTTAGATAATTGCTTTACATAATAATTGCGGATTTTTGTTTGGCAGNCGCAGAAATTACGCACTTTTAATATTGAGTAAAGAGCTATGAAATAGAGAAATTCTCGCACAGCGGAGCATCGGCAGAATAATTTTCCTATATATTTCAAAGAACGATATCCATAAGAATATATGGCATATATTGGGGAAAGTCAAGGGAAAAGTTTTGGACGTTGATGACGCTGAAAGAATAAGATTTTCGCTGATTATTTTTGAGGGTTTAAGAGCGTGGTGTTTTTTTAAAATACAAAAACAGGTCGCCCCTACGGGGTTTTTAAAATAGAAATATTGAATCGAATGTCCACATTTGCGAATTGTCAATAATATAGTATTGAATGTTTCGGAAATTGTGGATATGTTGTAAACAAATCTCATTCGAGAATTTTTAATATAGAATATTCGTATATTTTGAATTTTTATGAAACTAAGAAGACAAATATATTTTTTATTCGACGCAGATCATAAAAGTAATTTAAGTGAAAGATTAATAAATTATTTTATTTCTACATTAATTTTATTAAATGTTATATCGATAATATTGGATTCTGTTCCGAGAATTCAAGATGAATATGGAAAATATCTCGAGGGATTTGAGCATTTCGTTGTTTTTGTATTTTCAATCGAATATACAATAAGATTATGGACGATTGTTGAGAATAAAAAATATTCAGGAAAATTTGGACGCTTAAAATATATTTTTTCTGCAATGGCATTAGTTGACCTTGCGTCTATATTACCATATTATTTGCATGCCGTATTTAATTTTGGGTTCATAAGAATATTGAGATTGTTAAGGTTAATTAGAGTTTTTAAACTCGAGAGGTATTCGAAAGGAATTAGAAGAATTTTTAATGTTTTAAAAATAAAAAAAGATGAATTAGTTACGACATTAAGTATTGCTCTTTTTGCTATAATAATAGCATCTTGTTTTATTTATTTTGCTGAAAATGAAGCACAACCTGATAAATTTTCGAGTATTCCAGAAAGTATGTATTGGGCTGTTATTACATTGACGACGATAGGATACGGTGATGTGTATCCAATAACTTTTATAGGAAAATTATTTACATGTGTTATTGCAGTAGTAGGTATAGGATTAATTGCTTTTCCAACAGCTATAATAACGTCCGGATTTTTTGAGGAATCGAAACAAAAATTCTGTCCACATTGCAAGAGGGAATTAGATTGATTTTTTTATTTATTTTGGGAGTCCTTGAAGAGCGAGAAACTTCCTGACACAATATACGCGATAGAATAAAGATTTTTTGTTATTTAATAATTTTTTCACACCATTTTTTTCCTCTTCAATTGAATATGCATAAATATTTGATTATTTTTGTATTATATCACAGAAAAAATTGAATATTTGCATATTTGCATCCGGTTCGGGAACAAATTTTAAAGCAATCTTAGAAGCGAAAAAATCCGGGATAATTATATCCGATATAAAGTTATTGGTTACGAATAATTCTGAATGCGGAGCTGTTAGTATTGCAAGGGAGAATTGCATTCCGGTATTTCATATCAGTAGAAAAGTGTATCCAGACTTGAGCGATGAAGACTATGCAAATTTGTTTTTGAAAAAATTTTCCGAACATAATATAGATTTTATTGTTTTAGCAGGATATATGAAGATGTTAGACGTGAGGATAATAAGAAAATTTCCGGATAGAATTATTAATATTCATCCTGCGTTGCTTCCGAAATTCGGAGGTAAGGGAATGTATGGTATGAATGTGCATCGAGCAGTAATCGAGGCGGGAGAAAAGGAATCGGGGGTGACGATTCATTATGTAAATGAAAAATATGATGAAGGGAAAATAATTTTACAGGAGAAGGTGGAGGTTTTACCGGATGATGATGCGGAGACTTTGCAGAAGAGGGTGTTGAAATTGGAGCATAAGTATTATGCATTCGTGATAAGTGAAATTGAGAAAGGAAAAGAGCTATAACCGCAAAGAACACAAAGGAAACCGCAAAGAAGAATTCTGAAAACCGGATACTGAATACTTTTTTATAAATAAGATAATTTAAAATTTTTAATTTAAAAATATATGGGTAAGAATGTTTTAATTAGCGTTTACAATAAAAGCGGAATATTGGATTTTGCAAAGGGGTTAATTTCGCTTGGATTTGAGATAGTTTCCACCGGGGGAACGAAGAAACATTTAACTGAAGGTGGTGTAAAAGTCACTGCTGTAGAGGATTTAACAGGATTTCCGGAAATACTTGGCGGAAGAGTGAAAACGCTTCATCCGAAAGTATTTGCCGGGATACTTGCGGAGAAAGATAATAAGGGACATAAGAAAGATATGGAAAAAAACGGTCTGTCGTTTTTCGATTTAATCGTTGTGGATTTATATCCATTTAAAGATACCATTAGCAAACCGGGCATATCGGTTGAAGAAGCTATCGAACAAATCGATATCGGAGGAGTAAGTTTAATCCGTGCGGCGGCGAAGAATTTTAAGTATGTACANATNATNGTATCGGGNAGNATGTATGGAAAATATATCGAGGATTATAAAAAGTATGACGGGAANTTTCCTTATGAATATTCTTTACATCTGGCAAGGGAAGCATTTGCAAGTATTGCGGAATATGACGTTGAAATAGAAAAGTATTTTAATAAATTAAGTGAAGTTAACGATAGCTGGATAAAACTTAAATCCGCACAGCATTTAAGGTATGGAGAGAATCCGCATCAGGACGCGGTATTGTATAAAGAAAATTTCGATGAGATTTACAGTGTGCTTCACGGGAAAGAGCTTTCGTATAATAATATGCTCGATATAGATGCGGCGTACAGTGTGATAAGTGAATTTAAAAATGACAAACCGACCTGTTCGATTATCAAACACGGGAATCCAAGTGGTGTAGCTACTTCCGATAGTTTATATAATGCGTATAAGAGGGCATTTGCGACTGATACTGCATCACCATACGGAGGAATTATTATATTCAATAAGAAGTTAGATTTAGCGGCGGCAATGGAAGCCGATAAAATATTTTCGGAAATAATACTTGCCCCGGGATTTGATGATGATGCATTGGAATTATTGAATAAGAAAAAAAATCGCAGACTTGTCAGCTTTAAATTTTCGGAAGAATCGAATGAGTTAAGAAAAATCACGGGTGGGTATTTATTTCAAGAAAGAGATAATCTTGTTTTAAAACCGGAAGAATTAAAAGTTGTTTCGAAAAAACAACCGACCGGAGAGCAAATAAAGGATTTGATTTTTGCCTATAAGGTTGT
>JGI20214J51088_10001168_pt1 | contig 17870 bp, 16 predicted proteins | sample WetSurMetagenome_FD_51088 | JGI IMG/M metagenome (IMG submission 51088) | reverse complement strand
ATAAAGGATAAAGGGGGAAGACGAGAACGGATGTTTGAACCGTTAACCTTTTACCTTTGACCTTTAACCTGCGCCGCCCTCAGCGGCATGACGATACAAACGGAAGAGACGAGGTGAGATGAACAGAAACAATTTGGGACGCCGCATGGTATTCGCCATCATTGTCGCATGTGCCCTGTCCGGGTGGACGGCCGGGAAGGTTGCTCAAGGCGGGGAAACGGCCCTGAGCTTTCCCGTCCGGGCAAGTCAGGGGATGGTGGTCACCGGGCAGGACTTGGCGACGCGGGCGGGGCTCGATGTCCTGAAAAAGGGGGGCAACGCCGTGGATGCCGCCGTGACGGCTGCCTGCGTCATGGCCGTAACGCTGCCGAGGGCGGGCAATATCGGCGGCGGCGGATTCATGATGATCTACTCGGCGAAAACAAAAAATGTGACCGCCCTGGATTTCTGGCAGAAGGCCCCGGGGAAGGCCTCAAGGACCATGTTTACAGGCCGGGATGGGAAGGCGGATCCGAAGCTCAGCAGGCAGAGCTACCTCGCCGTGGCGGTGCCGGGGACGGTGGCCGGGCTCGCCATGGCCCTGAAGCAGCACGGGACGATCACGCTAGCCGAAGCCCTGGCGCCTGCAATCCGGTATGCCGACGAGGGCTTCATCGTGAGCGAGAAACTGGCGGCCGATATCCGGAATTTTGAACAGATCCTGAAGGCCCACCCGGCTACGGTAAGAATATTCTTCAAACCCGGAGGCGGATATTACGAGGCCGGCGACCGCTTCGTCCAGAAGGACCTGGCGAAGGCATTGAAGGAGATCGCCCGAGGCGGGCCCGACGTATTTTACAGGGGAGACATAGCGGACCGGATCGCCTCGCAGATGGCGGCGAACGGCGGCCTCGTCACAAAGGCCGATCTTGCTGCCTACTCTCCGGTTGTTCGCACACCTGTCCGGGGGGCCTACCGCGGCAACGACCTCTACGCCATGTATCCGCCCAGTTGCGGCGGGACGGCTGTCATCGAGATTCTCAACATCCTGGAGGGGTACGACCTGACCCGTTCCGGGCACAATTCGGCCGCCACGATCCACCTGACCGCCGAAGCGATGAAACGGGCCTTTGCCGATCTCTCCGTCTATCTCGGCGATCCCGACGCGGTGAGCATCCCGGTGTCGGGGCTGACCTCGAAGGCCTATGCCGCCGCCCTGCGCAAGTCGATTCCTCTCGACAGGGCCACATCCGCCAAAGACATCCGGGCGGGGGATGCTCCCCGTTTTGAAAAGGAGTCGACGACCCATTTCTCCGTTATCGATCGCGAGGGGAACGCCGTCTCCTGCACCTTTACCCTGGACGGCAATTTCGGAAGCGGCATCGTCGTGGACGGTTACGGTTTTCTTCTCAACAACGAGATGGACAACTTCAACACGCATCCCGGCGCGCCCGATGCCGATGGGTTGATCCAGGGGGAGGCCAATGCCATCGCCCCGAACAAGCGGATGCTGACGGCCATGGTGCCCACGATTGTCCTGAAAGACGGAAAGCCCGTTCTGGTGACAGGCAGCCCGGGCAGCTCGCGGATCATATCCACGGTCGTGCAGGTCCTCACAAACGTGATCGACCACGGGATGAACATTCAGGAGGCCGTCAACGCACCGAGGGTCCACCATGAGTGGCTGCCCGACAAGCTGTTCGTCGAAAAGGGCATAAGCCCCGACACGCTCCGGCTTCTCCAGGAAATGGGTTATTCCGTGGTCGGCACAGAGCCGATGGGAGCCGCATTGAGCATCATGGTGGATCAGCAGACGGGGATGCGCTACGGAGCGGCCGATCCGCGCAGAGAGGGCTCGGCGCTGGGTTATTGAATGCCGCGCCGCGGCAGGAACGAGGCTAAAAAATAAAGGACAAAGGATAAAGGACAAAGGGGGGAAGACGAGAACGGATGTTTGTACCTTTAACCTTTTTCCTTTAACCTTTAACCTGCACTGCCGCCCTGCGGTATGACCGGACAAACGGAACAGACCGAATAGACGGAATAGACCAGATAGACTAGAAAGACCAGACAGACCAGATGACTCCAAGACACTCCGCCAACCACCTCGAGATCCTGCGCCGAATCGCCCGCCGCGCGATGATCGATCGGGGCTTTCTGCCCGACTTCACCTCGCAGATCAGTGACGAAATCGCCGCGCTGAAAACGGTCCCTGTGCAGGCAGGGCTGCGTGACCTGCGCGACTATCCCTGGTGCTCCATCGACAACGACGAATCGCGCGATCTCGACCAGCTCACCGTCGCCCGCGAGGGCGGAAACGGCGCGGTGACGATCGCCGTCGCCATTGCCGACGTGGACACCCTGGTCCCAAAGGGCAGGGCCATTGACGATCACGCCTGCCACAACACGACATCCATCTACACCGCCGCGCAGATATTTCCCATGATCCCCGAGACGCTCTCCACGGGCCTGACCTCGCTCAACGACGGCGAGGACCGGGCGTCGATCGTCGTCGAGCTTACGGTGGGCGCAGACGGCATTCTCGACGGCTCCGAGGTCTACCGGGCCCTCGTCCGCAACCGGGCAAAGCTTTTCTACAANAGCATTGCAGCATGGCTCGACGGCGCCGGACCCGCGCCCGNGCCCGTGACGGCCGTAAAGGGTCTCGATGCCAATCTTCGCACCCAGGACCGGGTGGCGCAGATGCTCCGNACGCAGCGCGAGGCTCAGGGCGCCCTCACCCTGGAAACGGTGGAGGCAAGCCCCGTCTTCGAAGGCAACGAGGTGAAGTCCTTCCGCATCGAGCGGAAAAACCGGGCCAGGGAGCTGATCGAGAACTTTATGATCGCGGCAAACGAGGTGGTCGCCCGCTATCTCGAATCCAGGAAGGTTCCGTCGATCCGCCGCGTGGTCCAGGCCCCCAAGCGCTGGGACCGGATTGTCGGAGTGGCTGCGGAGCGCGGCTGGACGCTTCCGGAGGGGTCCGACTCNAAAGCCCTCGAGGCGTTCCTCACGGCGCAGAGGGCGCAAGACCCGGAGCGTTTCCATGATCTGTCCCAGACCGTCATCAAGCTCATGGGCCCGGGGGAATACATGGCNGATTTCCCCGGCAGGGAGGCCCCGGGGCATTTCGGTCTTGCCGTGAAGGACTATGCCCATTCCACGGCCCCCAATCGGCGCTATCCCGACCTGATCACCCAGCGCCTCGTGAAGGCCGCGATCGATGGACTGCCCGTTCCGTACAGCGAAGAGGAATTGACTACGCTCGCTCGCCATTGCACCCTGAAGGAAGACGACGCCAACCGGGTCGAGCGTCTCGTCCGCAAAGCAGCCTTCGCGCTGATGCTCGAGGCGCACATCGGCGAGCCCTTCGATGCCATCGTAACCGGTGCCGCCCCCAAGGGAACATGGGTGCGTATCGACGGTCANCCCGCAGAGGGGCGTCTCGTGGAGGGCTTTGCGGGGCTTGACGTGGGCGACCGCCTGCGCGTGAAACTCATCCACACCGACGTCGAACAGGGCTATATAGACTTTCGCCGTATCGGCTGACGGGGCTGCTTCGCAGCAGGGATCAGTGAAGAAGTGTTTTGACAAAAAAGGGACTCGGGCATCGGGCTTCAGGATTNGGGAAAAAGAAAGCCACAAGCCACAAGGCAAGGCAGCTGAGCAATCAGCCCATTGACCAATCAACGAATTACTGCTGCGAAGCAGCCATGTGCCTGAATGAAGTTCCACACGGGTCATGCCTCTTCTTCACTGGTCACCGGTCACTGAGCACCGGTCACTGCCGCGCAGCGGACACTCAGGCCGGTCTGATCATCTCTTTGAGTTCTTTTTCCGAAATCTCCATGTTGTGGCTTTTCTTCGCGTGCTGTTTGGCCATCTCGATGATCTCTTTTTCGTCGTGGCTCTTCACCGTGAAATTGCAGGGTGAAGGGCACTCTAGTTTTTTCATCGCTTCTGCCATGGCACTCACCTCCTGTGGCGTTAATGACAGATGATCTCATCACCACCCGTGTCGGTGAATCGGGCTAATTCTTATTTTCCCCTTCGTTTTTCCTGAGCGTGGTTACTGGCTTTTTATTTCTCGCCGACCCGCTGCCAGCGGCCCGTCCCTACACCCTGGTCCCTCGTCTCCTTCTGTCTTTTCCACTGGTCACGGGTCCACTGACCACTGACTACTAGTCACTGCCTTGCCACGCAGCGGCCCAGTTTTGCGGGTTTTTCTTCCCGAATCCTGATGCCTGAAGCCTGTAGCCTGTAGCCTGCGGCCATTGGCCGCACTGGTCACTGTCGTCAGAGCAAGAACCCGCTTGTCTTCCACAGGTCTCGTCTGTTACCCTTAACCCATGAAACGTGCCGTTATCTTCAAGGCTGCTGCGGCCCTGTCATTCATCCTGTTCCTGGTTTTTGCCTGGTATCGCTGGGACGTCGCTTCCCTGTTCGCGCCCGCGCATATCGAGGCAATCCTGGAAAACCTCGGGCCCTTCGCCCCGCTGATCTACATGGCCGTCATGGCGGCAACCGCCGTCATCATTCCCATCCCGGGGCCGCCGCTTTTCGTGGTCGCAGGCGCACTCTTCGGCTCCATCATGGGCACGGTCTACGCCGTCGCCGGTTCACTGGCCGGGGCAGTCATCGCCTTTATTATTGCACGGTTGCTGGGGAGGGATTTGATCGAATCGATGCTGGGCAAGCAGGTCGTCATCTGCTGCGANTGCTCCGAGGGGCTTCTAACGAAAATCATCTTCTTTTCGCGCCTCCTGCCCCTGATCTCCTTCGACGTGGTGAGCTATGGAGCGGGGCTGACCCGGATGTCCCTGCGAAGCTTTTCCCTGGCCACGCTTCTCGGTTCGNTGCCCATGACCTTCATCTACCACTCCTTCGGGTCCATCATCGCGGTCAGCTCGACGACGGCCCTCATCCTGGGCCTCATGATCGTTGCGATTCTGTTCGCACTACCGTACTTTGCCGATCGCTGGGACATCAAGCGATTCCGGCCGCGGCTTGTCTCGCGCAACGGCGGCGACTCCTGCGAACTCCCTGACAAAAAGGATTAGTGCTTCTGACCGATCGAACGCGTGAAAAATCGAATGAGTAGACCGCCTGCTACTTCCTGTAATGTCTGAAATCAGCTACTGGCAGTCGATGAAGGATAACAATCGCTAATCCCGAGTATTATAGCCGTGACCGCTTTCCGGATCCATATCATTCGGGAGAGTCGCAAATTAGCTGGGGTGAAAGTAAAAGGGAGGGGAGAATGCCAAGCAAAGTTTTAAACAAACGTCACGCCATTGGCTTTCGGGAGTCCGCTGCCTTATGAATGGAAGCGGTAATCTCTTCGAAATTATAACCNTTTATGAGGTATCCTACGGCCCCTAAGGTGTCGGCGGCTGGGAGACCATCACTGCGGGAACACCTTGGCCTGCCTTGTCCTTGTCCGGTCTCTCCGCCGCTGTTCGGAAGGGACAGCTTATTTCACCTGCAGAGTGGAGACGACTTCGCGTACGTCGTCCGTCTTTAAGGCCAGGGTCATCGCCTTGCCGATGAGTTCGTACGACGAGACCGTGCCGGAGAGCGTGACCCGGCCTGCCGTCGTGGACACCGAGATACTGAAGGCCGAAAGATTCGGATCGGCCGCCAGCTTCGCCTTGATCTCGGCCGTTGCGCGCGCATCGAGAGCGGCGCTGGTCGCGGCTTCCCCGATGTCGCGAGCCTTCCGCCGCACGACACGGCCTTTTTCAGCGAGTTCCTTCTGGATATCTTCGGCGCGCAACTCCAGCGCTTCCATGCTGCCGGCCAGCGCCTGCTTTGCCTGCTCGCCGGCCTGTTGAACCAGCGTGCCTGCCTTTTCGGCTTGTGTGGCTGCGCGTTCTTCGGCTTTCTGAACCGATGGTGTGCGCTCGGCTGTTAAGAACCAATATGCACCGATGCCAATCAAAATGCCCACGAGTAATCCGATGATGAATGCTTTCATTGTGATCCTCCTTTCCTGTTTCGAGACTTCCGTTTCGCCATGATTGGTGCTTCATTCGCGATGCGAAATGTGTCGCGTGCAGAGAGTGAAGAACTCATAAGCGGAGTTGTTTAATGACACGCTTCAGCGTATCCGCAGAATTCTTAAGCTGTTCCTTTTCGATGGAGGAGAGTTTCAACTTCAGGAATGTTGTGGCGCCGCTCCGGGAGACAATCGAGGGAATGCCCAGGCAGACGTCCTTGATTCCATAATAATCACGTATCAGTGTCGAGACAGGCAAGATTGAGTTCTCATCCCTGATGATCGCCTGTGTAATGCGCACCAGTGCCAAGGCAATAGCATAGTAGGTGGCTCCTTTCGCCCTGATGATCTCGTAGGCGGCCTGCTTGACCTGACCGAAGATTGCAGCAAGCTGGTTATCCCGATCACAGCTCCTTTTACATGACAGACAATACTCCGCCAGAGACATGCCCCCGATGTTTGCACCACTCCACACCGGCAGTTCGCTGTCGCCGTGCTCACCGATGATGTAGGCGTGGATGTGCCGCGCATCAACTCCGCAGTGACTGCCCAAGAGAAATCTCAATCTGGAGCTGTCCAGAACGGTGCCCGAACCCATCACCCGGGAAGCCGNCAACCCGGATATTTTCAGTGTGGCATAGGTTAGCACATCCATAGGATTCGATACGACCAGCAGAATGGCATCCCCGGCATGCTCGACGATGCGTGGGATCATTTCCTTGAATGTTGCGACGTTCCGTCCCGCCAGATCCATCCGGGTCTCCCCCGGCCGTTGAGCAACCCCGCTCGTGATCACAACGATATCCGAACCGCGGCAGTCCTCGTAGCCGGCACTGTAAATCTTCACAGGNGGGATAAAGCTCATGCCGTGATTCAGGTCCATGCTTTCCCCGGCGGCCTTTTCGGCATTCCAGTCGATCAGTACGATTTCTTCCGCTATACCGCTGATNGTCAAAGCGTAAGCGAATGTGCTGCCGACTCGGCCGGCACCGATGATGGCAATCTTGGACCCAATATTTTCCATTTTCCGTTCTCCTTCGATCATAGGCTCATGAGCTTACGTCATCAACCTCGCAGCTGCGGACTTGCTTTCCCATACGTAATATTCTGTCTATTGCTTCCTATCTTTCCATCGGGCATTGTATGAATTTAGGCTTCCAAATAGCTTAACAAACATTTGGATGTGGTGGTTTGGAGCGAGGAACCAGGATTTCATCCGCAATTCTTTCACCGGTCCCAATCACAATCAATGCGCCAATCAGAGCCGCCCCGCAGGGGTTGAAGGACTCTTTAGATCAGTGCTTATCATGATGTATGGTCCATATCTTGCCGAAGGGCCGGAACGACCTTAGCGGCAGGCGCCCGGGTGAATCTCTCCAGGGTGAGCCCCTGGACGAGGATGGAAAAGACAACGACCGAATACGTCACATTCAGGATCCATCCCCGGACCGGTACATCCGGGAGAGAAAGTGCCAGGGCTACGGCGATCCCCCCTCTCAAGCCACCCCAGGTGAGGATGCCGACTGTCCGGAAGCCCACCCACGTCCTGCGGTAGAAGAGCCCTAGTGGAAGCCCCGTGCTGACAAAACGGGCCAGCAGGACGATCGGGATTGCGATTATTCCTGCAAGCAGGCTTCTCGCCGTGAAGTCCACGACCAGCATCTCGAGGCCGATCAGCACGAATAAAACGCCGTTCAGGATCTCGTCGACGAGTTCCCAGAACGCATCGAGGCGCTCCTTCGTCATGGGGGACATGGCAAAAGATCGACCGTGATTGCCGATCAGAAGCCCGGCGGTGACGATAGCCAGCGGCCCGGAGAGGTGCAGCGAATTGGCGAAGGCGTATCCTCCCATGGCCAGTGCGAGGGTGATGAGGATCTCGGTCTTGTAATTGTCGATGCTCTTGAGCATCCGGTAAGTCACCCAGCCGGCAGCCAAACCGAAAAGGACGCCTCCCAGTGCTTCGACGGCGAAAAGCCATGCGATATTTTCAATGGAGGCGGTGCCTCCGACAGCCATCCTCAGCAGGACGATGAACGTCACCACGCCGATCCCATCGTTGAAGAGGGCCTCCCCGGCGATCTGCGTTCTCAGGCTGACGGGCGCGTTGAGCCTCGAGAGGACATCAAGAACTGCGACCGGGTCGGTGGGCGAAATGAGGGCNCCGAAGACCAGGCAGAACAGGAAGGGAATCGGCATCCCGAGGAGTCCGAAGACGAGCCACATGAGGGAACCCACGACNAGGGTCGATACGATCACCCCGGCCGTCGACAGCACGAGGATCACCCATTTTTCCGCGATCAGGTCGNCGAGATCGATGTGCAGGGCGCCCGCAAAAAGAAGCAGGCCCAGCATGCCGCTGAGCAAGAGGCGGTTGAAGTCGACGTGGCGAATGATGTCCAGGGCCATGGCATCGGAGTGCAACCCCAGATGACCTGCTGCGATTAGGCCGAGAGAGAGGATCAGACCGCAGAGCAACAAGCCGATCGAGCTCGGCATGCGCAGATAGCGGAAATTGAGATAACTGAAGACGGCCGAAAGGATGATGAGAATTGTGATGAGGTCAAAAAAATCCATAGTAGTATCACATGTTTTGCATTCATTACGTTGGACCAAGTGGCGCTCTGCTGCGAGTTGGTTCTCTCGGCGAAATACCGGTCGGCGATGGCCGCAGCCGGAGGATCTGCTCGCTAGAACTCATAGTCTGGAAGTTTGATGTCGTCGCGCAGGTCCCTGCCGATGACGAAGTCCGCTACAAATGGAATCTGTATCAGCCGGGTAACAAGGTCGCGAAGGCGATGCCTAAAGTTGTCTTCGGCGCGAATGCAGGCGCAAATTTAACGGCTGAGTGCTGTTTTCTTTCCAGGAAGGGCGTCATCAGTGCCTGATATCTGGAGAAGGCCAGAGTATGATCTTCCCCGCAGCGCTGCAGTTCTCCCGCGAGCACGTAGGCCTCCATCATTGCGAGACCCGTGCCCTCACCTGCCACCAGGGAAACGCAGGCCGCTGCATCACCGATTAACGCCGTGCGTTCCCTTGTCCAGCTGGACATGCGTATTTGACTAACGCGGTCGAAATAGATGTCGCGGACATTCTCCATTTCATCGAGAATTCGCGGGCATTCCCAGCCAACATCAGCAAACACTTTGCGAAGCACTATCTTGTGGTCGTGGTGATTCGAAGGGGTGCTTTCGTGCAGATACTCGTCGCGAAAGACGAACAGAAAAATTGTCCTGTCGTCACGCAATGAAAGCCGGGTCACCTGTCTCCCCGGAATTGCGTGGTTGATGGCAGTCAGTTCATCACGCGGCCGATAGCCTTCGACCTCGAAAGCGGCAACATGATAACCGAGACTGGCTTCGACTTTTTCATCGGGACCAAAGGCAAGCCTGCGCACACGAGAATGTAGTCCATCTGCACCCACGACCAGATCGAGATCGCGCGGTGCAGAATGATCGAAGTGGGCACGAAGGCGGGCACCCAGATTCTCCCATCCCGCGACGGAATCACCGAAAAGCGTTTCGACTTGTCCGCCGATCGCACCGTATATCGTGGCTGCGAGATCGGAGCGCCGCAAGCTCGTGAAACGGCCGTTGGTCAGACGGCGGAAGACCTCTACAGAGAAGCCGCCACACCTGTGCCCATGCTCGTCCGCGTACTGGACTTCGCGCATCTCGTAGCCCAGGTCCATCAAATGCGGAATCAAGCCCATCTTTTCCGCAATGTCGTAGCCCCCACCCCAAAAATCGATTAGATAGCCACCGGTTCTGAGTTGCTGAGCCTCTTCGACCAGTAACACTTCATGGCCGGATTTAAGCAGCCAATAGGCGAGTGTCGTTCCTGCGATCCCGGCTCCATTAATGGCAATCTTCATACCTGCCCCCTGTAGGCCGCATCCGTTCTTTTTTCGACTCTTCCTCGGTAATCGCCACGGCAGCCGCGATGAGGGACAGGTGGGTCAGGCCCTGGGGAAAGTTTCCGAGCATCATCTCACTGCGTGGGTCGAATTCTTCCGGAAAGAGGCACAGGTCATTCCCGGTGGACAGGGCGCGCTGGAATACCCTGTGAGCCTCATCCAGTCGGCCCTGCCTTGCAAGGCATTCGGCCAGCCAGAAGGTGCAGGCCAGAAACATTCCCTCCCTGCCTTCGAGACTGTCTTGTCCGGGCGGGTATCGCCTGAGAAGGCCCTCTTCTTCAAGATCTTCCCGGATGGCGCCGACGGTCCGCACCATGCGACCGTCATTGTGGTCCACAAAACCAAATAGGGGTAATAACAGCAGGGAGGCGTCCATGTCCCGGGTATCAAAGGCCCGTACGAAGACACCGCGCCTTGAGTCGTAGCCTTCTTTTTCCACCGTGCATCGAATTTCCGCGTGAGCCTTCTTCCAGATTTCAAGGGGACTTCTGCGGCTCGTCGATTCGGCCAGTCGGATCCCTCTGTCCACGGCCACCCAGCACATGGCCTTGGACTGCACGAAGTGGCGGGGGGCGCCCCGCACCTCCCAGATGCCGTGGTCTGGCTCTCTCCAGAGACGCACGGCGTGGTTAACCAGTTCCTCCAGAAATTCCCAATAGTCATCGTCGGGCGAATGGCCCATCCTGTGCCAGTTCCATGACAGTTCGAGCAGCTCCCCGTAGACATCCAGCTGACGCTGTCCTGTCGCGGCGTTTCCCACTCGGACAGGTCTTGAGCCCCGATAGCCCGGGAGCTCGGCAATCTCGTATTCCCGGAGGCGCCTTTCCCCTCCGAGACCGAAGAGGATCTGCAACTCATCTGCGCTTCCCGCAGCGCTCCGCTCGATGAAGTGGCGGAATCTTTCCGCCTCAGCGGTATAGCCCAACTCCGCCAGGGAACGGACAGAGAAACAGGAATCCCGGACCCATGAGTAACGATAATCCCAATTTCGATTTCCCCCTGGAGCTTCGGGCAGGGATGTGGTCGCAGCCGCGGCGATGGCTCCCGTGGGGGCGTTGGAAAGCCCCTTGAGAACCATGGCAGAGCGCCTCACCGGCTCGGCGTAAGGCCCTGAGAGACTCTTTCCCTTTTCTGACCATCTATGCCACCACTTTACCGTTTCTTCGAAGCGGCGGTCGATCTCGGTGGCGTCGGGCGGCTCAACCAGCCCTTCTTCGAGATCTTCCGGTCGCCGGAACAACAGCGAAAGACGGGCCCGTTCGCCTCTGCCAATCTCCAGGTCGCCGGAGACTTCGTGGCGCCGGTCCAACTTGAGAGGGAAATCCGCCGAAATCAGAAATGCGGCGTCGCCACCCATAGCGGCACATTGCCCATTGATGAACCGGATCCAGGGCTTGATCGCCCCATAATCAAACCGGGGTACAATCCGTGCGGCAACAGGAACCCGGCCCCTGATACCTTCAATAATGCGAATAATCTGACGATACGGTCGATGCTTACCCCCTGCGCGCATCGGGAAAAAGTCCAGAAGTCGTGCGTCCCCGCCTTCTGTCCTGAAAATCGTCTCAATGATGAGGGTCTTTTCGAGGTAATGCCGTGTTGTCTCATACTCTACCGAAGGTGCCAGGACGCAATAGCCTCCTTCTTCCCAACCCAGCAGGCGGCCGAAACAGCTCTCGGAGTCAAGCCGAGGCATGCAACACCAGTCTATGGAGCCCCAGCGGGACACGAGTGCGGCGGAGTGGCAGTCAGCGATAAATCCGTAGTCGCTGATCGAGGGGATCAGCGACAGCCACTTGTTTTCCGGGTTTTCTGCCTGCATGGCTCATCCTTGGCAGCCGTTCGTCAGGGTTCATGTCAAACAGCATGTCGTGGGGCTTTCCCGGTCTATGATCCCGAGGTGTTCACCCGGATTACTTGACGGTTAGCCCGATGATCCCGATCTCGCCGTTCCGATGGTCCAGTATTGTGAAAGGGATCTCCTGGCCGGCCGGCAGAGCAGATACGAGACGGACGAAGATTTCGCCTCCGTCGATCGGCTCATCCGCGATCGCAAGGATCACATCCGAGATCTCGAGTCCGGCTTTTGCAAATGCACCCTTTGGGTCAAGCCGGGTGATGACCACGCCCTGCGGTTTTTCCAGGCCGTTCACCGAGAGTCCGGCAACAGAGCGCGCTGAAACCCACGCTGAAAACGCAATCACGAAAAGGATGGGTTGATTTTGATGATTCCGTTCGGCCGTATTGCCGATTTCCCTCTTCATCCACAGTCTCAGATCAACTTCCGGGACGGTATGACATGCCTGGTCGGTGCAGTAATCGACCGCAAGGACAATGAGCGAAAAGTTCCTCACCCGGACCTTTTCGCCAGGAGCATGACGATGATGAGGGCCAGCAGTAAAACGGCCCACAGGGCAGAGGCAATCCAGACCATCTTCTTGGCTCGTTCCTTGTCCCACCACGAGAGGGGGCGAATCCCCTGGAACAGGAACGTAAGGACTCCTGCCATGTTGACGCAGATGAAATTCGTCAAAAAGAGCAAGGCGGCACCACGGGCCAGGGAATACTGGCCGGCCCCGGCGAGGAGTCCAAAGACGACGAGAGGAGGCAGTAGAGCAACTGCAGCCATGACTCCGATCAGGGCAGCGGACAGCCCTGTGGTGAACGCGAGGGCCCCTGCACTCCCTGCAGAAAGCGCAAGGAGGATATTGGCCGGATCGGCCCGGGTCCGGGACTGGATTTCCGGAAGGAGCGGATCGATCTGCAGAAACAGCCCGACTGCCATGGAAAAGCCGACGACGAGCAGGATCCCGAGGCCGCTGATCATGATGGACTTCCGGAGCAGAGGAAGATCGCCGAGGGTCGTGGCGAGCGAGAGAGCCACATTCGGACCAAGCAGCGGCGCAATGACCATCGCACCGATAATGACCGCCGGGCTGCCTTGGAGGATGCCGATGATCGCCACGATGGATGAGAGAAAGATCGATGCCACAAAGACCGTCGTCAGTCTGGCAGCATCCTCAATGTCCGAGTAGAGTTCCTCCCTGCTGATGCGCGCCGGCTTCTTTTCACCCTCTTCCGCGGATTCCTCGATTGGTTTTTCCGGCTCCTTCGGCCGAGGGAGGGTCGCCTCCACGGGAAGAAGCATCAGCCGATAGTCTCCCGTGGATCCGAACTGTTTTTCCCAAGAATCGAGGATCTTTTCTACATCCTCGGCATCCAGGAGGACCCTGGCGATCTTCCGGCCGTCAGGGAGATCCTCTCGTGACTGCCACAAAGAAGGATGGTCCTCCAAGAAGGAGTCGATCCGGCCCTTATCCGCCTGTGGGATGGACATTTCGATCAAGCGCAGATTCATGGCAGACCTCAATCAATGGGAACGAAAAATCCATTCCGCTCTCAGATGCGTGAAACAGGTGGTTTTCCGTTGCCCTTTAATCCGTGAGATTCCGAAGATGCATTTCTCTTCCCCATGGGCGTTTGGACGATGTACGCGTCTTTGCGGAAGAAAGGCCCCATTCCACGTTGCAATACGAGCCGGGTTCCGGAGCGGATTGCGCACTGCCATGTCACTCCGACATCCCACGTCCGGGCCGGAAACGGTATAGTGTCTCGAAGGAGCCGATCAGGTCGAGGTAGTCCTCGAGATAGCGGATCATCAGGAACCTCTTTCTCACGGTCTCGTGTGCTTCTTGTCCCAGGCGATTCCGGAGCTTCTCGTCCCGGAGGAGCTCGACGATGCGCTCGGCCGTTTCCTCGACGGAGGACACGAGAAAGCCGCTCACCCCGTCCTCGATCTGGCGGCGGATGCCCCCCACGTTGCCCCCGACCACGGCGGAGCCCTTCCACATGGCCTCCGTCACCGTGAGCCCGAAGCCTTCCCGCAGGGATTTCTGCACCACGACGGCGGCACGGCGTTGCAGCGCATTGACAAGGGCCGTGTCCTGGCTGCTGAGAATCAGGATCTCGTCGCTTCGTTCATCGAGCAGGGCCCTGTAGACATCGTGCCCTTCCGGATCGTCGGTGGCCACGTTGCCCAGGAGCACCAGTCGACAGGGAACCTCTTTTCGAGCGATTTTGAAGGCCCGGATGACCCCTTCGGGGTCTTTCCACCGGTCGAACCTCGAGACCTGGACAACAAGGGGAAGATCCGTGGGAATGCCGTAGTGCTCGAATCGTTCCCGGCAAGCTTCGTCATCGAGCGTGCGGTTCTTTATGGAGAAGGGGTTGATGGCCGGCATGAAAAAGACCTGCGGGGTCTCGAGTTCCTGCCGGTAGTCCTCGAGAGAAAAGACCACAGCGTCATAGCGCTCGACAAAGGGGCCAAGGTAGCCCCATATCCCGGGATCCGGTCGAGTCAGGTCGACATGGCACTGCCAGACCCAGGGGCCGTTGCGCGTATAGTGCCTGATCATGGGCAGCGGCTGGGGATCGTGGACGATGACGAAGTTGTGGCGCTCCAGGTGGTTGCGGATGACGTTCTCGCAGATGATCTCCTCGTAGATCTCCTTCTTGCGGTCGCTCAGGTTGATCTCGGCCCCCTGCAGTGCATTGTGCATCTTCTTGGTGATGCTGAAGAAGTCGGGCGCCCCCTGGATGACACGCCAGCCCGTCTTGATGCCCGCACTGTTCATGAGAAGAGTCAGAGAGGAGAGCAGTTCGGCGACGCCGCCGCCGTAATAAGTCGAATTGATGTGCGCTACGTGAAGACCCTGTAGTGAATGGGCTTTGTCACGCACCCTCGCCACCGTTTCCACTCCGACGAGAGTTTCGTAATCCTCGATCCGGACAATCCTCGGAAAGTTTAGCATGGCTGTTCTCGCTTTTTTGATTGCAGGCGACCGCCCGGTCGCCGGCGAACCGGATCGATGGATGTCTTTTGTGCGATGTTGATCTGATGTCTCTTCGAATCCGGGGTCACCCTTTCGCGGCGATGTAACGGGCCAGATCGAGCAATCTCGCTGCATAGCCGTATTCGTTGTCATACCAGATCAACACCTTGACGGCATGGTCGCCGACAACCCGGGTGCTCGGGATGTCGAAGATACCCGAGTGCGCATCGCCGATGATGTCTGCCGAGACCAGTTCATCCTCACTGCAGGCCAGGATGCCCTTCATGGGACCGGCGGCGGCTTTGCGGAAAGCCTCGACCACGGACTCGACAGTTACGGGGTCCCGCAGGTGTGCCACAATGTCGGTGATGGCGCCGTCCGGAATGGGCGCTCGGATGGCGATGGCGTCCATCCTGCCTTTCAGTTCCGGTATCACGCGGATTGTTGCTTCGGCCGCTCCGGTCGTCGTGGGGATCAAAGACACTGCGCCCGCCCGGCCCCGCCTGCGCTTGCGCATGGCCTTGTCCACGAGGCTCTGGCTTGCTGTGTAGGCATGGACGGTTGTTGCCAGCAGGTACTCGACCCCGAAGGTGTCGTTCAGGACCTTGGCCGCGGGGGCGAGCGAGTTGGTCGTGCAGGAGGCATTNGAGATCACGTGATGAACGGCGGGATCGTAGCGGTCTTCNTTGACGCCCAGTACCACCGTCAAATCGACGTCATCCGAAGGCGCGCTGATGATAACCTTGCGAGCCCCGGANTCGATGTGCTTCGCNGCGGAGTCGCGGCCTCTGAANAGCCCCGTGCACTCCAGGACAATATCGACGTTGAGNTCGCGCCAGGGGAGATTAGCGGGGTCTTTCTCACCCAGAACGGTCAGTGCATGAGTTCCGCACCNGAGATGTCCGGTTTCGAACNCGACAGGAAATTTCGCCCNGCCGTGAACCGAATCGAAACGGATCAGGTAAGCCAGTTCGTCAATGGGGGTCAGATCGTTGACGGCGACGATCTCGAGATTTTCAGGCGGGTGCTTGACGGCGCGGCGGAGCACCATCCGCCCGATTCGACCCAGGCCGTTAATAGCTGCTTTCATGATTCGCTCTCCTCCACAGCCGTTTTCTCCCTTCGAAGTTCCGCCGGCTGGTTACATCGCTCCTTCCCGGCCACTTGCTGCTCATGAATAGCCGACAGAAGTCCGCAGTGTCGACAGGATGAACAATTTGCCGCAAGAGAAACGTGCAGAGACAGAAATGGAGACACTTTTCGACAGGTTAATCAATCAGCGGGTCCTTCACAATCAGTCAATCTGACACATCTATTCATCCGTTACCTGACTGCAAAATCAGGGATTGGAAGGCAGGCTGTAAGTGAGTCTCCGATAATGCCGGTGGACGATTCGAGGTATGAATGCTGAGGGTTGTCAGTTCAGCAGGGTCGATAAAGAGTCGCGTTTGACGGGCGGAATAAGCAGCGCTTAACGATCTGAACCGATTTCATTTCGAAAGGGGTTTACGGCGATGGAAGATATCAGGCGAATACTGGTCGGAAGCAGGATGTCAAAATACTGTCCCACGGCTCTTCATTATGGCATCTCGTTGTCTCAAAAGTACGAGGCTCAACTTTCCGTGGTCCATATTCTTTACTATCCGATAACGGAGGGTTGGAGCATTCCCATGGTATCCCTCGAGGAAGAGCGCAAGCGGGATATGGAGAAGGCAAGGCGCACACTGGATGACATGGTCAATGCGGAGAAAAAAAAGGGCATGGCGATCAGGGAGTTCGTCAGGGAGGGTGAGCCTGCAGCGGAGATCCTGAAAATCATCCGGGAGGAAAGTGTTGACCTGGTGATCCTGCATGCACACGAGGAAGGGCCCTACGAGCACGTATTTGGAATCGGCAACAAAGAGATCATTCTCAAACTGCCCTGTACGGCCATGTTGGTGAGAGATCCGGCGAGATGAGAATACTTGCAACCCATCAAAAGACGGAGTTGCCAGGAAGCGATCTTATGACGGAAGAGAGGTATTTTAGAATGTTGAGCCTCTGCGCTGGTCGGTGCAAACACCGTAGTGACCAAATTCTGCAAGCTGAAGATGTAGCCTGTACTGCACAGTGTAGCCAGGTCCGGTAGTCTGCCCGACTTTGCAGGTGCTCCGCGCAGGGAAATACGGCAGATAATCAAAAAATCAATATTGAGATATGGTCTTCTCCTTAGCATAATGCCCGAAAGTATCTAATCCAAACTCCGATGGCAGAATAATATTTAAAGTTGAAATATTTTGCCCTTCTTCTGATGTTCACATTCTCATGGTACTTGTATGCTGCAACCTGGCCCTTAAATCCTTCGGCTTTCGATCCAATTCCTTCAGCCTCGCCCCGATGGTCAACCCCAATACGTTGTCTGTTCTGTAAAGTGTTGTAATCATTAGCCAACACTCTCATTAAACCCTACTGCAATAATGAAAAAGGGGACTTTCAAATGAAAAAATCCACCCCCTCGAATCCCGTAAGGAAGGAGACTGCGGTTGCGGCTAGCACCACTTACAGGGGTGATCATCTTTCCTTTGTGAATGCCGTCAGCAACTTCTTCGGTGAGGAGGGTCAGCCTTCATTCGACAGCGCGAAACAGACGACCCTTCTCCAAGTCTGCGAGCGATTTCTTGAGCATAACGGGCAGGGCTCACACCGTCGGATAGATTGAGGGTCAATGTCGCGCAGGATCTGTACGACTGACGGGATTGCGGCTGGAAAGTGCTGGTCATTAGTCCTTCGCCCCTTTCGGCTCCCAGAGAGCATCACTGCTTTGCTGCCAGAAATTCTATGTTTTCTTTCTTACGATGAAAACGGACGGCAATCATTCAGCAGTGAAGAAGACGATAGTTCTGCAAATCCTGTTAGCGATGCATTAAATATAATTTGACGAGTGCAGAACCGTTCAAGAGCTTGAGAGACCGCACTCAAAAAGTGACGGACATGCCCTCAGGTATCATTCGGATGGACAAAGTCCAGTGGAAGGCTTTGTGACATTTAGGGGAGATAAGATTTTGCCAGCGCAAAGACGCAGTAATGAAAAGGAGAAGGAAGTTATGACTACTCCCGCCAAGCAACGGATGTCAGTTCAGGGAGACGAGAGCATCAGTGCCTATGG
>JGI20214J51088_10001167_pt1 | contig 17871 bp, 14 predicted proteins | sample WetSurMetagenome_FD_51088 | JGI IMG/M metagenome (IMG submission 51088) | reverse complement strand
AAAAAAATAAATCATTTTTGATCTTAATCTCAAAAATATTCTTCAGTATTCAGAAATCCATTTTTTTTAATACTCATTCGATAAATTCCGGCAAATCAGAGATTATCACAAAAAATCTGCGTTTTCTCCACTTACATAATACCGCAATTATAACGTATATCCCTTACAAGGACAACCTGACGGAGAAAACCGTACGTTCTTTAAAATATAGGATGATAATGAAACAGATCCTGGTGGATTTCAGGTCGTTTTTCCCTCTCATTGACTAACGATTCTGACGAACTGCATGGTTATCGGGTATCAGGATTTTTTTCTCTTATCATCCCGGCATTCGACAGGAAAAGAATCATGAGATTTTTATCCCGAACCCTGTTTTTCGGGAGCAGAAAAATCCAGGCAGGTTATTATCTCCTGTCTTCACGTGCTCCTTTTCAGGGATTACCAGATGAGTTTTTAGTTGTTGCAGTTCAATTCGTTGTTGTTTCCGAAATTGGAAGATCCCGGAGGAAACTTTCACTTACATTCATTCTCGCTGATCTAGACTTTATGTTCTGGAGAATCCCTTTCTCGTATTATGGGATTGCCCCTCACATACGTTACCAGTATCGAAGAGCCAGATAGCTCTTCTCCGGTCTTATTTCTGATGAGATTCAACATCCTCGTCGGGGGGTGAGGTGTCACCGTGGCGGATCAAATCGGTTGAAATAATTATGTGCCGATTTTCATAGATTGGATATGAACCTTATTGGTTCATGCTTGTTTCTCCAGAGTAAACCATTGAAGAATCCGGATCCGTTCTCACCTCGAAATGACCTCGTCGGGATTAAATATTTCTGCAGNTGCACGGTTACTCATCGAAAAAATGTATTGGCAGACGATTCTTTGCAATAAACGTCCGTGATAATTCGGTTTATTTCGATTTTCCTGATTCCTGTAAGCAGGAGCACAAAATGCTCGTTCAGTTTTCCCTTGTTATCCCTGGGGTATAAATCCTAAAATAAAGATCTCAAAAAACGTGTGATTACGGGGATGGGTGAGATTTAAACCTGTGATACGTGCAGCGTGCGACAAGAGATGTCGGTTAAACCTCATTTTCAGGNGAGCAGATTTTCCTTCCAGCTCCTCGCCTTGTTAATNTGCTTCCGTTCGATCATTTCCAAAAACCGGAGCACGCCATGCAGGTTTACCTCTCCTCTTTTTCATCTGGTAAGGTTGAATCCAAAAAATGAAGCCCCCATCCAAAGTGTAATTCCTGAGATTGATGAGATTTCAAACTGTTTCAGGATAATGGCAGCGTGCGACANGCGGTCTGCAGGNCATCAGGGCCGCGGATTAAATAATTTCCGGATCCCGGCATTGCCTGACGGGTTGTTGGATTTTCTCCCTCCTATTGGACAGAGCGACCGGTATTCCCGGATACGGGTGAAAAGGTCGGCAGTGAGCGGGAAAAAATCCCGTAACAATACGTCAAAAGGATCTGCTATTCACTTGAGTAGCCGTAACGGATAATGCACTGGTGTTCATGGCCTTTTTGGCAATAACCTGAGGAGGTACCAGAAATTTCTGTTACTCGTAACGTTCGATCAGGAAATGTTTTTTGGGAAATGTCCGATTCCTGCTGATGCCCCTTCGGTCCTGATCATTCCGGAAAGTTCAGGGAAAATGGAAAAGCTGTACGTAAGGTCCCAGAATTTATCGACTGTAAACCTTCATATTCGCGTTCTGTANGGTTTTTTCCCGGATTTCGGGTAATTCTCCTGTTAATGATGAAAAACGGCTGTTTCTCCAATGCCCGNTCTTTGTCAGACAACCGTCCATTTCCAGTGGAACCTGATCAGGAATGGAAGATCCCGGATCCTCTGATGAAGAATTATTGCTCAAATTTCTGTCGAGATATCCAAATTTCTGACTTGCGCAGAATGTCTATTCTGCGCAAACCTTTATTAATTGGAGATAAAATAGAATAGAGCATGGAAAGCGGGTATTTTTCTGAATGGCTTAAAAGCTACCGGAATTATCTCCGTATGCGTAACTATTCTCCCCGCACTCTTGATAGTTACGAACAGGTCATCAGGCATTTCGGGTACTATATCTGGCTCCGGCGTAATACTGACGTGACGAAGCTTGTCTTCTACTGGAAAGACTTTGAACAGGCACGCCTGGACACACCCGTTGAGGTGACACCGATTCTGGTGAATGATTTTTTATCCTTCGTATCAACGATGCAGACCTATAAACCCAAGACATTCCACCGGATCATTTCCACGCTCAGTTCGTTTTACCGCTTCCTTTATTCCCAGGAGGTTGTCACCGCGAATCCCCTGACCGGGATCGATCGGCCCCGGATAAAACAGCAGGAGGTGAAGTACCTGAAACACAATCAGGTCCTTCGGCTCATTGACTCAATTGAAGATATCCGGGACAAACTTATCGTCAGGACTATCTATGCAACCGGTGTCCGGGTCTCGGAGCTCTGCAATATCAATATCGAAGATATCGATTTCGACGAGCATACTATCCGCATTCGCGGAAAGGGCGATAAAATACGGACTGTCTTTATCGATGACGATACGCTTGTCGAACTGGGAAAATTCATCGGGAACCGGATTGTCGGGCCGCTCTTTGTCGGACAGCAGGGTAAGCACATCTCTTCCCGTGCCATCCAGCATATTTTCAAACACTATGCACCGCAGGGTATCACTCCCCATAAAATCCGTCACAGTTACGCAAGTGAGCTGTACAAACGCTCGAAGAATCTCCGGGTTGTCCAGGAAAACCTCGGTCATACCTCCATCAAGACCACGGAGATTTACCTGCACACCGATATCGATGAACGACGCCAGGTCTACCAGCAGTATTTCCCCCTCTCGGGAACTGATGAGCGGGCATAATCCTGTTTTTTGGCTCTGTAGAATCAAGCATGAACCGATCAGGTTCGCACCCAAACCATGAAAATCACGACCCTTTTAAAATATTTATGAAGGCTCCCCGCCTTATGGCCTCTCCGAGGTATGGCGGGGCTAGTTCGGTTTTCGGGAAAACAGGGAATTGAAGCCGCCGCGAAAGCCCCCGCGGGGGCGGCGGCACTCATCGTAATGGGGGTATGGGGGCATCAGCCCCCATCGTATATCTTCTAACGTGATTTTCATGGGAATTCCTTCCAGAGATTAGAAATGCGAAAGCGGGGATAATTCTTGAGCGGTTATAGAGAATGACTTTAATTTAATCTCCTTGACCTGGTGCCGGTATATTCGAGCCTCGAGGGATTCCCCGAATTTTCTTTCACGACTGAGAACAAGGTTTCGATTTTGTTTTTATGAGGATATTTTTCTTCATCGATAGAGAAAGCGATTCATCGTCGATAATACCGGAGATTCGTTTAGTTTTCGGTTTCCGGTCGGGATTTGGGGANATAAGTTGAGTGTATTCCGGGTTGATTCATGGACCTTTTTGGTGTTTTATTTTTATTGTCCATGATGCAAAGATCAAAATGTCTGACTTGGTGACATTGTTTCAGGAGTTTTTCCTGTGCCTGGGGTATTTTTTTTACCTGAACGGGATAGTAACTTTTTCTTCAAAGATACTCTTATATCTTGTTCCGTTTCAAGTTTTATCGCTATTCTGGTCATAGAATTTTCTTTCAATGGTTTGTGTTTTTTCTTGTTATAAACTGTATGATGCTATACTCAAAAGACGATTTTTTTGACCCATTTTATTAAAGCTTTGTATTTGATATNGCTTGGTCTTTTTCCCGTGGCNGCCTGCGGATGGTTTCTCATCATGCATGACTGAAGACGGGATCTTTATGGTGATCTTTTTTACGGGATGTTCTTGAGAAGCAGTTGTGACAGGTAATTTTCCCAATGATTACTCCAGATGCATTTCGTTTCTCTTTGTTCGTTGTTTCCGACCAATCCATCGCGCCATTGGATTCCGTTTTTATGGAATCTGAAGTGAACTGTCGGACTCTGTCANCCACTTTCCAAAATGTACAGAGTACCTCGATTCATTCCCCGTTGTATTACGAAAAATCAGATACAAATCAGATGTTCGTTTTTTCGTCATGAATGTTCAAATCAAAAAAATTAACAATTTCATTTTCAGGTATAAGATTTTTGTTTTAATCTTATTTTGAAAATTTTAACCTCTTGAATTGGAAAATCAAAATGTCTGATAGTCCCAATGTATGAAGTAAATCACGGTTGTTTTACCAATCTCCTGATTGCTATCCTGGCCAAAAATCTGGCTGGACTGATATATCTGGAAAAACGCATCTTCTGGTTCCATTTTTTTCGTTTTTGTATCAGAATTTTATGTCATACTTTGAAAAATCCAATTTTTTCATTTTATTAATCGCTTTCGTGCATTAAAAATATTTCAAAAATTTCCAATTCNTGGATCGTATTTCCCTTTATAATCCGTGTAAATCTTTTCATTTGTTCATTCTTCGTCATGAGNTCTTGTTTATTGAAAATTATTCTAATCATGATCAAATATGACGAATTCCTGAATAATCCTAAATTTTCATTTTCCATTTATCTGGTACAATCATGAGATAACTGAAATCTTTAANTCTGATTTCAAATTTATCTCATAACCGGCCGGATCCCAAAAAAGGAGAAAAAAATGAGTGCCATTAATTATGTTATTTTGGNTCTCCAAAAAATCAGGAGATAATTGTGAAAATCCAATTATTTAATGAATCGGATTTTATGACGTGGAAACATTCAAATCTAAAAAAAATCCAATCTTCCTTTCTATGCCCCGCGTCCATAAACGGAAATATGAGAAGATCGACAATGCAGAGATCGATCTGGTTGTCAAGTGCCAGGACAGTCATGAATTTTACCAGCGCTATCGCGAGGTCTTCCCGGATAAAAAGAAAGGGATCGACAGCATCAGCAAGATCTGGAAACGCCGCGGAGAATTCTTAAAAAAACTGCAGATTGTACCAGAAATTCCTGAATCCGGTATGGGGCTTTCACCGGAACTTGAGAACCTGGTATCTGCACAGAATAAGATCCTTGCCGAAGTATCGCTCCTGTTAAAAGAGCACCTCCTGGTGACCCGGGAAATCCTTGAACGCCTGCCCATTCAGATCCAGAAAATGGATGATCAAACGCATAAACCCGTTCAGCCAAAAGTGACTGACCACAAGGAACCCGTAAAAGAGCCGGCAAAAGAACCGGTGAAAAAACCCGTCCATGATAAACCTGCAGATATCATGATCGGGTCCTGAATCCATTTTTTCCGATCGTTTCCAATCTGATACCTGAAGATCTCGTTCCTGTTGTAGAAACGTGCATGAATTGACTGGTTCACACCCGGATGATGTAAATCCGGGAGTGTCTGGATTATGGGAGGGTTCCCCGCCTCAGGGCCTCTTGCGGGAGACGGCGGGGCAATTACCTGAATGCAAACATGATACATCCTTAAAGCCGCCGCTGGGCGCCCTTCGGGGCGGCGACCGTTCATCACATGCGGGAGTAAGGGGGCATCAGCCCCCCATCATCATATCGTTTCGTGTCTTTCATGGGAAAACCGAGTTCTTTTATCGGGATTGGGTTTTCTCCAAAGGTATCCTTATAGCAACAAAAACCCAATAATACATCGCCTTTTTCCCATTGCGGGAATGGCAGGTGCTTAAACCCCCGTAGTGTAGCGGTCAATCATGCCGGCCTTTGGAGCCGGCGACACCAGTTCGAATCTGGTCGGGGGTATCTCTGTTCCTTTTTTTTATAGCAATGCGTACGAAGCACCGGTTTATATTATCCCGAATACGATCAGTGAACAATGCAGTTAACGCTCCCCTTCCGGATGCGGATATATCTCATTATCCTGTTCTGCGTGCTTGTAGTGGGAATGATCGGGCTCATGGTCATCGAGCAATTCTCTCCCCTTGATGCGTTTTACTTCCTCATCGTCACCATTGCAACGGTGGGATACGGGGATATCCACCCGGTAACTCCCCTGGGAAAAATTCTCGTACTGGGTATCATTATTACCGGTGTCGGCTGTTTTGTCGGTGTTGCAGCAAATTCCATTGAATTCATGTTTGATGAGCGGGAACGCAGGACCCGCATCGAGAAACTCAACATGATCATCGGGATCTTCTTCTCTGAAATGGGGACCGCGATCCTGAAAAAAATTTGTGCTTATGATCCGGCAGCTGACAAGATACAGGCTGTCCTGGTTGTATCCAGTACATGGACGGATGCCGAATTCTCCCGTGCCAGGACTGTTCTTCTGAACCAAACGTACAGCATCGACTGCCCCCCNGCCCTTCTTCAGGACCTGCATGCATTCCTCATGCACCACAAGGGATTCCTGCTGGCCCTCCTGGAAAATCCCCAGATGATCGAGCACGACAGCTTCACGCCCCTCCTGCAAGCCCTCTTCCACCTGACCGAGGAACTCATGGCGCGGGAGACCCTCACCGGTCTGCCCCGGGCAGATTATGCCCACCTGTCCGGGGACACCACCCGCGTGTACCGCCTCCTCGTGCTCGAATGGCTCACGTACATGCAGTACCTCAAACAGAATTACCCCTACCTCTTCAGTCTCGCCATGCGCCGGAACCCGTTTGACAGGAATGCGTCGGTTATCGTGTCGTGAGACACTCCTGAAAAAAGAGATAATTATTCCAGCACCGCAAGCAGGTTTTCGCAGCTGGAAACCGTGGCGGCAACCGGTGCCTGTTCCTGTGATGCCAGCTGTGCCCGGATCTGCCGGCGCAGTTCTTTTTTCCCTACATGGACAGATTCATGTTCCCAGTGTGCCAGGTATTCCCCGGAAGCATTGCGAAGGGATGCTGCTGCGATATTAAACGCAGCATTCACATCCGCATGGGCAACGTACCCGCAGTGCGGGCACTCGAAATGTTTCCTGGATCGTCTTCCGAAACTGCCGCAACGGCAGCAGCGCTTCGATGTGTAGGCCGGGTTGACATAGATGACCGGGATTCCCCGGACCTCTGCCCGTTTCTCTACCTGCTGCTGGAGCGAGAAGAATGATCCATTATCAAACGAGAACTCGTAAGAACCGTCAGTGCCATGGCGGTGCGAGTAACGTGGGGAGAAGAGCCTTTCAAACTTGATACCCGATCCAAGCGACTCCGCAAAGGAGACGATCTGGCGGGAGATTGCATTAAGCGCGGATTTGAACGTTTTACGTTCACGGGATTTGACTTTTTTCAGTTTCCAGAGTTTGCCCTCTTTCCAGAATTTCGTGCAGTTTTTTGAAGATTGACGGTGATTGTAGTGGATGTTTTTTCCCAGTTTCATGGTTTTCCCGCTTAAGATGTCGGCAGCAACCGCCACATGACCGGTTGTATTCAGGTCGACACCAATCCAGCGGGTTGCAATGAGTGTGGCTGGATGAACTTTGATCACCTTTCACCTCTTTTATTCAACCGCTGTACGAAGATTTGGCATGGTGAAACCAGTTTTTAGGTAAATTCCTCCTTCCTTACAAGGGAATACGATCACAATCACGAATATATCTTGCGGTCAGAAGCCCCGGATTTTAAAAATGCATGAAAAACGGGGGTATTTCCCAGGAACGGATAATGTGACGGCTTTTTTATAACGCCATCACGATGTAAGCGATGATGGAGAGCAGGAATGCGAGCAGAAGCATCGCAAGGGAGAGCGGTGCGACAAAGACCAGCATCGCGTTGACGGTGCTCGCGAGTTCGGAGATCCGGTTCGACCCGAAGACAACGATGCGATCGCATTGTGCGGTACTGGCCGCCACTTCTGCCGGTGTAATATTCTCGATCGCTGCGTTCAGGGCACGGAGGATATGGGGGGTAATCTCTGCAACAGGAACGTTCATGCCGACCGGGTTCTTGCCCGAGATGGTATTAACGACATGGGAGTCGGTGGTCATGATCTCGGCATCATCGACAAGGTGACGTATCTCCTCAAGAAGGACTTCCCGGGCCCCCAGAGCCATGTTATTGCCGTCAATAAGAATGTAGGCCGTCCGCTGGCCGTCCACATCGATGACAATGACCTGGATCCCGAGATCGCCGAACCCCATATCCCGGCTGTAGGGCACGGTGTGGTGTGCAACACCGATCCGGAACGGTACCTGCGGCATTGTCCGGCACACATCCATAGCTTCAACCGCCGCTCTCTGGTACTCGATCGCGGTATGCGTGGCAAGAAGAACCGGTGAGGACAGGTCGGTCATGCAGTTGTGCGCATCGATGACCGCCACATGCGGGAACCAGCGGTGACCCTCGGCCATGATCGTCATACCGATCGAGAAGTCGACATCTTCGGTCCGGAACGGGGACCGGGTCGTGACGAGCAGCACCGAGTCGCCAAACCTCTGGTACAATACCTTCACTGTACCGACCGTTGTCCGCCCCGATTTTCCGGCGACCGCTGAATAGACAAGATCCCCCCGCGAGCGCTGGATTGCATCGATCACCTTGTTGATCTCCGACTCGGAGACCAGGTTGAAATCGTGGGTAGCACACCCGTGGGCAACGAGCATCTCGTCATCGAAGTTGTCATGGATGATCTTGGGGAGGTTTCCCCCGCCGATCTCACCCATGGGGCCGGGATGGAGGTTCGGTACCGTGAGGATNACCTGCTTACCCTTCTCCCGCCTGAAGAAGAAACTTACCTGCGGGACAAAGATCTCCTCGCCGATCTCGCGGAAGAATTTCTCCATCCCTTTGGATGATCCGTCCGTCATGTGGGCGATGAATGCGTTGATGAAGGCGAGTCCCCGGATCTGGAATGCACGCTTGAGGGGAATCTCGATGATCCAGATGAGGATACCAAACCCCAGCCCGAAGACGATGTGCAGGACGAGGGCGAAGATGGCAAATGAGGGGGAGAAGACGATCATGCCGACAAGAATCCCAAAGCCGCTCTGGATGAGTGCCGGGAGGATCATCCGGGGGACCCGGTAATCCGCGATCGCTGCAAGGACGAGCAGCCGGAGCCCGAAGATGAACCCGAGCGAGATCGCGTAGGTGAGGGGGATGAGCGTGACTGAACCGGCGAGAGCACAGAGCGTGATGATAACCCCGGCAACGGTGCCGGCAAGTGCAAGGAGGGCCGACCGGTTCCACGTCATGGTCTTTCCGCCCAGTTCGATGAGGGGTTTTGTCAGGATAAGAGCAGCTATCGCCGGGATCGTGAAGATGATTGTACCCGAGAAGACGAAATCTACCGGGAGCGAGAAGTAATTGCTGACAACCGCGGGCAGGGGAAATGTTACGGGTGCCGAGAGGTTCAGGTTCAGCCACGATTTTGCGCCGGCAGCATCGATGAAAAGACCGAGAAGAAAGATCAGGACGAGGGAACGCCGCCATGAAGGCGCAGTGAAAATAAACCGGGCCAGCTGGCCCAGTTTTACATCGCCTTCATGTACCATCAGGCAAATCCCCCGGAAACGATTTCATGACGGCCGGGCGCTGACCTTTTCTCTGATGTGGCAAACGTGACCGGGCAGGAATGGAACGGGGCATCAGGTGTACGTCTTTCGTATTCCCCTCCTTCCCCGGCGATGTTGATGTGACGGGTTGCTGCAACCTGGTTCAGGTGCCTGATGAGATAGTCATCAAAACGTGTGCTGCGGAAACTCTCATCGATCCCGTCAGCAGCCGTTACGACCATCCGTACATCCATACGCCCTGCAACTTCCCGCACCAGCATCTCTGTATCCATGTGCCAGAGGGGTGTAAAGAGTGATAAACCCAGCCGGTTTGTGATCGCCCGGACCCGGTCGGCCGGGTAGACGGATGCCACAGCCCCGGCGATCACCCCCCCGATATCGAGTCTTGCAAACCCTGCATCAGGATCGACAGGTTCCTCCTCCCTGCACCCGTGGGTTACGATCCCGGTATACTCTGTGCCGGCTGCCTTTGCAATGACCGGGACGATATTGGGGTTTGGAGAATGGGACCTGGAGGAGTCCGGGTAGCCGGGCAGGGCCGTCACGAAATACCGCACATTCTTTCCGCTGTCGATTGCCATCTGGCACGAGAGAATCGAATCCTTCCCTCCGGAAGTCAGTGCAGCCCAGCTCATGAGTTCTCACCGGCCCGCTGGCGTTTCAAGGGTCCCGAAATGCACCCGGTACCGCTCTTTCATGGCATCCCAGTCCGGCAGGTGTGTCTGGCACCCGACGTGCTCCACAACAAACGATGCCGTGACCGTGCCAATCTTGCAGCAGGTGAGCGGGGCATATCCTCTTACATGGGCCGAGAGGAACCCGGCGCGGTACGCGTCGCCGGCGCCGGTAGGATCCGCAAGAGTAACCGGCACGACCGGGATGAAATGCTCGTGTCCTTCTGAATAGAGCGTGCTGCCATCCCCGCTCATCGTGAATATCGCGGTATCCACCTTTGCGATGAGCATTTCCCGGGTGATGCCCAGCGTCTCGCACATCTGTTTTACTTCATGCTGGTTTGCAAACAGGATATTTGCATTATCGATGATGGATCCCAGCTGTTCCTTATTGTACCAGAAAACATCCTGTCCCGGATCGAACGAGACGAACTCGCTCCTCTCCGCCACCTTACAGTTGAAGTTGGGATCCGCAGTAGCCATATGCACAAGGGGCAGGCCCGGCGCGTCTGCTGTTGCAAATGCCCGCGAGGCACCCCATTCGAAAAAGGTCATCTGGTCCCCGTTGTCATCGGTGAACATGAATGCTGTTGGGGTGTGGGCGTCAGGAACAACAAAGAACTCACGATTGATCCCGAGACCGGTCATCCACTTGTCGTATTCGCTGCCGGTGAAATCGCCACCGATACAGGAATGGAGCGTGACTGCCTCCCCCAGGGTCGCGATACCTGCCGCGATATTGGAAGCCCCGCCGCCGAAATAGATCTGGCGATCCGTGATATGTGTCGAGCAGTTTACCTTCGGCAGGTGGGGTACCTTCGAGATATGATCGATCGCAGTGTGCCCGACAATATGGATCATTGTTCTTCCACGTCCAGCAGTTTGAGCGGAATATCTCCCAGTGCCTTGCCGATCACCGATTTAGCGATCCGCCCGGCATGCTCTTTCGATTCCCCGCGGAAGACCTTCATCTCGAGAATAAGGCCGACAAGTGCAGTGTCTGCAACAACAATGGCACTGGAAAGGGTCTCCTCACAATACGGGCATGTGAGATACCCTGCTTCAACTTCAACAAACTTCGCGGCCGGGTTCAGCCGTTTCCCCGCTTCGCTGATCGCGATCCCTATCGCGTCGTCAAGCGACTTGACGTCGCGGACGAGCCAGGCGGATTCCATGGTTACAAGATAATCAGGCATAGTTCTTCACCAGGTCTCACGGTGTACATGTTCTCCGATGCCCATACGTTCCGTGTGCTGCGCGGGGGCATGACCCTTTCCCACTGCAAGCAGCGAAACAGGACGGAGATGCGGGGGAAGGCCAAGGACTTCGCGGACCTCGTCATCATCGAATGCACCCGTCCAGCAGGACTGGAGTTTCTTCGCGTGTGCAGCAAGCATCATGTAGGTACACGCGATGGTCGCATCCTCCAGCCCGTACAGGATCCCGCGTTCCCCGTACCGGGACATGGAGCGGACATAATTTGAACAGACAACGAAAATCACCGGNGCACGTTCCACATGTGCCTGTGAAAAAGCAGCTTCTGCGAGTGCAGACTTCGTCTCGTCATCGGTAACGACAACAACATCCCACGCTTCCAGGTTCCCGGCGCTCGGTGCGGTACCTGCACAACTAAGAATGTAATCAATTTCCTCTTTGGTCAGCGGCTCGTCATCGTACTCACGTACCGATGACCGGCCCTGGCAAAATCCTAGAAATTCAGAGGAGTCCATGTTCTGACAATACCTGCCATGCTTCCTGTGCCGGGGTGGTGGCGGCGCTGATCGCCATGGCGATCTTCGCTGACGCCTGTTCGGGCTGGTTGCTCTCATTGAGGGAGATCGCCTCATTGAGGAAGTTGATCGCGCTCGTAAATTCCCGGTGTCCTGTGCTCTTCTGTGCAAACATCAGCTCGCTCCGGACCGACTCCATCATCATGAGGAGCATTTTTCTCCCGCCGGCGCGTTCCTGTTCGGAAAACCCGGTGAGTGCCAGGGACAACTGGGACATCAGGATCAGTTCTGACTTTGCCCGTTCCCCGTACTGGTAATTTATCAGAGCAGTTTTCGGATCCATACTCACCATAGTCGTTGTGGATAAAATATAGTTATCATTTCTGGAATTGCACTCAAAAAACATTGCACACGATGTGTGAAAAACAACAGGGGGTCGGGTGAACCCCGCAACCCTTTACGGGCATTGTTCTGCCTGCCGGTAAATCAGCGTGATGATTTTGCCTTGACACCGAGCGCAGAGACTTTTGCCCGCTTCATGCGCCTGCGGATCATCGGGTTTGCCGTGGACTCGTTCAGGCCGGAGCCACCGGACCGGTCGCCGCCGCGCCTGCCCCCACGACCGCCTTTGCCGCCGCGTGAACCGCCGCGTCCGCCCATGGCCTCTGCCATCTGGTCGATCTGCTTGACATTGGCGCCTGCCTTGAACCGCTGGTTCGGTCCCGGGGTCTTGCCTTCGCCTTCTTTCTTCGGGACGAGCCTGATCTTGCCCTTAACGCCCTTTACCTGTGCCCAGAGGGTTGTGCCTGTCTTACCCATAGTTAAACTCCTTATGTAATTCTGCTGCCCCGCTCATAAAGGTTCGCGCCTGATCCGGCCCGTATCAGGTATGAACCGGGAAACGATCATGGCTGTTTCGGGGTGATTGCAGCAGTGATCTCTCTCTTTAAGATCTCGCTCACGACCTTCCCGTCCACCGATCCGCGCACTTCTGCCATCACGACGCCCATAAGCGGCCCCATGGCTGCCATCCCCTTCTCCGCGACAAAGTCTGCCCGTTCCGTGAGGATCTTCCTGACGATCTTCTCGAGTTCCTCGCGCGAGACCGCGGGAGCAAGTTTCTGCATGGCTTCTGAAAATGTGCTGCCTCCGGCAACACTCCGGAAGATCTCGGGAATTGCCTCACGCGCCGCTTTCCCGGATTCGACCGCATGCCACGTGTCGAGACAGAGCTGATCGGTAATCTTCGTGATATCCACACCATCGCGACGGAGTTCTGTTGTTGTGGAGAGGATGGTGAAAACCGCCAGTTTGGGTTTGATACCTTCCTTTATCGCCCGTTCGAAGAGCGGGAGCTTATCCGATGCTGCGAGCTGGAGTGCATAATTCTTCTCAATTCCATATGCAGCAACAAACCGCTCCGCCTTCGCGGTGAGCAGTTCGGGAATGACAACCGATTCCCACCGGGCATCGTCAATAAGGACCGGCAGCACATCGGTTTCCGGGTACATACGGGCAGCACCCGGTAACGGGCGCATGTAGGCCGTGCTCCCGGTCTCGAGCATCTTCCGGGTCTCTTCCGGTACCGGCTTGTCCGACAGGGCGAGTTTTGCCCGGGTGATCACCTGGCCGATCGCACAGGCCGCCTGCTTCTCGCTTGCACCGGCAACGAGGATGACGCAGTCCTGTTCCCCGGCATGCATATGCGAGCGGAGGTGTGCGACCTCTTCTGCGGTGACTCCGTAGGCCGGCAGTTCGTCGGTGTGGAAGATGCCCCCGACCCCGCACTTTTTCGCGTAATCCGACATCTCGCTCCCGAGCCGGCGCTCCGGCTGGATCTCGCGCCCGACAATGCCGGCAAAGCCCTTCAGGACCATGGCATGGATCTTTTTTGCCTTTTTCAGGACCGTGGATTTCGTATCCTTGAAGAGGGATGTAATCTCGACTCCTGCGGTTGCATCGACGGATGCCCCGCGTTTCCTGAGGTCATCCCGGATCGCAAGCAGGCTCTGCTGCCGCTGCACCTCGCGGCGGACAACCTCGGCAATGAGGTCGAGTTCCTGCACGCCCTTGATCTCGACGCGGGCGCCGGCAGCAATCGAGATATTGACATCCTGCCGGATTGTCCCGAGCCCCCGTTTTACCTTTCCGGTTGAGCGGAGCACCATGCCGATATGTTCGGCAACGCTCTGGACCTCCTCCGGTGTGTGCATGCAGGGAGATGTGGTGATCTCCACGAGCGGGATCCCGAGCCGGTCCAGGCTGAAAACCTCATCCTTCACCCGCTGGGCCGCTTCTTCCTCGAGACAGATCGTCTCGATAAGCCCGCCGTTCGGGAGTGCGCCGTTGAAGGCGATGAGTGCCGTACGCTGGAACCCACTCGTGTTGGAACCGTCGATAACGAGTTTCCTCATCGTGTGCACCTGCGGGACGGGTGTCATCCCGAATAGCTTCCCGATGGTGAGGCAGATTGCCAGTGCCTCGTCGTTCACCGGTGCCGGGGGCTCCTCGTCGTTCTCGACAAGGCAGGTGGTGTCGTAGGTATAGTACCGGAACATCCGGTCGTGCTTCATCTCCTCTTTTGCAGCCCGGTCGATCTCGCCCATCTCGCTGACCGTTGCCCTGAGATAACGGGAGATCTCGCCGTCATGTTCCGCGATCTCGCGGAGCATGGTCGGGCAGTGGCAGAAGAGTTTCTCCTTCGTATCCAGCTGCTGGTGGATCTCGATACCGGCCACGAGGCCGAGCGCCTTATAGTCCATGGGCGCTCCTCCTGTTACATTCGCCTTTGAGATCGGCCTGCATCATTGCTGCGGCTTTCTTCCTGTCCCTCTCATTCCCCATTACCCACATCAGTTTCACGAGCGCCGCTTCCGGCAGCAGGTCGCCGCCTTCGATGACACCGGCATCGAGNAGNTCGCGGCCGGTATCNTANACCCGGTCGCAGACCCTGCCGTTCATGCACTGCGTGGTCATGACGATGAGCGTCCCGCTTTCTGCAAGCTTTCTCAGCTGCGGGATGAGCAGGGTACTGGTATGCCCGAGCCCGGTCCCCGCGATCACGAGGCCGTGGTATCCCGCGTATGCCTTCAGGATCTCCGGGGACATGCCCGGGTAGAACTGGATGAGGGCACAGTGCGGGTCGAGCGCATCGTGGAGCGCGAGCGTCCGGGTACCGCGCCGGACCGCATCACGTGCAAGGGTAACCTTCCGTGACGGATACTCAATTTCACCGATCGGGTCGACCCCGAGACTCCGGAACGCATCACGGCGGGAGGAGTGCATTTTGCGGACGCGGGTACCGCGGTGGATGGCACAGGTATCGTCGTTGGTTGTTGCGTGCATAACCACTGCCACTTCCCCGAGATCGCTTGTCGCGGCTGCTGCTGCGCAGGCCGCGTTCATTGCATTGTCGCTCGATGGCCGGTCTGCCGATCGCTGGGAACCGACAAAGACAATCGGTACCGGTGTATCGATCATGAAACTGATGGCAGCTGCACTGTACGCCATCGTATCGGTACCGTGAGTGACGATGATTCCTTTTNCGCCGTTCTTTATCTCCGCGTGGATCGCCCGGGCAAGGTCCTGCCAGATGGCGGGGGTCATGTTCTCCGAAAGGATCGTTGCAAGAGGGATCGTGCGGTAATTTGCGATCTCCTTGAGTTCCGGGATCGCGGTCAGGATATCGCTTGCATTGAACTGGCTCGTGACCGAGCCGGTCCGGTAATCGATCCTGCTCGCGATGGTCCCGCCGGTGGAGACAATGGTAAGGGTCGGGAGGTTTTTGTCCTGGATCACGTCGGCCTGCTTTGGCGATATGGTGGCCGGCCGCTCCGTAAGCGTGCAGGAGGCAGGCGGCACCCCGATATTATACCCGGAATCGAGCTTGACGACCGCCATGCTGTCGCGCTCGGTGATGTACACGCCTTTCCTGCTCATGCCCTTGTAAGTGCACTGGATCCGGTCGCCGGAGATAAACTGCGATGTTATGCTACCATCCTCCGTGCATCAGTGATGAGTTTCTCCCTGGCTTTGGCCAGCAGGGCAAGGCGCCTGTCGGTGAGATCCGAGTCGGTATCGAGCTGTTTTTTCCGGTCTTTGATCGCCTGTTTTGTTGCTGCCGGTGCGGGGCCGCCGGGGGATTTGCGTAATGCGATGGAGTAATTCACGTCAAGGACCTCGTCAATCTTCTTCTGGGTGAGTCCTTTCTTCTTTAAGGAGATTTTCGGGCCGACCTCCTGTGCCGCTGCTTCAAGGGTGGCAAGTGAGAGGCTGCCTTTCTGTACCGCCCTTCCCACGATATTGTGGGCGGTGCGGAACGGGAGGCCGTAGGAGCGGACGAGAGTGTCGGCGAGTTCGGTTGCCGTTGAGAAGCCTTTGCCGGCCTCATCCTTCATCCGTTTCGTGTCGAACTCCGCACTGGCGAGCATATCGGCAAGGAGGCAGACGCTCACCTTCGCGTCGTGCATCCCGCGCCAGATGTTCGGCGTCAGTTCCTGCAGGTCGCGGTTGTAACTCATGGGCAGGCCCTTGACCGTGACGAGGGCGCTGGTGAACGCCCCGAAGACCGACGCACTCTTGGCCCGCATGATCTCGGCAGTGTCCGGGTTCTTCTTCTGGGGCATGATGGATGACGTGGAGCAGAAGGCATCGTCAAGGCTGACGAACTTCACAAACGAGGTGGACCAGATGACCAGTTCCTCGCAGAGCCGGCTCGTGTTCGTCATCATGATGGCGAGATCGGCAAGCGTTTCGAGCGCAAAGTCCCGGGTGGCAACGGCGTCCATGGAGTTGGTGACCAGCCCGTCGAACCCGAGAAGGGAGGCGGTGTAATCCCGGTCGATGGGGTACCCGGTCGACGCGAATGCTGCAGCGCCGAGGGGGGAGAGGTTGACCCGTGCATAGGCCTCCTTGAGCCGGTCGAAGTCGCGCGAGAAAGTCTGCTCGTACGCGAGGAAGTGATGGGCGAGCGTGGTTGGCTGGGCGTGCTGCAGGTGGGTGAATCCCGGCATCACGCTCTCCGTATGTTTTGCAGCAAGAGCAACAAGGACCTTGCGGATTTTTATGAGCGCCATCATCTGCCTGAGCAGTTCCTCCCGGAGCTTGATCCGGATGCAGGTCGCAACCTCGTCGTTCCGCGACCGCCCCATATGCATCCGTCCCCCGGTCTCCGGTCCTGATAACCCGATAAGGATCGACTCGATCCCGGCATGGACATCCTCGAACCGGTTGTCAAAAACTTCTTCCGGGACGCCTTCGTTATGCATTGCCAGCAGGGCAGACAGGATCTGTTTTGTCACCTTACGGTCATTGATCTTCTGCCTGTCCAGCATCAGGACATGCGCGATATCCACAAGGATATCCGCGTCCGCGATATGACGGTCAGCATCCATCGATGAGAGGAACTGCATCATCTCACCGTTCCGCTCGCCCGAGAGGCGCCCCAGCCTTACAACGTCGGTTCGCATCTGTTCACCCATCTTTTGAATACCGGTATTATTGGTCACGCTCTGATTAAAGCCACGCCTTACGTGCGGCAAGCTCGATCGCCCGCTGGACCGACTCGCGGGGGATGATGGTTGCCACCGGGATGTGGACCAGCTGTTCAATCACGCTTGATACGATCGGGGCGCAGACAATGGCAACCGCTCCCTCGCGCTCGGCCCTGACTGCAGAAACGATCGCGTCTTCCATCGTATGGACCGGGTATTCCCGCACCTTCACGTGTTTTGAGTCAACGTCCGCTGTCCGTTCTTCGATAGTCTCGAGGACCGGGCGGGCAACNATGAGGCCGATAAACTCTCCCTCTCCGGCCCGGTAGAACCGGCGCATTGCCCGGATGATGGCACGGAGCGTTGAAAGGTTCGGGGATCGCTTCCCGTGGAGTATCTTGTATAATGAACTCTGGGCTATCCCGCTGGCCTCAGATAATTCCCGGATACTGATCCGGAGATCCCGGCGCAGGAGATCGTCAAGGGTAGTGACAAACTCCTCGTCCGAGGTGAGTGCGGCGCGCATGAGGCGTTCGATCGGGTCGGTCTGTACCATAT
>JGI20214J51088_10001165_pt1 | contig 17877 bp, 15 predicted proteins | sample WetSurMetagenome_FD_51088 | JGI IMG/M metagenome (IMG submission 51088) | reverse complement strand
TCTCTGTTCGCATTGCCTTTCTGATCTTCTCGAACGCGGCCCCGCAGCGGCATCGCCACAGAGAACAGACTGCACATCTACAGGCGGCCTTGTTGCGCTCGTTGTCGGCGCGGGCCCAGACACCAACCGCTCGGCAGGACTCCATTCGCTCGTCAAAACCCATTGATTAACATGCACAAATGGGTCTGATACCACGACCGCCCCAACATCGTCCGTCCCACCAATGTGAGGACCGACAAAGAGAGCGTAGTGCAACTAAATCAACAACTTAGCCCATGGCGCCTGTCGGTCGCACCGATGATGGACTGGACCGACCGACACTGCCGCGTCTTTCACCGCCTCGTCACGCGCCGCACGCGCCTGTACACCGAGATGGTCACAACCGGCGCCTTGCTGCACGGCGACGTGGCGCGCCATCTGGACTTCGACCCGGTCGAGCATCCGCTCGCACTGCAACTCGGTGGCAGCGAGCCGGCTGATCTGGCGGCCTGCGCGAAGCTGGCGGAGCGCTGGGGCTACGACGAGGTCAACCTGAACTGCGGCTGCCCGAGCGAGCGCGTGCAGCGCGGCGCCTTCGGGGCCTGCCTGATGGCCGAACCCGCGCTCGTCGCCGACGGCGTGAAGGCGATGCGCGATGCCATTTCGCTGCCGGTGACGGTGAAGCACAGGATCGGCATCGACCGCGGCGAGGACTACAACTTCGTGCGTGACTTCGTCGGCACGCTCGCAGAGCGCGGCGGCTGCGAAGTCTTCATCGTGCACGCGCGCAACGCCTGGCTGAAGGGGCTGAGCCCGAAGGAGAACCGCGAGCTGCCGCCGTTACGTTATGAGTTCGTCTACCGACTCAAGCGTGACTTCCCGCGCCTGACGATCGTGCTCAACGGCGGCGTCACGAGCAACGAACAGATCGAGCAGCACCTGCGGCAGGTCGATGGCGTGATGGTCGGGCGCGAGGCCTATCACCACCCGTGGACGATGGCCAGTTGGGATGCGCGATTCCTTGGTGAGAGCGCGGCGGCGCCCGAGCGCGACGCGGTCGAGCGCGCGATGGTCGAGTACCTCGACCGCATCGCCACCGCGGGCGTTCCGTGGAGCCATGCGTCGCGCCACATGCTTGGGCTGTGGAACGGCACGCCAGGCGCGCGCCGCTGGCGCCAGGTCTGGTCCGACCACCGACTCAAGGGCGAGGCTCCGGCCGCGGTGCACCGACTCGCGCACGGGCTGGCGGCGGTCGCATAAGCTTAGCGCGATGAACGATTCGAATTCCCCGGCGCGCCTGGGCATCATCGGCGGCAGCGGTGTGTACGACTTGCCGGGGCTGACCGAAACGCGCTGGGTTGCGGTCGAGACGCCCTGGGGCGCACCGTCGGACGAGATCTTCCTCGGCCGCCTGGGCACCGGGCCGCACGCAGCGGAACTGGCCTTCTTGCCGCGCCACGGCCGTGGCCACCGCGTGCCGCCGTCCGAGGTGAACTACCGCGCCAACATCGCCGCGCTGAAGTGCCTGGGCGTCACCGACGTACTGTCGCTGAGCGCGGTGGGCGGGCTGCGNGCCGACCTGCCGCCAGGGCACTTCGTCATCGTCGACCANTACGTCGACCGCACGACCGCGCGTGCGAACTCCTTCTTCGGCCGCGGCCTGGTGGCGCATGTCTCGATGGCGCGGCCCGTTTGCCGGCGGCTGGGTGCCCACCTCGAGGCGGTGCTGGCCGGCAGCAGCGTGCCTTTCGCGCGCGGCGGCACCTACGTCGCGATCGAAGGGCCGCAGTTCTCGACCTACGCCGAGTCGCAGCTCTACCGCTCGTGGAACTGCGACGTGGTCGGCATGACCAACCTGCCCGAGGCCAGGCTCGCGCGCGAGGCCGAGCTTTGCTACGCATCGGTCGCGATGGTTACCGACTTCGACTGCTGGCACCCGCAACACGAAGACGTCAGCGTCGACGCGATCCTCCAGGTGCTGCTCGCGAACGCGGCGGCCGCGCAGGCGCTCGTCGTTGCGCTCGCCGGCGCCGTGACCAGCGACGCCCGGGCGGCCGGCTGTGCCTGCCGGCACGCGCTCGACCACGCGATCCTGACCGCGCCCGCGGCACGCGACCCGGCGCTGGTCGAGCGGCTGCGCGGCATCGCCGGGCGCGTGCTCTGATGCGCGTCAACGGCGTCGCCACGCGCTCGATCGTCGCGCCGCCCGCGCGCGACGCGGTCGAGGTCATAGACCAGCGACAGCTGCCGCACCGGCTAGTCTGGGCGCGGCTCGACAGCGTCGACGCGGTGGCCCGCGCGATCGCCGAGATGTGGGTGCGCGGCGCGCCGCTGATCGGTGCGTCGGCCGCCTACGGGCTGGCCTTGCAGGCCCGGGCCGACGCGTCGGACGCGGCGTTGCAGCGCGCCGCCTCGGCACTGGCCGCGACGCGGCCGACCGCCGTCAACCTGGGCTGGGCGTTGCGGCGGATGCTGACACGCCTGCTCNCGTTACCGGCCGCGCAGCGAACGGGCGCGGCCTGGGACCTGGCCGACGCGATGGCCGAGGAGGACGTCGCAGTCAACGCCGCGATCGGCCGCCACGGGCTGGCGCTGATCGAGGCCGTCGCGCGGGGCCGCAGCGGCCCGGTGCGCGTGCTGACGCACTGCAATGCCGGCTGGCTGGCGACCGTCGACTGGGGCACCGCCACGGCGCCGATCTACCGGGCGCAGGCCGCCGGGCTGGCGCTGCAGGTCTGGGTCGACGAGACGCGACCACGCAACCAGGGCGCGAGCCTGACCGCTTGGGAGCTGGGCCACGAGGGCGTACCCCACATCGTGATTGCCGACAACGCGGGCGGCCACCTGATGCAACGCGGCGAGGTCGACCTCGTGATCGTCGGCGCCGACCGCGTCAGCGCGCGCGGCGATGTCTGCAACAAGATCGGCACCTACCTGAAGGCGCTTGCCGCGCAGGACAACGGCGTGCCGTTCTACGTCGCGATGCCGCTCTCGACGCTGGACCTGGAGGTCGCCGACGGTCTGCGCGAGATTCCGATCGAAGCGCGCAGCGCACGCGAGGTCACGCATGTGACGGGCCTCTCGGCCAACGGCGAGCGCGTCGAGGTCCGCCTCGTGCCCGACGGCAGCTCGGCGGCGAACCCTGCCTTCGACGTGACGCCGGCGCGGCTGGTCACGGGGCTGATCACCGAGCGTGGCATCGTCGCCGCACGCGAGGACGCGCTGCGGTGCTTGAAGGAGGGCACTTGATGGACGGGGACGATCTCGAACTGCGAATCGAGGCGCTGGCCGTGCTCCAGCGGCTCGACGCGCAAGGCCTGAACCGCGGCAGCACCGGCAACCTGAGCCAGCGCGCGAGCGCGGCCCGAGGTGGTGGCTTCTGGATCACGCCCACGGGGATCCCGGTGGATGAACTCGGCGTCGACGATTTCGTGCGCCTGGCCGACGCCGGCACGGTGCTGGAGGGTGGCTGGGAGCCGTCGAGCGAGTGGCCGTTCCACCGTGCGATCTACCTTGCGCGGCCCGACCTCGGCGCCATCGTCCACATGCACTCGCCGCATGCCACCGCCCTGGCCTGCCTGCGCCGGCCTCTGCCGCCTTTCCACTACATGGTCGCGGTGGCCGGCGGCGACGACGTGCCCTGCACGCCTTACCACCTGTTCGGCACCGAGGCCTTGTCGCAGGCGGTCGGCGCCGCGTTCGCCGACCGCCAGGCCTGCCTGATGGCGAACCACGGGCTGGTCGCCGGCGGCGCGACGCTGGCGCAGGCGCTGAAGGTGGCGCTGGAGGTCGAGGCGCTGTGCGGCATCTACCTGCAGGCGCTGGCGGTGGGCGAGCCGGAGCTGCTGACGCGGGAGCAGATGGCCGAAGTCGACGCGCGCTTCAGGACCTACGGGCGCGCNCGGCGTTCGGGCTGATCTGCGCNGGCGTCGCGCTGCGGCCAGGTCGCGAGCAGCAGCCCGCCAAGTGCGAGCGCAAAGGCGGCGGCGTACCCGGCGCCGAAGGGCTCGTCGAGCAGGAACACGCCGACGAGCGCGGCGAATAGTGGCAGCAGCACCGAGAACACTCCTGCCTGCGGCGCCGGCACGTGGCGCAGGCCCTGCATCCAGAGCCAGACCGTAACCATGCTCGCCGCGATTGCATAGAAGCCGAGCAGGACCCAGGTCGGCGCCGCGACGCCACCGAAGTCGAACGACATCGCCTGCCACAGCCCGAAGGGCGTCACCAGCGTCAGCCCCCAGAGGTTGATGAGAGCGCTGATGCGGCGCGGCGCGACGCTCGCGGTGAGGCGCTTGCCGATGACGACGTAGCAGGCCTCGCAGACCACCGCACCGACGAGAAGCGCGACGCCCAGCGGCGAGACCGGCGCCACCGCGGCGGCGTGACCGCCGTGGCGCGACAGCGCGAGCAGCGCGATGCCGAACGCGGCGCAGCCGATCGCGGCCCAGACGCGCGGCCGGATGTGCTCGCCGAGGAAGGCGCGCGAGAGCAGCGCCACCGCGGCCGGGATCGCCGCCATCGTCACGCCGGCGGCGAGCGCCGAGCTCAGCTTGACGCCGAACAGCATGCAGATCGAGAACAGAAAGTTGCCGAGAAAGCTCTCCCAGAACAGCAGCCAGCGGTCGGGCCGCGACAGCGTGGCGTCGCCGCCCCGGCGCCGCACCCAGTGCGCCATCGCGACGGCGGCGATGCCGAAGCGCAGCCAGGCGAGCAGGAAGACCGGGAACGCAGCGACGAGCAGCTTGGACAGCCCGACGTAGCTGCCCACCAGCGCCATGCTGGTGGCCAGGCTCAGGTAAGCCCACGGCGGCGGCCGCGTCACGTCAGAACAGCGCGGCGTAGCGCTCGAGCTCCCAGGCGCTGACGTGGCGCGCGTACTCGGTGGCCTCGGCGCGCTTGAGGCGGATGTATTCCGGCGCGAGCGTGGCGCCAAGCGAGGCGCAGACCACGTCGTCGGCCTCGAGCGCATCGACCGCCTCACCCAGGCTCTGCGGCAGAAGCGGGATGGCGCGCGCGCGGATCTGCGCCAGTGAAAGCTCGAACAGGTCGTCGGTCACGGCCGGGCCGGGGTCGAGCCGGCGCTCGATGCCGTCCAGCCCGGCGGCGACCATCGCCGCGGTCGTGAGGTACGGGTTCGCGCTCGCGTCGGGCAGCCGCCACTCGAAGCGACCGGACAGCGTGCGCACGAGTGCGGTGCGGTTGTTCGGCCCGTGCGCGACATAGGCCGGCGCCCAGCTCGTGCCGGACAGCGACTCGCCGACGACGAGCCGCTTGTACGAGTTGACGGTTGGCGCGGCGATCGCGGCGAGTGCGCCGGCGTGCGCCAGAAGCCCGGCGATGAAATGGTGCGCGACGCCGTGGGCAAGCTCATCGCCGCGCCACAGCGAGGCGTGGAAATGCAGGCCGCTGCCGGGCTGGTTCGCGAACGGCTTGGGCATCATCGAGAACACCAGCCCGCGCTCGTCGGCGAGCGCGTGCGCGGCGAGCTTGAACAGCATCAGGTGGTCGGCGCTCGCAAGCGCTTCGTCGAATGCGAAGTTCAGCTCGTACTGGCCGTGCGCGTCCTCGTGGTCGATCTGCAGCACGTCCAGCCCGCAGGCCATCAGCGCGTCGGCGAGCGCGAACAGAAGGTCGCGCTGGCGCGGCAGCGACTTGAGGTCGTAGGACGGCTTGTGGAGCCGGTCGTCGGCGTCGGCCGGCCGCCATTGCGCGCCGTCATGGCGCAGCACGAAGAACTCGGGTTCGATGCCGGTGCGCAGGTTCAAGCCTTGCTCGGCCAGGCGCGCGAGCGCGCGCCGCAGCACCTGGCGCGGGCAGGCGTCGAAGGGCTGGCCGTCGACGAAGCCGTCGCCGACGATGCGTGCGACACCGCTCGCCCAGGGCAGCGGCATCGCGGTGGCGGCGTCGCCGCGTGCGAAGTACTCGGCGCGCGCACCGGTGCGCGGCAGCGCGGTGCCCCAGATCGACGGGCCGGCGAAGCCCGCGCCCCGCTCCAGCACTTCTGCCAGGTGGCGCAGCGGCACGTACTTGCCCTTGGCGACGCCGTACATGTCGGTGAACTGCACCAGCAGCGTGTGCACGCCGGCCAGGTGCAGGCGCTCCTGCAGATCCTTCATGTCTGCGGCGGCGCGATCAGCCGGCATCGATGCGCAGCCAGGTCGTCTTCAGCTCGGTGTACTTGTCAAACGCGTGCAGCGACTTGTCTCGCCCGTTGCCGCTTTGCTTGACGCCGCCGAAGGGCACGGTGATGTCGTCTTCGTCGTATTGATTCACGTGCACGGTGCCGGCGCGCAGCGCGCGCGCGACACGGTGGGCGCGGTTGACGTTGTCGCTCCAGACGGCGGCCTGCAGCCCGTAGACGCTGTTGTTGGCGAGCATCACGGCCTCGGCCTCGGTCTTGAAGCGGATCACGCTCATCACCGGGCCGAAGATCTCCTCGCGCGCGATCTGCATGCCGTTGGCGACGCGGTCGAAGATCGTCGGCTCGACGTAGAAGCCACCGGTCTCGGCTCGCACCTGGCGCCCGCCGGCGACGCAGGCAGCGCCCTCGGTGCGGCCGGCTTCGATGTAGCCGAGCACGGTGCGCAGCTGGGTCGCGTCGACAAGCGCACCCATCGTGCTCGAAGGATCGAGCGGATCGGCCGGAGCGTACTGGGGAGCCTCGGCCGCGGCGAGGGCGACGAATTCGTCGGCGATGCTTTCGTGCACGAGCACGCGCGATGGCGCGTTGCAGCTCTCGCCCTGATTGAAAAACAGCCCGCCGGCGGCGGTGCGTGCGGCGCGCGCGAGGTCGGCGAAGTCCTCGAACACGACGAAGGCCGACTTGCCGCCGAGCTCGTTGTAGACGCGCTTGAGGTTGCTGCGGCTCGCGTAGTCGAGCATGCGCCTGCCGGTTCGGGTGGATCCGGTGAAGCCGATAGCGTCGACGTCCATGTGCAGCGCGAGCGCTTCGCCGGCCTCGTGGCCGTAGCCGGGCACGACGTTGAACACACCCGGTGGCAGGCCGGCCTCGACCGCCAGCTCGGCCAGGCGCAGCGCGGTGAACGGGCTCTTCTCGCTCGGCTTGAGGACCACCGAGTTGCCGCTCGCGAGCGCCGGCCCGAGCTTCCAGGCGGCCATGATCATCGGGTAGTTCCAGGGCACGATGACGCCGACCACGCCCATCGGCTCGCGCGTGATCAGCGCGAGTGCGTTCGCGCCCGTGGGCGCGATCTCGTCGTAGATCTTGTCCACCGCCTCGGCGTACCAGGCGATCGTGCGCGCGCTGGCCGGCACGTCGACCGCGAGCGAGTACTGGATCGGCTTGCCCATGTCGACGGTCTCGAGCAGCGCGAGCTCGTCCCGTGCGGCGAGGATCTTCTCGGCGAAGCGCTGCAGGATCTTCTTGCGCACCGCNGGCGGCTTGCCGGCCCAGCGCCGGTCCTCGAACGCGGCNCGCGCGCTTTTCACCGCGGCGTCGATGTCGGCGGCCTGCCCGCGGGCGACGGCGCCGAGTGCGCGGCCGTCGATCGGCGAATGCTTGTCGAAGGTCTGGCCGTCGGCGCTGGCACGGCGCTGGCCGTCGATGACGATGCGGCCGTCGGCGCGCAGCGCGGCGGCGCGCGCGGTCCAGTCGGGGGCAGGGGAGTTCATGCGCGTCCTCTTGTGTCAATGTGGCTCTGCCACCTGACTCGACCCCGTTGGGGGGCGGTGGTGGCAGTGCCACCGCCTGGGGGTGCTCTTGCAGTGACAGCGGCCGCCCCGATGGGCGGCCGCGTGGGCCGGGGCCCGGGGCGGATTAGAAGCTTACGACCACCGAGGTCGAGAGCATCTGGTTCGTCTTCTTGTAGTTCCCGTCCGGGAACAGGAAGGCTGGGCCGTCGGCGCCGTCGAGCCGGTATTCGAGCTTCAGTGTCGTGCTCGCGCCGAACAGATAGCTCAGTCCGGTGGTCAGTGCGTAACGGTTCAGCCCCTTGCCGCTCGGATCGGCGACCCAGACGCCCGACTCGCTGTCGTACATCATCTTCGGGCCGAAGCCGTTGTGGCCGTCGGCGATGGGGTTGCCATTGCCATCGGTGCCCGGCGCTGAGCCGAAGATGCCGCCGCCGTTGGTGTCGTTCTTGATGTAGTCGGCGCGCACCGTGCCCTTGAAGCGCGGCGTGAAGTTGTAGCCGACCAGACCCGAGAGACCGGCCCACTTCGCGTCGCCGTTGGCGGCGCCGTTCTTCAGCCGGCCGATGCCGAACTGGCCTTGCAGCGTCCAGTCGCCGCGGATGAAGTAGCCGTCGAGTTCGAAGGTGTCGATGCGGTTGCCGAAGGACTTGCCGTTGATGCCGGCGAAGCCGAGGCCCGAGTACTCTCCCATCGAGTAGTCCGACCGGTAGGCGAAGACCGGCGCACTGTTGTCGCCAAGGCCAGGAACGTGGCTGTAGCGCGACGCGTTTAGGTTGCCCACCAGCAGCTTGGTCTCCCAGTTGCCGCGCGTCAGATCGAGCGCCGCACCGGTGTAGAAGCTCGGGATCGTGAAGTCGAACAGCAGGTTGTGCGAGATCAGCGGCTGCTGGTTACTCCAAACGTACTCGTAGCCGGACCAGTCCGGGATCTGGCCAGCCCACAAGCGAGTCTTCGGGTCGGTCAGCGCGACCGAGACCGAGGCCTCGTGGACGATCGAGCCGATGTTGTAGCCCGACGAGGCGTTCTTCTGCGGGGCCAGCGTCAGCCGCCAGCGCGTGCCGCCATCGGTCTCCTTCTGGAAATCGATCATGGCCTGGCCGAAGTACGAGTTGTCGTAACCGAACGCGTCGTTCGGATAGGACAGGTCGCCACCCTTGCCGCTGAAGCCGTTCAGGAAGGCGAAGCTGCCGCCGTTCGACTGGGTCCAGACATAGGTCGGGTCCATCATGCCGCTGATCTTCAGATCCTTCAGGCCATGCGCCTCCATCGCGTCGGACTGGCCGTCGACCTGGACCGCGACACGGTCGAGCTCGTGGACCTGATCGCGCGTCATGCCCCATTGCGGGGAGCCGCCGTTGGCATCGGCTGCCTCGATCTTCTTCTCGAGCTCGCCGACGCGCGCCTGCAGCGCCTTCAGCTCCTTGAGCAGTTCTTCGTTCGACTGGGCGAGCGCGACACCGGGAAAGATGGCGGTCACTGCGCAAGCCAGGGCGGTACGTTTCCAGACGGACATGCAGTTCTCCTCGACGAAATTGGGTTGTGGGGTTCGGGGATCAGTCTTCGGCACGCTGGGCATCGGCGATGTCGCGGGCCCGCTGGCGCTCGGTGCGCGCGATCTTCCAGCTGGCGAGCACGACGCCGATCGAGACCACGGTGATGATCACCGTGGCGATTGCGTTAACGGTCGGGTTCAGGCCCAGGCGCGCACGCGAGAAGATGACCAGCGGCATCGTCGTCGAACCCGGACCGGAGAGAAAGGACGAGAGCACGACGTCGTCGATCGACANCGTGAAGGTCAGCAGCCAGGCCGAGCCGAGCGCCTGCGCGATCAGCGGCAGCGTCACCAGCGTGAACACCTGCAGGGGCTTTGCGCCGAGATCCATCGCGGCCTCCTCGAGCGCGGGGTCGAGGTCGCGCAGCCGGGCCAGGATCACGACCGTGGCGTAGGACATGCCGAGCAGCAGGTGGCCCATCCAGATCGTCATCGCGCCGCGGTCGGGGACGCCGAACGCGCGCTGCACCGAGACCAACATCAGCAGCAGCGACAGGCCGATGATCACATCGGGCATCACCAGCGGTGCGTTGATCATGCCGTTGAACAGCGTTCGGCCCCTGAAGCCCTTGTACTTGGCGAGCGCGAAGGCGGCCAGCGTGCCCAGCAGCAGCGACGCGGTGGCCGAGAAGAACGCGACCTTCAGCGACAGCCGCAGGCCGCTCAGCAGGTCGCTGTCGCTGGCGAGCTTGCCGTACCACTTGAGCGTGAAGCCGGCCCACAGGTTGGGCACCGGCGAGTTGTTGAACGAGTACAGCACCAGCGAGAAGATCGGCACGTACAGGAACAGATAGCCGGCACCCAGCCAGCCGCGGCCGAAATGGCGTGCGAAGCCAGCGCCAAAAATGGTCGAGCGCCGCCGCGTCATCGCGCGCCCTCCTGCGCGCGGTCCTGGTAGCGGTTGAACACCGCGAGCGGAACCAGGATCAGCAAGATCAGCGCGATCGCGACCGCGGACGCGGTTGGCCAGTCGTTGTTGCCGAAGAACTCGTCCCAGAGCACGCGGCCGATCATCAGCGTGGACGGGCCGCCGAGCAGCTCAGGGATCACGTACTCGCCGACGCAGGGGATGAAGACCAGCATGGAGCCGGCGATGATGCCGGCCTTCGACAGCGGCACGGTGATCTTCCAGAACGCGACCCAGGGCGTGGCGCCGAGGTCGGCGGCGGCCTCGAGCAGGCGCAGGTCCATCTTCGAGAGGTTGGCGTACAGCGGCAGCACCATGTAGGGCAGGTAGCTGTAGACCATGCCGATGTTGAGCGAGAAGGGCGAGTTCATGAACTTGCCCAACGACGGGATCAGCCCGGCGGCGAGCAGCAGGTGATCGACGTGCAACGCGATCAACAGATCGGAGATCCACCCGTTCTCGCCCAGCAACCCCTTCCACGCATAGACGCGCAGCAGGAACGAGGTCCAGAACGGCAGCATCACCAGCATCAGCAGCGCCGGCTGCACGGTGGCGCGCGCGCGCGCCATGAAATAGGCGAAGGGGTAGCCGATGAACAGGCAGAAGACGGTGGTCAGCCCGGCGTACTTCAGGCTCGACAGGAAGGTCTCGAAGTAGAGGTCGTCTTGCGTCAGGTAGACGTAGTTCGAGAATTTCAGCGCGATCTGGAGCACGCCGTCCTTGACCGTGATCAGGTCCTTGAAGGTGACCAGCTCCATCTCGGAGAAGCTGATCTTCAGCACGATCACGAACGGCAGCAGGAAGAACACCAGCAACCAGACGTACGGGATGCCGATGACGACGCTGCGTCCGCGCCACCAGCGCGGGCGCAGCGAAGACAGGGCGGGGAGTGTTCGCATTCCGTTGCTCACTGCGTCAGCACCACGTGCGCCGTCGGTGACCAGTGCGCCCAGACCGCGTCGCCCCAGGCGATCTCGTCGTCGCGGTGGCGCTGCACGTTGCTCTGGCTCACCTTCAGTACCGCGCCGCTGGCGAGCGCCAGGTGATAGACGGTGAAGCTGCCGAAGTAGGCGATGTCCTTGACCTCGCCCCGGACGCGGTTGAACTCGTTGGCGGGCGCTTCGCGCGTGAGGGTGATCTTCTCGGGCCGAACTGCGACGCCGACCGCCATGCCCTTGGTGCCGCTGATGCCGTGGCCCACGTAGTGCCGGCAGTCGTCGCAGTCGATCACGACATGGTCGGGCTCGTCGGCGCTGACGACGCCCTCCATCAGGTTCACGTTGCCGATGAAGTCGGCGACGAAGCGGGTCGCCGGCGTCTCGTAGATCTCGCCCGGCGGGCCGACCTGGAGGATGTGACCCTCGCTCATCACCGCGATGCGCGAGGCCATCGTCATCGCCTCCTCCTGGTCGTGCGTGACCATCACGCAGGTGACGCCGACCTCCTCGATGATGTTGACGAGTTCGATCTGCGTCTGCTCGCGCAGTTTCTTGTCGAGCGCGCCCAGCGGCTCGTCGAGGAGCATCAACTGCGGTCGCTTTGCCAGGCTGCGCGCAAGCGCGACGCGCTGCTGCTGGCCGCCCGAGAGCTGGTGAGGCTTGCGCTTGGCGTACTTGCCGAGCTGCACCAGCTTGAGCATGGTCTCGACGCGCTCAGCGACCTTGTCCCTGGGCAGGCCGTCGCGCCTGAGCCCGAACGCGATGTTGTCCCACACGCTGAGGTGCGGGAACAGTGCGTAGGACTGGAACATCATGTTGATCGGTCGCTCGTACGGGGGCAGGCCCGCGAGGTCCTGCCCGTTGAGCACGATGCGGCCCGAGGTCGGCGTCTCGAAGCCCGCGAGCATTCGCAGCAGCGTCGTCTTGCCGCAGCCCGAAGAACCGAGCAGGGCGAAGATCTCGCCCTTCGCGATTTCCAGGCTGACGTGGTTGACGGCCTTGTAGCCGCCGAACTCCTTGACCACGTCCTCGATCTGCAAGTAGGCCGGCGTGGCCGCCGGCGCATGCGGTGTCGATGTCATCCCGGGTTCCTGTAGCTTGTCGTCGTCGTCGCCGGGAAGGGCCTCACAGACCGGTCTTGAACTGGGTGTACATGCGCGTCATGGTGCGGCGCATGTCGTTCGTCAAGGCCTCGGGGTTGGCCATCGTCTTCATCGCCTCGGGACTGAGGAACACGGCCGGGTCGTTGGCGACGGCGGCATTGATGAACTGGCGCGACGCGGGCACCGGGTTGGCGTAGAAGACCTTGTTGGTCTGCGCGGCCTCGACCTTGGGCTGCAGGATGTAGTTGATCCACTTCTGTGCATTGCCCGGGTGCGGCGCGTCGGCCGGGATCGCCATCGTGTCGAAGAACAGGATGCCGCCGGTCTTGGGCACCAGCACCTGGATGTTCTGGCCGGTCTTGCCCTCGATCGCGCGCTGGCGCGCGATGTTGATGTCACCCGACCAGCCGATCGCCAGGCAGATAGCGCCGTTGGCCATGTCGTTGATGTAGCCCGACGAGCTGAACAGTGTCACGTAGGGGCGCACGCTCTTGAGCAGCGCCGGAACGCCGGCATAGTCCGCCTGGTTCTTGCTGAAGGCCGGCTTGCCCAGGTAGTGCAGCGCAGCCGGGATGATGTCGGTCGGGGCGTCCAGGAACGAGACGCCGCAGGACTTCATCTTCGAGATGTACTCGGGCTTGAAGACCAGGTCCCACGCGTTCTCGGGCATCGGCAGGTTGCCCAGGGCCGCCTTGACCTTGTCGACGTTGATGCCGACGGTGGTGTAGCCCCAGAGCCAGTCGACGAGGTACTGGTTGCCCGGGTCCATCTTCGCCAGGTTCTGCTCGATCACCGGGTCGAGGTTCTTCAGGTTCGGGATCTGCGCCTTGTCGAGCTTGCGCAGCAAGCCGCCGTCGAGCTGGATCTTCGCCCAGTAGGACGAAGGCACGACGATGTCGTAGCCCGTGCGGCCGGCGACGAGCTTGGCGTGCAAGATCTCGTTGCTGTCGAAGTTGTCGTAGCGAACCTTGATCCCGGTCTCCTTCTCGAAATTCTTGATCGTGTCGTCGCCGATGTAATCGGACCAGTTGTAGATGTTCAGAACCTTTTCCTCTTCCTGCGCACGCGCGCTGCCGCTCAGGGCGGCGAGCACGGCCACGGAAAGGGTGAGAAGGGGTCGCAGACGGGCGAACTTCATGAATGGATCTCCGGTTGGCGAGAAAAAGATATGGAACGGCGGGGTGAATGAATTCGGTGAACGGGTTTTCCCGTGGCTGGGCAGTCTAGGCGGCACCCGGGACGCGGCACATCCGGACAATCGATCGTTTTCGAGTCGCCGGCAGCCGGGCACGCATCACAGCCAACCCTGCTGCGTCGCGTCGGCCAGCGTCAGGTCCAGGCAGCGGCGGATCAAGGCCATCATCTCGTCGACCTGCGCTCGTGTGATCACGAGCGGCGGCGCGATGATCATGCGGTTGCCGACGGCGCGCATGATCAGCCCGTTGCCGAAGCAGTGGCCCCGGCAGACCATGCCGATGTCGACCGCATCGGGAAATGGCGTGCCGCGGTTCTTGTCTTTCACGAGCAGGATTGCTCCCATCAGGCCACAGGTCTCGGCATCGCCGACCAGCGGGTGGTCGCGCAGCGCCTCGAACTGCCGAGCAAGATACGGGCCGACATCGTCGTGCACGTGCTCGACGAGCCGCAACTCGCGGATCAGCCGGATGTTGGCCAGCGCCACCGCGCAGGCGACCGGGTGGCCCGAATAGGTGTAGCCATGGGTGAACTCGCCGCCCTGTTCGATCAGCACCTTCGCCACTCGATCACCGACCATCACGCCGCCCAGCGGCACGTAGCCGCTGGTCACGCCCTTGGCGAACGTCATCAGATCGGGGCGCGTGCCCATCGTCTCGCAGCCGAACCAGCGCCCGGTGCGGCCGAAGCCGCAGATCACCTCGTCGCTGACGAGCAGGATCCCGTACTTGTCGCAGATGCGCTGGATCTCGGGCCAGTAGGTGGCTGGCGGGATGATCACGCCGCCCGCGCCCTGCACCGGCTCGCCGATGAAGGCCGCAACCTTNCCCGCACCNACCTCGAGGATCTTGTCCTCGAGCCAGCGCGCGGCGACGAGGCCGAACTCGTCGCGGCTCATCGCATTGGGGCGACCGNGCTCCCACCAGTAGGGCTGCTCGATGTGGACGATGCCTGGGATCGGCAGCCCGCCCTGGGCGTGCATCCCGCTCATGCCACCGAGCGAGGCGCCGGCCATGGTCGAGCCGTGGTACGCGTTGTGGCGGCTGATGATGACCTGGCGCTCGGGCTGGCCGAGCAGGTCCCAGTAGCGGCGCACCATGCGCACCACGGTGTCGTTGCCCTCGGAGCCGGAGCCCGAGAAGAACACGTGCTGGAACTGCGGCGGCGTCACGTCGGCGAGCAGCTCGGCCAGTTCGATGGCCGGCACGGTGGCGGTCTGGAAGAACGCGTTGTAGAAGGGCAGCTCCTGCATCTGCCGCGTCGCCGCGGCAACCAGCGACTGCTGGCCGTAGCCGACGTTCACGCACCACAGGCCGCTCATCGCGTCGAGGATCTTGTGGCCCTCGCTGTCCCAGAGGTAGATGTTGTCGGCGCTCGTGACGATGCGCGAGCCCTTCTTCGCGAGCGACTGGAAGTCGGTGAACGGGTGCAGGAAATGCGCCGCGTCGGCGGCCTGCAGCTCTTGGGTGGTGCGTTGCGTGCTCATGGAGTGGCCTCGATCAGACGTGCAGCAAGAGGTGTTCCCGCTCCCACGGCGAGATGACCTTCATGAATTCGGCGTACTCGATCTCCTTGACCTCGGTGTAGACGGTCACGAACGACTCGCCCAGCACCGCAGCGAGGTCGCGCTCGTTGCGCAGCAGTGCGAGCGCTTCGCCGAGGCTGCGCGGGAGCTGGAAGTCGCCCAGGTAGGCGTCGCCCTTGCATTCCGGCGTCGGCTCTATGCGGTTCTTGATGCCCAGGTAGCCGCAGGCCAGCGTCGCCGCCAGCGCCGCATAAGGGTTGGCGTCGGCGCCGATGACGCGGTTCTCGATGCGCCGCGCCGCAGCGGTGGCGACCGGGCTGCGGATGCCAACCGTGCGGTTGTCGGTGCCCCACTGGATGTTGATCGGAGCGGCGTTAGAGCGCACCAGCCGGCGGTACGAATTGACGTAGGGCGCGAACAGCGCCATCGCCGCCGGCACGTACTTCTGCAGGCCACCGATGTACCAGAAGAACTCGCGGCTTGGCGTGCCGTCCTCGTTGCTGAAGATGTTCTTGCCCGTCGCCTTGCTCACCACGCTCTGGTGGATGTGCATCGCGCTGCCCGGCTCGCCTGCGATCGGCTTGGCCATGAAGGTCGCGAACATGTCGTGGCGCATCGCCGCTTCGCGCACCGTGCGCTTGAAGAAGAACACCTCGTCGGCCAAGCCAAGCGGGTGGGCGTGGAAGAAGTTGATCTCCATCTGCCCGGCGCCGACCTCGTGGATCAGCGTGTCGACGTTCAGCTCCATCAGCTCGCAGTACTTGTAGACGTCCTCGAACAGCGGGTCGAACTCGTTCACCGCGTCGATCGAATAGGCCTGGCGCGAGGTCTCGGCGCGCCCGCTGCGACCGATCGGCGGCTTCAGCGGCATGTCGGGGTCGGTGTTGCGGGCGACGAGGTAGAACTCGAGCTCGGGCGCAACCACCGGGTCCCAGCCCTCGGCCTCGTACAGCTCGCAGACGCGGCGCAGCACCGAGCGCGGCGCGAACGGCACGCGCTTGCCGTCGCGGTCGAAGCAGTCGTGGATGACCTGCGCCGTCGGGTCCGCCGCCCACGGGACGATGCGCACCGTCGACGGGTCGGGCCGCAGGTGCATGTCCTGGTCGGTCGGGCTTATCACGTCGTAGTACGGCCCCTCCTCGGGGAACTCGCCGGTCACCCCCATCGCGACCACCGCCTCGGGCAGCCGCATGCCGCGGTCCTCGGTGAACTTCTCGCGCGGCAGGATCTTGCCTCGCGCCACGCCGGTGAGGTCTGGGACCAGGCACTCGACCTCGGTCACGCGGTGCTTGTCGAGCCACTGTTCGAGCTCGCTGAATGTGAATGGTTCTCTGACCATCATGGAGTCACCTGTCGTTGCGGTGGCGCCGCGTCAAGGGGCGGCGCCGGAACCCTGGGTCCGTCCGGAACCCGGGCCGGCGGCTGCGCGGTCTCNGCGCCCGCGTTCGGGCAACGTGACTGTGCGATCCGCGCCGGCTCAGGCGTCCGCGTGAACCCTTGGCAAAGGGCCGCGCACGCGGTCGCGGTAGGTGCGCACGGCGTGGCCGAAGGCGTCGAGCAACTGCATCGAGACCGGGTTGAACGCAGCACGCCATTCCGGGTGCCACTGGACGCACAGGTTGAAGCCCGGCGCCGCCGGTTCGCTGAAGGCCTCGACCAGGCCGTCGGGCGCGCGTGCCTCGACGCGCAGGCCGTCGGCGAGGCGCGCAATGCCTTGGCCGTGGACCGAATTGACCTCGAAGCCGGTCCGTCCGACGAGCCGGTCGAGCAGGCCACCGGGAACGACGTCGACGCGGTGCGCGAGGCCGTAAGTGGTCTCGGCGTCCTGGCCCCTCGGGCCGCGGTGGTCGTCGTGCCCCGGCACTTCCTGCACTGCCTGGTGCAGGCTGCCGCCGAGCGCCACGTTCACCTCCTGGGTGCCGCGGCAGATCGAGAACAGCGGGATGCCGCGCGCCATTGCGCGCCGAATCAAGGGCAGCGTCCAGCTGTCGCGCTCGGGATCCAGCGGCAGCGAGGGATCGTGCACCGCCTCGCCGAAATGCGACGGGTGGACGTTCGACGGCGAGCCGGTCAGCAGCACGCCGTCGGCGAGGTCGAGCAGCTCGTCGACTTCTCCCGGCAGTGCGCGCGGCACGACCAGCGGCAGCGCACCGGCCAGACGCACCGCGTCAGCGTACTTGCGGCCGACGACGTGGAACGGGTGGTCTCCGATCTGCTGGTTGCAGGCCGGCACGAGGACGATGGGATGGCTTGCCATGGGAGTTCTTCAGCCAAGCATATCGCGCAGGCGGTACCAAGCCATCCCCAGCACCAGCGCCGGCGTGCGCAGCCGCTTGCCTCCGGGGAAGGCGCGGTGGCGCAGCCGCGCGAAGACGTCGAAGCGCGATGCGTCGCCGGCGATCGCCTCGGCCACCAGGCGCCCGGCGAGCCCGGTCAGCGCCAGCCCGTGGCCGGAGAAGCCTTGAAGGTAGTAGACGCTGGGGGCAGACGCCAGGCGGCCGAAGTCCGGCGCCCGGTTCATCGTGATGTCGACGAAACCGCCCCACGCAAAATCGANCTTCACGCCGTCGAGCTGCGGGAAGGTGCGCACCATCCGGCGCCGCATCGATTCGGCCAGGTGCGCAGGTGTCACCGTGCTGTAGCTGACGCGTCCGCCATAGAGCATGCGGTGGTCGTTGGTGGTGCGGAAGTAGTCGAGCACGAAGTTGGTGTCGCAGACCGCCGCACGCGAAGGGATCAAGCGGTCGGCGCGCTGTGGATCGAGAGCCTCGCTGCATGCAATGTACGTGCCGACCGGCATGATGCGCGCCTGCAGCGCGGGCGCGATGCCGTTCAGGTAGACGTTGCCGGCGAGCAGCACCTGGCGCGCGCGCACCTCGCCACCGGCGGTGCGCAGCGCCGGTTGCGCACCCGTCAGCAGCGCCTGCACCGGCGTGTTCTCGTGCAGCCGCACGCCCGCCGCGGCGGCGGCCTGGGCCAGGCCGAGCGTGTACTTCAGCGGGTGCAGATGGCCAGAGCGCGGGTCG
>JGI20214J51088_10001164_pt1 | contig 17879 bp, 16 predicted proteins | sample WetSurMetagenome_FD_51088 | JGI IMG/M metagenome (IMG submission 51088) | reverse complement strand
ATCATCATGCTCCACTCGGTGACGAACTCGGCCAGCAGGCTGTAGATGGCGATGGTGAGGACCCGCTTGCCCCAGGATTCGATCAGCACCACGGCGAAGAGAAACTCGTTCCAGGCCAGCAGGAACGTGTAGAGTCCCGCCCCCACCAGGGCCGGGAAGGACATCGGCACGAGCGTGCGGGCGATCGCCCCCAGCCGCGTGCATCCGTCCACCATGGCCGCCTCCTCCATGTCCTTGGGGATCTGGGCGAAGTAGCTCCGGAGCATCAGGATGCAAAAGGGCAGCGTGAAGGTGGTGTACACCACGATCAGGGCCGTCAGCGTGTCGTAGAGACCCAGCCGGACCACCACCCGGAAATACGGGATGCAGAGAAGCACCAACGGGAACATCTGGGTGATGATCAGGAACATGATCACCGCCCGCTGCCCCTTGAAGCGGAAACGGGCCAGGGCGTAGGCCGCCAGCGCGCCCACGAAGAGCGAGAAGGCGGTCACGACTCCCGCGATGAAATAGCTGTTCACGAACGTCCACATATAGCGGGGACTGCTGAGCACCTTCAGATAGGGCTCCAGCGTGAAGACGGTCGGGATCCACTGGGGCGGGATCTTCATGACCTCCACGTTCGGCCGGACCGACACCGTGAGCATCCAGGCCACCGGGAAGAGCATGATCACCGTCACCACCGCCAGGAGGCTATAGATGGCCGCGTGGGCGACCTGCCGGCGGGTCCGCATTCCCCAGCTCTCGCGCGCCATGCTACGCAATCTCCCGCACGGCGCGGCGCACGTACACCACGCTGAAGGCAAAGAGGATCAGGAACATGATCACCGCCTCGGCCGACGCGTAGCCGAACTGCAGCTTCTGAAAGGCGTCAAAGTAGATCACCGTGGCAAGTACCTGGGAGGAGTTGATCGGACCCCCGCCGGTCATGACGTACACCGGGTCGAAGGCCCGGAACGTCCAGATGGAATCGAGGAGCACGACCGTCAGGATGATGCCGCGCAGCGCCGGGAGGGTGATGTACCAGAACTTCTGCCGTGCCGTGGTGCCGTCAATATCGGCCGCCTCGTAGACGTCCTCGGGGATCGCCTGAAGCCCCGCTAAGAGCATGACCATGAAGAACGGGAAGGCGCGCCAGATGTTCATCGCCGTGACCGAGAGGAGCGACGTCTGCGGACTCCCCAGCCAATTGATCGTGGCGTTCGGATCCAGGAGGCCCAGGGTGGTGAGGAGGCCGTTCAGGACGCCGAAGGGGGCGAGCATGAGGACCCAGATCATGCCGGCCACGGTCGGGGCGAACAGCCACGGAATGATCAGCAGGCCCCGCAGGAAATTCCGGATCCGGACATTGATCTTGGTATGGAGCAGGAGCGCGAGTCCCATCCCGATCACGAGGTGCATCACCACACTGCCCACCGTGAAGAGGGTGGTCTGCCAGAGGACCTGCCAGAAGAGCGCGGTCCGGAGCAGCGCCGTGTAGTTGCCCAACCCGACCCAGACCTCCTTCCGAAGGTTGACCTCGTAGAGGCTCATCCGGAGGACCTGGAGCAGCGGATAGACCATCAGCAGGCCGAGGAGCAGGAGGGCCGGCCCCAGGAAACCGTAGGCCTGGACTTCGTGGCGAAAGCGGTGGCGTAAGGTCATGAGCGTGAAGACCGAGCCGCTCCGGTGCGCCAGGGGCGCACCGGAGCGGCTCGGCGAGTACGGTTCAGTTGAAGAGGATGCTGGCTACTTCGCCAGGATCTTGTTCCACTCCGCCGCCGCGTCGTCCAGTCCCTGCTTGGCGTTCTTCTTGCCCTGGACTACGTTCTGCACCTCGGTGGTCATGATCTTGTTCATCTGGACGGCGTTGGGCATGCCGAGGAACGGCGACCTGGCGTTCGGCAACTGCATCTGCTGCACAAAGGCCTGGAGCAGCTTGTTCTCCCTGAAGAACGGCTTCTCGGCCACATCCTTGCGGGCCGGGAAGTCGCCGCTCCCTTTGGCCCACATCTCGTTCCCCACCGGACCGGTGATCCAGCGAACGAACTTCCAGGCGGCCTCCTTGTTCTGAGCCTGGGTGGTCACGGTGTTGAGCGAGCCGCGGACCACCGTCCCGCTGGTCATCCCCTTGGGCAGGGGGGCGGTGTCGTACTTGAGGTCCTTGTTCAGGCCCTTCTGGATGGCGACCCCCCAGGGCCCTTCGAACATCATGGCGATATTGCCGGTGCCGAAGTTGGCCCGCTTCTCCTTCTCGCCGTTGGACAGAACGCCGGGCACCGCCACCTTGTGCTTGTTGATCAGGTCCACATACCACTCGATCGCCTTGACGCCCGCCGGGCTGTTGAAGGCCGCCTTGTTGGCCTTGCTGTCGAGAATGTCGCCGCCCGCCTGCAGGATCAGCGGATAGATGTCATACGTCATGTTGGTGGGGGGCTCGATCTGCAGCGTGGCCGTGGTGGCGAAAATCTTCTTCTCGGGGTTCGTCACTTTCTTGGCAATCTGGACGTACTCGTCCCACGTCTTGGGCGGGCCGGCGATCCCGGCGTTCTTGAAGATCTCGGTATTCCAGTAGAGCGCCACGCAGCCCGAGTGGAGCGGCAGGTAGTACTGCTTCCCGCGCCATCGCTGCTGGAAGGCCTCCGGGATATTGTCCAGAAACTCCTTGGGCTCCTTGGCCAGCCAGGCATCCAGGGGCTCCAGCATCCCCACGTCCGCGAACTCCGCCACCCAGTCCACCTGGACCATCAGGACGTCCGCCAACTTCTGTGCCTGGAACAGCGTGAGGGCCTTGTCGTGGAACCCTTGGAACGGGTTATCCACCAGGGTCAGCGTGATGTCCGGGTGCTCCTTCTCGAAGGCGGCCTTCAGCTCGTTCATGAGCTTCTCGCCGACTTCCGTGGTCTTCCACTGGAACCATCGCACCTCAGCCTTCTGGCCGGCCTGACTCGCCGGCGCAAACGCGACGACCACCGCCACGGCCAGGGTAAGAACGGTCAGGAACCGCGCGACACGTGACATGGACCGACTCCTTTCTACTGGTGTTGAGTCTCGTCGTGACGCAATCCGATACGTGGTTCAGATCCGGTCCTTGCGGGATTATCCGCGCAACCCGCGATCTGTGTCAAGCAGGCGACGGCACGTTATCGAGCAAGGGCCTTCGCCAGCGCGGCGGGCACGGGAACCGGAATCACCGGCGCCTCCGTGAATCGGGCCACCAGCTCGTCGGTCCCCCCGACCTTCATCCGTGTGAACATGTCGCGGAACATCTCTTCCAGGGACGCCATCAGATCCGCCTGGATGTCGGCCGGCAGATCCCAGAACCGCTGCTTCATCCCCGCCCAGGCCTTCTTGCGCGTGGTGTAAATGAACTGGGCCTCGGTCTGGTCGGGCCTCCGCTCGCTGCCGTGATGCGTGAAACAGTAGGCCCGGATCTCGTCCTTGACCGCCTGCGGCAGCCGCGGGTGGTCGAAGATGAGGTTGTTGAATCCGAGTGCCAGGTGGATCTCCACCGTCCCGCTCTCGGGGAACTTGCCGAAGAAGTCCATCGGAAGCGTCGAGGCCCCGTGCTGCACGGCACCCGCCAAGCCGAACTCCGCGCGGCAGACGCGGGAGATGTCGGCCAGGGTATCAAACGCCACCGGAACCTTGGCGAGCGTCCCGTCCGGCAGCACCTTGCCGCCATGATAGGTGCCGGAGTTCACGCTGACCTTGGTGATCCCGGCGCCCCCGCCGGCCGCCGCTAGGGCCGCCGGGTACGTAGCCATGAAGGCGCGGAGCTCGTCCGGCGTGGTGTTGTGGGCGCCCACCTCGCCGATCTCGGCGCCGACCGAAATGGTGACGCCCGCCGGTTGCAGGGTCCGGACCAGCCGGGTGAACTTCGCCGTGAGCTCGGCGTTCACCCGCTGCTGCTCGACCAACGTCGGCGGCGCCAGATCCACCACCGTCGAGGCGTCCACGTCGATATTGAAGAAGCTAGCGGCGACCTGCTCGCGGATGACGTTCGACAGCCGCTCCGCCTCCTTCGCCGGATCCTTGGCGTAGTTGACCGCGTTGACCTGGTCGTGATCCGCCTGGAGGAACACCGGCCCCCGGTGCCCTTCGCGCATCGCCGCGGCCAAAACGCCGGCGGTGTACTCGACCGCCGGTTGCGCGGCGTACACCGCCTCGGCCAGGGCCTGCTCGAAGATCAAGAGCGACGATCCCATCTTCCGCGCCGCGCGGAAGGCCGCCCGGCAGGTTTGATAGGTCCAGCCACGCAAGTTGAGGGCTGGAACCGTCCGGTCGCTCCACTGGTCCTTACCCCGTGCCACATAGAGCCCCTGGATCGAGGCCGGGATGACCCCGGAGGCGTGCGCCGCCTCCCGGATCGCCCAGATGGCCGCCTGGCGGACGTCCGGCTCGGCCAGCGCCGCGGCGCGGGCCCAGCGATCCAGCAGTTCCGCCGACGGGCGCGCACCCACCGGCAACCGCGGGGCGGGGCCGGCCGACAGCCCCAGAGTCCGAAGATCGGCCACGATCTCTGCGAGAGCCTGCGTGTCCATGACGAGTAATCCTCCAGTTCGATGCGGGAAAAGGCGAGACGTCACAATGAGGAACAGAGGAGAGTCTAGCACGACGCGCCGATCAGTCAAAGTGCCATCAGCGCCCCACCGCACACGGCGGTGGCCGTCGGCGTTCCGCCGGATGATGCTCCCCCAGCAGGTTGCTGAAAAACTCGTTTTCGCTCAGGCTGCTCAAAAAGGCCCAGATGCAAGGCGGCGCGGGATGCGAGGTGCGAGGCGTACNTACGCGTACGCCGCAGCGCCGCGCGAGCGCGCCAACGCAGCAGATGGGCCTTTTTCAGCAGCCTGCTGGACGTCGCCCCATTCTCCGAGTACACTACCGCGTATCGAATGTGTCGAGCGAAGGCTGGCTCTTTCCTGGAAGATCCCGAGCGGCGGCGCCGACCATCTTGGCCCGACCCGCCTACGAAAGGAGCGCGCGATGAGCGGACAGCGAGGACGGTTTGCCACTACCATAATCGCCGTGAGCCTCCTCGTCGGAGGCGGACTGATCGCCCCCCTGCCAGGCATCGTGGCACCGGCGTTCGCGGACGAAACCCAGGAGGTGCAGCAGTTAGTCGACAGAGCACGGATCGCGTTCGAGGGCTTCCTCGCCGACCCCATGATGGGCGCGAACCTGCGCTCCGTGGTGATGCGCGCCAAGGCGGTCCTGATCTATCCGCAGGTCTTACGGGGTGCGTTTATCTTTGGCGGCTCAGGTGGAACCGGGGCCCTGGTGGCCCGCGACGAGAAGACCAACACCTGGGGCGGTCCGGCCTTCTACACGATCGGGCAGTTCAGCTTCGGTTTCCAGGCCGGCGCGGACGCCGCCGAGGTGGTCCTCGTCGCGCTCACGGAGCGCGGGCTTTCCGCGTTTCTCTCCACCAGCAGCAAGCTGGGCGCCGACGCAGCCGTGACGGCGGGGCCAATCGGCGGCGGGGCGGAAGCCGCTACCGCGAACCTCAGCGTGGATATTCTGAGCTTCTCGCGTACCAAGGGCTTGTACGCCGGAGTCTCGGTCAATGGCGCCGTGGTGGCGGTGCGGGGGTCTTTGAATCAGGCCTACTACAACAAGGATGTCAGCCCCTCGGCCATCCTCATCTCGCGGGACGTGTCGAACCCGCGCGCCGCCGGATTGATCGAGGCCGTGGCCAAGGCCGCCAGCGGAAAGTGATTCACCGGGAAACCGCACGCCGCGGGATTCCTTCGTCACCGCGAAGTCCTTGATCGCCACCTCGGCGCACCCCACGACCGCGATCCGCCCATCCTGCCGGACCCCTCTCAGGACACCGGTGAGCCCGTGCGCTCCATCCGCCATCGTGGGAGAAGCTCGCCAGACGATTCCGCCGGAAAATAGAGGCGATGCGGCCAATCCTCCGATTTTCGTCGCAGAGACAACGGGACATTGTGGCCAGCATGGGACACCTCTGCTCCTGGTTTGCCAGAGTGAGACACATCGGCTAGAATGGACTGAAAGGGGTGCACGTCGGTGCTCATTGACTCCCACTGCCATCTGTACATGCCAGAATTTGACGGCGACCGAGACGAAACCCTGGCGCGCGCCCGGAAGGCGGGTGTGACGGCTTTCATCGGCATCGGGTACGATCTGGCCTCCAGCCGGCAAGCCGTCGCCCTGGCGGAACGGGAGTCGGATGTGTACGCCTGCGTCGCCATTCATCCGCACCATGCCGCCGACGCCACGGCCGAGGTCCTCGACGAATTGGTAACCTTGACCGCCCACCCCCGGGTCGTCGGCATCGGGGAGATCGGCCTGGATTTCTACCGGAACCGGGCCCCCCGAGAGATTCAGGAGGCCGCCTTCCGGGCTCAACTCGCGGTGGCGCAGCGGCTCCGGCTGCCGGTGAGCATTCATGACCGGGACGCCCACGCCGACACCATGCGGATCCTGTCCGAGGGGGCGGACGGCGTTCCCGCCGTCATCCTCCACTGTTTCAGCGGCGATCGCGCCATGGCCGCCGAGGCGTGGACACGCGGGTACTATACCGCCGTTGCCGGCCCCGTCACCTATCCGAACGCCCGCGACTTGCGCGCCCTGCTCACGGACGCCCCACGCGATCGCATCCTGCTGGAGACCGACGCGCCCTATCTTCCCCCCACGCCGCATCGCGGGACGCGGAACGAGCCCGCCTATCTCCCGCTGGTTGCCGCGCAGTTGGCCGCGGTTTGGAACGCCTCGCCCGCGGCGGTCGGCGCGTTGACGACGCGCAACACCCGCCGGGCGCTGGCGCTTCCTGACGTTGGGGGGGCGGCATGAGTTTGGGTGGCAAGCTCACCCTCTGGCTCCTGGTCCCGCTCCTCGCGGTCCTGATTGCGCTGGCCAGCATCACACTGCGACGCGAGCGGGACGCCCACTATCGTCAGGCCGCGGCTGAGGCAGAGCGGATCGTCAACACCCTGTCGATCCCGATGACCGACGCGCTTCGGCGGAACGCCCCGGCGGACGTGTCCGAAATCGTCCGACGATCCACCCTGGAGGCGGACCGATTCGGGGTGGCGCTCTATGACGGCGCCGGGCATCCCTTCTTCACCTGGGGGCTGTTTTCCGACAACCGTTCCCTTCGGCGCGAGGATCTCGCGCCCGTCCTGGCGCTCCCGCGCGGCGTGGGCAAGCTGGAGGAGATCGGTGGCGTCACGGTCCAGACCCATCTCACCGTGCTGCGTGTGGGCGAAACGGTCGTGGGCGGCCTCAAGATCACCATGGGCCTGCAAGAGATCCAGTCCGTCTTGACTCGCGAGCGAAACGCNTTCCTCGCGACGCTGGCCGCCATCACTCTGATCCTCATCGTCCTGATCTCCGTCCTGATTCACCGGACCGTCAGCCAGCCGCTGGCACGCCTCACGGAACGTATCGCGGCCTTGTCCAGCGGGCAGCCCTTCGAGGAGGTGGCGGTCTCCGGCCGGGACGAGGTGGCGCACCTTTCCGGGGCGTTCAACGCGCTGGGACGGAATCTGGAAGAGGCCCGTCGCCGGATCGTCGAGGAGGGTGAGCACGCCCGGAACGTCGTCCAGAGCATCACCGACGGCATCATCGGGATCGACGCCGATTGTCGGATCCGCACCTGGAACCGCGCCCTGACGGACCGGTACGGCATCACCGACGCCGAGGTCCTGGGCCGGAATCTCTTCGATGCCTTCCCACCCCTCGAATGGGAGGGATTGCGGCCTTCGGTGGAAGGCCTGCTGTCCGGTGCCGCACCCACGGTCCTCCTGCAACGTTTCGAGCACGAGACCCGCAACCGCGGCCGCGTGGTCCTGAACGTCCGCGGGAGCTCGCTGCGACGGGCGACTGGGGACATCGCGGGAGCCGTCCTGGCAATCGAGGACGTCACTGACCGGGTCACCCTAACCCAGGAAGTCCAACAGGCCGAGAAGCTGGCCGTGGTGGGGCAGCTTGCCGCGGGGATCGCCCACCAGATCGGCACCCCGCTGAACGTCATCTCCGGTTCCGCCGAGTACCTCTTGATGGAATGGGGCGAGGAGAAGCCACGCCCCCGGGAGTTGGAGATCATCATCGCCCAGACCGACCGCATCACGAAGCTCATTCAACAATTGCTAAACTTCGCGCGACCGGCCCGCATGGAGTTGGCGGCGCTCGACCTGAACGAGTCGCTGCGGGCGATCCTCTCCCTGACAGAGCACCAGATCACCAAGGAGCGCATCAGCGTCGAGACCGACTTTCAGGGTGGTCTGCCCCGCATCTGGGGAGACGCCAACCAGTTGGAGCAGGCCTTCCTCAACATCGTCATCAACGCCTGGCACGCCATGCCCGAGGGGGGCCGCCTCACCCTGCGCACGCGAGCCATCCCGGCCTCCGACCGTCCCCGTCGCGTCGGACGAGGTGCGCAGGCCGGCGTGGATGTCATCATCGCGGACACCGGGACGGGCATCGCGCCCGAGCACATGCCCCGGATCTTCGATCCCTTCTTCAGCACCAAGGGTGTCGGCAAGGGCACCGGGTTGGGCCTGGCCATCAGCCGTCGGATCGTCGAGGATCATCACGGTATCGTCGAAGTGGACAGCGCGGTGGGGCAAGGAACCACCTTCACCATTTGGCTTCCGGCAGGGAGAGGAACCGCATGACACCGCACGAGCGTATCCTGGTTGTGGACGACGAAGAACAGATGCGGGACCTGCTGGTCAAGGTCCTGGAGCGCAAAGGCTACCAGGTGTCCGTCTGCGGGAATGGTGCGGACGCCCTCGCCTTCCTGGAACGGGAACCGGCGGACCTCGTGGTCACCGATGTCCGGATGCCCGGCCTGAGCGGCATGGAGGCTTTGCGGGCGATCAAAGAGCTGAACCCTGATATCGTGGTCATCATCATGACGGCGTTCGGGTCCATCGATCAGGCGGTTCAGGCGGTCAAGGAAGGGGCCTACGATTACATCAACAAACCCTTCAAGATCGACGAGATGCTCCTCACCATCGAGAAGGCGCTGGAAGAGCGGCGTCTGCGCCACGAGGTCAGCACCCTTCGGCAGGAGCTGCGCACTCGGTATCACTTCGAGAACCTGATCGGAAAGAGCCGGGCCATGCAGGAGATCTTTGGCCTCATCGAGCAGGTGGCGGGCAGCCGCAGCACGGTGATGGTCTATGGCAAGAGCGGGACGGGCAAGGAGCTGGTCGCCAAGGCCATTCACTATAACAGTCCGCGTTCCACCAGGGCGTTCGTCGCCGTCAATTGCGCCGCCATCCCGGCGGAGCTCCTGGAGTCGGAGCTCTTCGGCCACGAGAAGGGGTCCTTCACCGGAGCCATCGCCACCAAGGTGGGAAAGTTCGAGCTCGCCACCGGGGGAAGCCTCTTCCTGGACGAGGTAGGCTCCATGCGCCTGGACCTCCAGGCGAAAATCCTCCGCGCCCTTCAGGAGCGCGAAGTGGAGCGGGTCGGCGGCACCCGGATCATCAAGATCGACGTCCGCGTCATCGCCGCCACCAACCGAGACCTGAAAAAAGCCGTCGAGGAGGGGACCTTCCGTGAGGATCTGTACTACCGGCTGAACGTGGTGCCGATCACGCTCCCCGACCTCAAGGACCGGCAAGAGGATATCCCCCTCCTGGCCAATCACTTCGTCCAGAAGTTCGCCCAGGAGTCCAACCCGGCCATCCGAGAGATCTCGAAGGAGGCCATGGCCGTCCTGATGAGCCACGCCTGGCCCGGCAACGTGCGCGAACTGGAAAACGTGATCGAGCGCGCCGTCACGCTGGGACATGGCCCAGCCGTGCTGTCCGCCGACCTGCCGCCGCACCTGGCGGGCGGGGCCAACCCCTTGGAGCGGGCGCTGACCCGGGAGGCCACGCTGGAAGATCTGGAGCGAGACTACATCGCCATGATCCTGCAGCGCACCAAGGGTCACCAGATCCGCGCGGCCACCATCCTGGGGATCGATCGCCGGACCCTGTACCGGAAGATCCGGCGGTACGGCCTCAAACTCAACGGGGACTGATCGCCCGGCGCGCTCCCTGAACGTGTTGCGCCCGCGATCGTTCCACGTGCGCGCGCCCTGGTTTGATGGTAGACTTTTGCGTTAATATCTCGGCTCTCGGCTCTCAACTCTTCCTCACGAGGAGTCTCACATGACCGCCACCGAGATCTTCCGGAAGAACCACCGTACCATCCGCAAGGCCCTGGTGTCGCTGGACCGCGCTCTCCTGATGGAGACGCCGAACTGGGGTATCGCCGCCAAGAACTTGGCGACGTATCTGGAGATCGAGCTCCGGGAATACTGGGGCTCGGAGGAGCGCTGGATCTTCGCGCCGCTGGCGCAGACCGGACCGGATGCGGCGGGCGTGGTCGCCCAGATGGAACGGGAACACCGGGACCTGGATTCCCGCCTGAACGAGTTCAAGGCACTGACCCGCTCCCCCATCGGCGCCGAACTCGCCCCGCTGGTCCGCGAGAAGGGCGTGGCCCTCGTGAAGGAATTCCTTCACCACATGTTCCTGGAAGAAGAGGTGGGCTTCACGCTGGCAGAGGATCGTCTCGGGATGACCTATCTCGAGGAGGCCGCCGACCGGGTCCTCCTCCTCAAGGAAGCCGAGAAGGGATTGGAAGAGCCGGCCGCGATCGACTAGCAGCCTGGGCGAGAGGGTGGCTTCTCCCCGCTCCTAGGCGTCCGGCGGCGTAGCGACCTACCACTTGGCGTGGTCGAGCAGCTTCATGAAGTTCCGCTTCGGCTTGTGGGCCAGACGAAGGGCGGCCAGGTAGTCTCCGAACTCCTTCTCCCGATCCAGGCGGACCAAGAGGGCACGCGCTTTTCGCAGGAAACCGATCGCCTCCCGATACGCATCGTTGTTTTTCCTGTTCAGCGTCGGCTCGACCTGTGCCTGGTAGACCGTAAGCGCATCTTCCGGATGATCCTTTTCCCGCTTGGCAGCGAGCTCCAGCCAGAGATCGCGCGCACATCCCCCAGCCTTCGCCTCGACCCAGGCCGCGTCGATGTCTTTCTCCCAGAGGAAGATCCGCACCAGCTCCGAATGGTCGGCCCGTCCCGCCCAGGCCCAGGAGCCCACGGTGACTTTCTGTTTGCCCGCGGTGATCGCTTGCCGCAGCGCGGCCAGTGCTTTCTCCCGCCAGGCGACCCACTGGCCGACGCGATCCGCATGTTGCTTGAGCTTCTGGTAGATCTCCAGGTTTGGCCGCGCGACATACTGTGCCCAGATCAGGGCCAGGGCCTCGTCGTGCCGCTTCCGGCGATGGTATTCCTCCGCCAGGAAATCTTGGAGCCGTGGGTCCGGGTCTTTAGGAAACGCCTGAAGTCCCCGCTCGGCCCATTCGAGCGCCCGATCCGGCTGCTTGGCCTCTTTGTAGATCTCGGCGATCTGAAGGTGGGCATACCCCGACGAGAGATCGCGCTGCTTGACCGCAACCAGCGTCTCCACGTCGCCTGTCTGCCCGGCCAGCGTCTCCATGATATGGGTGATCCGCGAATATCGGTAGGACTCGGGCCGGAGCGCGTCGCCCGGCCCACGCACCGGGACGCGGGACCACTCCGCCTCCGCCAGCTTCCGGTACATCGCCAGGCCCGATTTCCCAAGGACGCCGGCATAGCTCGCCGCCGCCCCGTAGAAGGTGTCCCAGGGTGTTCTTAGCTCCCAGGCGAAGAGCCGCTTGGCCAGCGCCTCGGGATCGGGCTTGGCCTGCTTGCAGGCCGCCAGATGGAGCGTCTGGAGCTGCTCCAGGATGCCGCCCATGTTGCCGTCCGAGTCGTCCATGTGCTCGACCGCGCCCTCCACCCGCTCCAAGGCGTACTCCGCCAGCTCGACCACCTGGGAGGCGTGACCGTCCTTGAGGAGCGCCCCGATGCCCGTGACGGCCTCTTCGATCCCGTGGGCATAATCGAACGCGTCCTCGTAGTCAACGAATCCTCCGGCGTTCACCGCGACGTCAATAGCCCGCCGATAGGTGCGGAGGTCGATCCCCTTGGCTCCCGTCCGGGCGACTTCCAGAACCAGGCGCTGCCGCAGCCGGCCATCCGCCATCGCCTGCTCCATGAGCAGGTCCACCAGGTCTTGTTGGTTCCGGCCCGCAAGCCATGTCCGGACATCATCCATGGTGACGGACGGCTTCTCGCGCTTCCGGGGAGCCTTCGGGGCGCCCCCGGCCGGGTCCAGCCACGCCAGGCCGACCGCGACACAGTGCTTGCAGCATTCCCCGTCCTGCCCCATCGGGCAGGTGCACGAATATTCCAGCTCACCGTCCTCTGCCCAGAGCGCCACGCGGTAGATGTGCGTCCCGCGGACCTCGGCCGCGATCTTGCCTCGATCCTCGGCCAAGTTGCGGACCCGTCCATCGGCAAAGGAGCCTTCGCCCCGCTCGAACGAGCGGCCCCCCGCCATCCGGCGGAGATTTTGCCGCTCGATCAATTCACTGAGCTGCGACGAAGCCGCCGGGGTTCCTCCACCGGGTTCTTTCGAACGTCCCCGTGTCACCATTCACGAACCTGCTCGCGGCGAGCTACTTGAAAACCTTCTTGCCCGCGCACAGAGTTACGAGTTCACCCAATGCCACATTCCACGGACGTTGCAAGCTCCCCTCATGGACCAACGAAAGGTTGTAAGCCTCTCGGAAGCACTCGAGGAACTCGTGTAAAGTATAACCCGTTTCGCTTTACACAAACCTCTTCGTGTCTCGGGAACGTTACACAAAAACCGAACGTCTATGATCAAGCGCCGGCCNCGAGCAAGCCGACTACCGAGATACGTATGGTGTCCCCGGAGTTCCGGACGACGGATTACTCCCAGGTTCGAACCCGGACCTGGTTGCCCTGCACGACGATCAGGAAGGGGAATGATGGATCGAGTGGAAGCGCGAGAAGTTGCTCAAGGGCCCGGATGGTGATCTCGGACCGAATATGACCGGGGCGGATCCGTACGATGCCGACGACAGGTCGCCGATCGAGCAATGCCAGGGTCCCAAAGTCTCCGTCATGCGTCAGGACGACCCGTCGGAGGCGGTACGCCTCCTCCAGGAGTTCGCGGTCCGACCGGCCACCCCATCCCTGCTCTTTGACATCCAGGACGTCAAACCTCCTAGAGCGTAAGTACGCGACGACCTCGGGATTGACATTCTCGTCCGTGAGCCACCCGCAATCCGAGAGCTTCACGCCCGTTGTCCGGCCAACGGAATCACCTGGTCGTACTTCAGCGCCTCAGCCGCGTACCGGAGCGCCTCCCCAATGTCGTCCGCTGTCAGATGAGGGTACGCCTTCAGGACATCATCCCGCGTGGCCCCGGAGGCAAAGAGCTCGAGAAGGAATTCCACGCTGATGCGAGTCCCCTTCACGATGGGCTTCCCGCCCAGAATGCCGGGGTCCACGACGATTCGAGCGTACATGGCCGTCTCCTCCGCGGTGATCGTCACCGCCGCGCCGTGATCGCAGCGCGTCCGCTAGTCGAAGGCCCGCTGCAGTCATTCGGAGAGATCCGTCGGGCACAATTCGGGGTGCACGCGGCGAGGTTTTGAGTCATCATGCGGCGATCCCCTCCCGCCGAATTGCCTCGACCAACCCGCTCTCCGAAAAGGGGCCTCGCTCGAAATCTTCGCGCGAGAACGGGAGGACGGTGATCACACGACCATGCGCGAAACCGACCTCCCAGGCGATATCCGAGAGGGCCTCATCCGCCGCTGCATCCAGGTGGTCGAGCACGACACAGGTGTCGAAGTCCGAATCCCAGGTCGCATCGCCACGCGCCCGAGAGCCGAATGCCCATACGCGGGCCTCCGGAAAACGCTCGCGGACACGGGTAGCCAGCAGTTGGAAAANTCTCAGATCGTCCTCGTTCATCACCGGTCCCATCCCAGCTTGGCTCAGCCAAGCTCCCTCCACACCAGCAGTCTACCGCACAGGCCGACTCGCCCCAAGGAGAATTTCGCCATAACGACGGGGCGATTCTGCGGGTATCACACTCATCTGCGAATTGCTGGTCCGATTCCGCTTTGGCCCCCCCCAGGCCAAAGCGACTCAACCCTATTTCTCCTCCACAGACCGCAATCACCCGCATTCTTCCCAGGTGGGCTTCCACTCCGGACTCTCCGGCGGAATTCAGTATGGTGTCCGGAATTCCCAAAGGGCGGGAAGTCTTTGTCCTTCGGGTCGTCCACCAGGATGTTCCGATCCGCGAGGTAGAGGATCTTGGGGCGGCGATAATACTCTCCCATCCGATTCCAGCGGCTGCTCCAGAGCTTCCAGCAGATCTGGAAGGCAACCAGGGTCTTGCCGGTGCCGGTCGCCATCGTCAGGAGGATGCGAGGCTTCCCCTGGAGCACCGCCTGGACGGTCCGATTGATGGCGATCTCCTGGTAGTAACGCGGAATCTTGCCCGAGAGATGGTGATAGGGCGCGAGGAGCCGGTCGGCGGCGTCCTTGGTCTCGATGCCCTCGCTCTTCTGGAGCCTCTGCCAGAGGGCCAGGGGCGCAGGGAACGNATCCAGGTTCGTGTCTTGGCCGGTGAGGAAGTCGTGCTCGACGATGCCGTGGCCGTTCGTGGCGTAGGCGAACTTGAGGCCGAGGATCTGGGCGTATTCCTTGGCCTGTTGAAGGCCGTCCCCGGGTTTCTTGTACGACGCCTTGGCCTCGACCACCGCGAGCATGAAGTCCCGGGTGTAGCGCAGGAGATAGTCGGCCCGCTTCTGGGGGCGGCGATGGATCTTGGCTCCCGCCACGATGATGCGGCCGTCCGTGAACGACTTCTACTCGCTGATCTGGTCGTCGTTCCAGCCGGCGACGTACAGCTTGGGCAGGACGTACTTGCGGCAGGTATCGGCCTCGGTCAACATTCCGCGGCACCTGGCCGGGATGGCTGCGCCCGCGGCTCAGCCTCCCGATTTATGTGCGATTCCGCCGCTTGTATCACAAACCCCCCAGGTGCGCAACGAGCGATCGGACGTCGGTTTCGGTAGACAATGCCGACTTGGGCGCTTGACACAGAGCGACGCCTTCGACATGCTCCGCCTCAATCCGGTGTGCTGCATTGTGCAGTCCGCGCCCCCCTGACGCGGTGTGATGCAGAANGCCCTACGGTTCCCCGAGAGGGCACATGGCCGAGCCGCTCCTGCGAGTCGAAGGCGTCTCCAAGTCGTTCCCGGGCGTGACGGCNCTCCACCGGGTGGACTTCGACCTCCGTGCCGGCGAGGTCCACGTGCTCATCGGGGAGAACGGGGCCGGCAAGTCCACCCTGATCAAGCTCCTCTCCGGCGTCTATCCGAAAGACGAGGGCCGGTTCCTCCTGGACGGCCAGGACATCGCCATCGGGTCCGTCCGCGCCGCCCAGGAGTTGGGCGTGGCCACGATCTACCAGGAGATGAACCTCATCCCCGAGCTGACCGTGGCCCAGAACATCCTGCTGGGGCGCGAGCCCCGGCGGGCCGGCAGGCTGTTCGTGGACACAGAGGCGGCCCGCCGGCGCAGTGCGGAACTTCTCGCCTCCCTGGGCCAGCGCCTCGACCCGGACGTCCAAGTCAAGACGCTCTCGGTGCCTCAGCAGCAGATGGTCGAGGTGGCGAAGGCGCTCTCCATGAAGGCCCGCATCGTCATCTTCGACGAGCCCACCGATACCTTGGCCGAGAAGGAGACCTCGGCGCTGTTCGCGACCATCCGCCTGCTCAAGCAGCAGGGCATGGGCATCATCTACATCTCGCATCGCCTGGAAGAGATCCGGGAGATCGGCGACCGGGTCACCGTCCTGCGGGACGGCCACCTCATCGGCACGCGGGCCGTGGCCGAGGTCACCGTGGACGACCTGATCCGGATGATGGTGGGGCGCGAGCTCAAGGACCAGTTCCCGCGTCATCGCCAGCCGCCGGGCAACGCGGCGCTGGAGCTCCGGAATATCTCGCTGCGGGGCGCCCTCCACGACGTCAGCTTCACGGTCCACCGGGGCGAGATCGTCGGCCTGTCCGGCCTGGTGGGGTCGGGCCGGACCGCCCTGGCCCGGGTCATCTTCGGCATTGACCGGCCCGACGCGGGCGAGATCCGCGTCTTCGGGACCCCGGTTTCCATCGACTCGCCCCTCACGGCCACCAGGCTGGGCCTGGCCTTCCTCACCGAGGATCGGAAGGCCCTGGGGCTGTTCCAGATCCGGCCCGTCTCCGACAACATCATCCTGGCCGCCATCCGACGCCTGTTTCCGCGCTTCTGGATCGACGCGAAACGGGAGCGGGCGGTGGCGCAGGATTTCGTCACGCGCCTCCGGATCCAGACCCCCAGCCTGAGCCAGCTCGTCCAGTACCTGTCCGGCGGGAACCAGCAGAAGGTGGTCCTGGCCAAGTGGCTGGCCACCCACGCCAAGCTCTTCATCCTGGACGAGCCCACCCGGGGTATCGACGTGGGGGCCAAGCTGGAGATCCACCGGCTGATGGACGAGCTGGTCGCCCAGGGAACGCCCATCGTCATGATCTCCTCGGAGATGCCGGAGATCCTGGGCATGAGCGATCGCATCTATGTGATGGGCGATGGCCGAATCAAGGGCGAGTTTGCCCACGGCGAGGCCACCCAGGAGCGCATCCTGAAATGCGCGGTGGGAGGGTAGGCCGCATGCCACGCCTGGCCGCGAGGGTCGCCTCGGTCGTCTCCGGGCCGATCGTCATCTGCCTGGGGATGATCGCCCTGTTCTCGCTCCTCTCCGAGAACTTCTTCTCGCTCTCCAACGCCATGAATATCGTCCGCCAGGCGAGCGTCCTGGCCCTGGTGGCGTTCGGCCAGACGTTCGTCATCCTGCTGGCCGGCATCGACCTGTCGGTGGGCGCCGTCATGGGGCTCGCCTCCTGCGTGACCGCCTACCTGATGCTGAAGGTGCACCTGGCGCCCGTCCTGGCCGCCCTGGCCGGCCTTGGCGTGGCGACAACCTGCGGCCTGGTCAACGGCCTGGTCCATAGCCTGCTGGGCCTCAACCCCTTCGTACCCACCTTCGGCATGTGGGGCATGGCCCTGGGCGCAGCCCTGATCATCACCGAGGAGCGCGTCCTGACCGGTTTTCCCGAGACGCTGCGGATTCTCCATGACGGCGAGTTCCTGGGTTTGCCTGCCCCGCTCCTCCTGGTCGCGGGGTTCTTTCTGGTCCTGCATCTCTTCCTGAAGGCCACGGCTCACGGCATCGCCACCTACGCCATCGGCGGCAACGAGCCGGCGGCGCGGCTCTCGGGCATCCGGGTCACCCTCCACAAGACCCTGGTCTACACGTTTTGCGGCGCCATGGCCGGCGTGGCGGGCATCGTGTTCCTGGCGCGCTCGAACGCCGCCCAGGCCATCGACACCATCGGGTACGAATTCGATTCCATTGCGGCGGTGGCCGTGGGCGGCACCTCGCTCATGGGCGGCCGGGGTGGGGTGGCGCAGACCCTCGTCGGCGTGACGCTGATCGCCACGCTGCGGAACGGCCTCAACATGGTGGGCGTCAACCTGTATCTGCAGTTGGTCTTCATCGGTGTCGTCCTGATCCTGGCGTACGTCACCGAGAACCAGGGCTTGCACCACTTCCTCGGCAGCCTGGTACGGCGTCTCCGCAGGACGCCGACCCAGGTCACGGAGGCCTGAGTGACGCTCTCCGGGCGCGGCCTGTTCCGATTGGCAGCGGTGACCCTCATCCTGACGGCGGCCTGGGCCCTCGTGCCCCGCTTCGGGACGGAGTCCAACCTCATCAACCTCCTGCGCCAGGCGTTTCTCTTGACGCTCATTTCCGCCGGCGTCTCGCTCAGCATGCTGGTGGCGGGCCTCGATCTCTCCATCGGCGCCGTGGCGGCCCTGTCCTCCTGTCTCGCGGCCAGCCTGATCGTCCAGGGCCACGTCGCCCTGGGCGTGTTGGCGGGTCTGGCGGGTGGGGCGCTGGGTGGGATGCTGAACG
>JGI20214J51088_10001163_pt1 | contig 17891 bp, 14 predicted proteins | sample WetSurMetagenome_FD_51088 | JGI IMG/M metagenome (IMG submission 51088) | reverse complement strand
ATTGTTTTCTGCATCGGCACTGTTGGTGCAAAGTCAAAAAACTATACGGTTATCGTTTCGCTCGACGGTTGCCGCTGGGACTACCCTCAATTGTATCACACTCCGTTCTTCGACAGTATGGCTGCCAACGGCGTAAGTGCCACAATGTACGCTTCATTCCCGTCAGTAACGTTCCCAAACCACTATACGTTGGCCACAGGGCTTTATCCTGATCATCACGGACTGATTAACAATACTTTCTATGACCGTGAAGGGAAATGCGTTTACAGCATCGGTAATCCCGTCACACGCAATAATCCCAAGTATTACGGTGGCGAACCTATCTGGATTACTGCCGAACGCCAGGGTGTCACTGCCGCTTCGGTTTATTGGGTTGGCTCCGACTTGGAGGCACCGGTGAAGCATGCTTCGTATTATTATGTGTTCAGCAAGCTGCCGCGTCTTACCTTCCCGGAGCGTGTCGACAAGGTCATTGACTTGCTGAGCATGCCTGAGGACAAACGTCCGCATTTCGTTATGGTTTATTTTGAAGAACCTGATGAAGAGGGACACCATTTTGGTCCGCAAAGCAAGATAACCGGACGTATGGTTGAGAGTCTGGACTCACTGATGAGCTGCATGTGGACGAGAATACAGTCGTTGCCGATAGGCAAAGACGTCAATTTGATTATCACGTCCGACCACGGCATGACGTCGCTGTCTAAACAGCGTGTGGTGCCGTCAAAGAAGTATCTGAAGCCGTCATGGATAGAGAAGTTCATAAGTGGTGTACCTGTGATGATATACACCAATCCGGGTTGTGCCGATTCGGTTGTGGACGCGTTGAAAAATGTTCCTCACATTCGTGCCTGGCGTAAGGCTGATATTCCTGCTTACTTGCATTTCGGCACAAACAAAAACGTTGGCGATGTCCTTGTTCTTCCCGACCTTGGTTGGCAGTTCGGCGATAAGCCTATGCCGATAGAAGGCACTCACGGTTACGACAACACGTGCAGTGACATGCAACCTATGTTCCGTGCCATAGGTCCCGACTTCAAACAAGGTTATGCCAAACAGGAATACTTCAAGAATGTGGATGTATATCCCCTGCTATCGCATTTGCTTGGCATCACTCCTGCTCCCAATGACGGGGATTTGAATGAGGTTGAGGATATGTTGAGATAAAAGATTATATATCCGATATAAAATTAAAAAGGGATTATGTTGTGCTTCATGCATAATATAATCCTTTATTCTATCTTCGCATATTTCCCGTGATCGCATTTCTTAAGCAATTTTGCAAAACCACCTATTCCTTCTGTAAACTGGGTGAGAATCTTGTACACTTTGTTGCGATTTATTTCTAAGTCCTTTCCTATTTCCACTGCTTCGGAGGCTGTGAACTCATCAGGGAGTGCAAGCATCAGCTTTATCTGTGGAGGATAATTCTTTACATTCGATTTATTTTTGCCGTCGGTGCTAAGAGTCCTGAAAGCATATGTTGAATGTTTTTCAAGTATGCCTATCATATTAAGTGTACGAGATATGTCAGCTTCACTGCACGACAACGGGTGGTCGAAGTCATCAACCGACTGATAGCGCAAGGCTGTGAGCACCATTGCAATACGCCCCTGTGTGATGCCGAGACGATACATCGTTCCGTCGAAATCCCCGTCATACAGCATGTAGTCTTTGTAGAACAGTCCGCTAAAAAAATTCGCCATACGCTTCCTTTGTTCGTGTGTGAAGGTGAGTTTCACGCCTTCTTTGCCGAGGCATTTCAACTTGTTGTAGATGCAGTATATGTCCTTTGCTTGGTCGTAAAAAACTTTGTACGTCGAGTTTTCATCCGACTCGTCATACGGGTCTTTCCACTCCGGACGCTGGTGCATGCAGAAGAAGCTGAAACGTGCCGAAAAGCCGTTTTCGGTGTTCTGGAAGACGTTCTTCATCTGGCTTGGCGTGCTTGATATTATCATCGACAGGCACGGATGCTTTATGCGTATGTGCTCACGTTCGTTTTTGTTGTCGCCCACGCGGTCCATCTCTATGTCCTCATGGTGTGCAGCTTTGCGCAGGTCGTCGGAGATGTTGTAGCAGTCCTTCGTCTTGCTGTTGTACACAAAGGCGTCGCCCTCGCTGTCGAAGATGAATCCGCGTCCGCCGTTGTCGTTCATGTCACGGATGATGTTCGATGATGTGTTGTTGCCCGAGAGATATAAACGTTCGATTTTCGGAGGGTCGGGCAAGTCCGTTTCGCCGCGTTTGCCTGAGGTTGCACGCTTCAGTTCCTCTTTGTATGTTTTCATTGCCTTGCGTTCGTTTTGCTCCATCACGTCTTCAACCACGCTTAGGAGGGCTTTGACGTCGCCAAGCAAGCCCTTTCCGGCTCCTGACTTACCGAAGATGTAGAGAAAGAGATTAGGCTCTATGCGCTTGTGGCGATACATCACGTACACTCCCGGCAACACGGCACTTATGGCTGTGATGGCGGCAAGCAACATCATGCTTTTTTCGGCCGGTGTGTCATAGAAGTTGACGAAGCTGTCGAGTATCGGAGGGAGATTGTTGAACACTGAGTCGGGAAACACGGGGAGTTTGTTGAAGTCGTCTTTTTCGGCCAACAGCTCCATCAATGATTCCTTTTCGTTTCGGTGCGGATGGCTGACGTCAATGCCTGCGTCGGCGCACATCTTGATGAAGGTGGCGATGGTCACCGTCCCGCGTTTATTGTTTTTGCAGTCGGTGAATATTTTGTCGAGGTTGTAACGCTGTTTGCCCACGTAGAATGAGCAGCAGTGCAGAAACACTTTTCGTCCGGCTTCGCCAATGGAGGCTAAAGCAAAGGCCATGTCCATGAATTTGTGATAATCGCCGTCGGTGATGTCTTTGTTGATGAGTGCATCCACTTTGATGACGTGAGCCAATGTTTCGGGGTCGCATTCGCAGTCGAAGTCGAGCGTTTGCTCTGCAGGTTGTTGAGGTTTGGGGGACGGAGGGAGTACGTTTTTGTTGTAGTTGCCGAGCCATAGGTCGGTGTCGAGGCCGGTGTAAGGTTCATCCGGGTTGTAGGTGGCTGTGGTGTCGTGGCAGAGGAAGCAGAGGCGTGTGACGTCAACACAGGCTTTGTCGGCTACGAGTCCGAGCATGTCTTGCATGTATTGCATGAGTGCGTGCATAAAGTCGGCCAGCGTGTAGCGGGTGATGTCATAGCGGAGAAGGGCTTTCAAGCCGTTGCCTGACGGGCTGATGAATGTGAAGAACGGATGCAACACGGGGTCGCATAGCATTTTTTGGCGCATCATCATCGGTGACACGCCGCAGTTATCCTTTCCGTCGATGTCGACGCAGGCAATTTCGGTGTGCCGAATCAGGCCTTGTTCTTTCCGTTCGTCAAATATGCCGGAGGGTGTGATGGCAGGTAGCCGGCATTTGACTTTGTTCTGTTCGTCATGGTCGGTGCACGATTGCACCCGGTCGGTGAGGGCTTTCAGTCGGTTGCCGATTACAAATTGATACACTGTTACCAGCATTACAGGCTTTTTTTCTGCCTTGATGTGGTTTACAGGCGGCCTAAAGTATGAGCATTTCAGTTTTTCCATTTTTCTTTTTCGTTAATGTAAGTGATGTGTTTTCGTCGCGCACCGGGGTTGTTCCCGAATGCGACTGCAATATTAATTTATAAAGTCGAATTTTACACACCACTGAACAGTACATGTACAATAAATTATAACATATATTAATATGAACTTACTTTTCTTTACAAAGTCTTTAAAGTGTTTGAAAAAGTCTATAAACCACTGTGCATCATTGTTGTGGGTGATTGCATGGCTGTATTCTCCTAAGTCTACATTTAAGAATGTTGTGATGCAATTGATGATGTCCTTGAATGTTATCTTGTTGTCATCTTTGTCGTGCTTGTCAAGATATAGCTCATAAAACATTTTCGTGCACAGTGTAACGAACGTGATAAATCCGTTCAGCGGTCGTCCGTCACTATCTTGTTTTATGATAAACATTTTGTTGGCAGGCATCGGCGCAATGTCGTCGGCGAAGTCGCGGCGTATGAAGCTTCGTTGCGTGTCGTCGGGCAGAAATCTGAGAAACATGTCGTTGTAGACGTATGTTTGTAGTTCTTCGCTGAAATGTTGTTGCCTGAGGCTCAGCCATGTTTCCATCTTTTGCCAGTTAATGCCGTGTGGAACGAGCACTATATGGAGTTTGATGATGTTGTCGACAAATGCCGGATTGAGCCTTTTGCCCGGTATGATTTCGAGCAGGTCATCATTGAAGAAGAGCAGGTCTTTCATTTCTATGTTTTGCGATGCGTTGACAATGAAATAACTTGCTACTACCTCGCGTTCGGTGACATCATTTATTCCCATTATGTTGCCGATAATATATCCTTTAATGTTGCTCAACCCGTTGCAGTAATTGAAATTACGTATTTGTTTCTGAGCTGATATGCACATACTCATCGCGCTACTGTTGTTATTCACGAAATAGTTTCTTACTACATTTAAAAAGGCATGCGCCAATCTTGTTCCTTCAAATTCAGTCATAATCATTAAAATTATAATATAGCTTTAACTTTTAAGCTAATTAATCTACAAAATTCGTGATTTATTATGTAAAGTGCCAACAATTTAAAATGTTTTAAAAACCTTTAGACAATGTTTCGTAGGCGTCGGCCAAGCGTTGGGCATAGCGGTTCTTGGCGTAGCCGGGACCGTTGTAGCGTCGGGCAAAGCCTGTCCAGTCGTGGTTTGCAAGCAGTTTGAGAAGTCCTGAATTGCGCATGAAATTGATGGCTAACATCATTTGGTGGTATTCGCTGTAGGTCATCTTTTTTACAAAATCGGCGACTGTGGGTTCGCCGCACCAGCCGTAGTTGATGCCGAGTATCTGGAACATGCCCCAGCTTGTGCTGCGATAGGCGGCGTCGATGTTTATGCTGCAAGCTGCGTATAGGCGTGGGTATTCGGCAGCTCCACCACGGTACTTTGTTTGGTCTTGCTTTTTGTAGAGAATGTTTTCGTTGCCTTTGACGTGGCGCCGTGGGTCGATGCCGATGCGCTCGAGTTGCTGCCAGAAAATGTGGCCTTCGAAAAGAATTTTGGGGTGGTTTTTGGTGATGAAACCGCTTTGACCGCCGGTTTCTACTATTTGTACCGCTTTTAGGGCTGCCGGGGCTATGCCGTTGGTGGCGGCTAAGAGTCGGAGCTCGTTGTTTGTCAGGGTGATGCCTGGGAGATGATTATTTGTTTCCATTTTGTTATTGTTTTTTTTCTTTCTTTTTTGTTTAATGAAAAAATGTCGATGTGCGGTGCTTTTACTAACCATCTGTTTTCCGGAGGGACAAAGTCGATTTTACTTCGCCCTACTCCGCGTTATGAATACATGGTTGCAACGTCACCTACATCGACAACTGCATCTGCAATGCAAAGTGGATACAGTATTATTTTATAACATTCTTGCAGGTCGGAGCCGCCTTGCAGCTGATGAGTCTTGCTGCATGCAGCTCATCGCGCAATGCAAAAAACATTTCTTGCAGTTTGTCTACTTTGCCGGACATGCCGACAAATTTGTCCGACATATCAACAAGTTTGTCAGACATACCTGCGCATTTGTCCGTCGCTTTCATTATCTGGTCAAAAAGGTTCGGATATTTCTCCGCAAGCATTTTTGCGAAGCTTGAAACTGTTTCCTCCACTACTTCCTTGTTTTTCATGGCCGGTGCCAACACTGTCATAAACAAATTCCACACTTTGTTAATGGCGCTCCAAATTGATTTTACTATATTCATTTATTTTTCCTCCTTTCCTTTCATTGTTTCGGTTTTAATGCGCCACCTCCGTCGGAACTTCCACCGCTTGTTGAGCCGCCGCTTGTTGAGCCGCCGTCAGTGCTGCCACCGGATGTACTTCCACCCGAAGTGCTGCCTCCTGTGGTGCTGCCTCCTGTGGTGTTTCCGCCCGAAGTACCGGCAATGGCATCGTCAAGCTTCAGGTAACTGAGTGATTTCAGTGTTGTTTTCAATTCTTCGCCGGCAAGAAAGCGGATGTGAGCGCTCTTGATATTGGCTGCCGTCACTTCTTTGGCTGTGGCAACGCCTTTACTGCGCACGCCGATGTACATGTTGCCGAGGTTACCCAGTTCCACAATGTTGCCGTTGCGGAGCTTCTCGCAAATCACGTCGATAAGGTTGGTGAGCACACTGTTTACGTCGCCCTTGCTCAAGGCCGACATCTGAGCCAAACGCTCGGCCAAAGTAGTCAACGACGCGCGAGCCGAATGATGAACCATTGCGTAGTACTTGGCAGGCTTAGTCTTGTCTCTCAAGTTATTGCGCTTCACCGAGGTGTAGAGCACCTGGTTTTCCGTTACAGGTAGGACGAACCCTTTTTTTGCTGTTTTGGTTGTCATAACAAAACGATTTTTTTAAGTTAAACAATAATCTTACGTAACCACACTCATCGTGATTACCGGGTACAAAGATATGGCAACCCGAAAAGCCGTTGTCACCTTGTGTCACCATGTGTCACCATACGTCACCTTATGACGACTTAATCTTCAATTTTTCGTGATTTTATCGGCTTTCTTGCTTGTTTATTCCGAATTTAATTTGTAACTTTAGGTCATGAAACAGGAAGAACAAGAATTACCGGTGAAGATGTACGGCAAGGGTGAGTTGGCATCATTCTATAGCCCCAATGTGGAGTCTAAGTCGGCCGTACGCACGCTGATGCGCTGGATTCACCGCAACACCGAGTTGAGTGCCAAACTGCGCGAAACAGGTTATGATCCCATGCGCCGCACATTCTTCAGTGCCGAAGTGGCACTAATCTTCAATTACTTGGGTCGCCCCTGACCATTTGCCGATAAAGAACTATAAAACACACATTCCAGGTATATATCCGTGATTTTCATAAACTCTTGGTCAACAGATCGCAACTTGTTGGCCAACAGATTGCAACTTGTTGCCCAACAGATCACGAAGTGTTGCCCAACAACCTAAGAACTGTTGGGCAACACTTTTGCCGTATGCCGCAGACCTTGTCTGAAAAATGCACAACCTGCCGATATTAATTTATCGTCAGATTACGAAACACTAAATTACAAATGAATTTGTACCGGTTTTTTGCCCTCCGTATACCCTGGAATGGACTTTTGCCGTAATCTATTGAAATAGAATAAATTATGAAGGAAAAAAAATCAGAGGTTAAATATAAAATATGTAAAGATGATATATAATAATATATATATAATTGTATATATAATATATTGATTATAATATAGTTATATGATATGTTTAACTAATAAAAGATTTTTTCACTTGTACCAAAATACCAAGTTTGTACCACTTGGTGGTACAAACTCATTTGCATATCGTAATATCCTGATATACAACATTATAATCATGTCTAAATAATTAAAATTCACCAAATACAGCTATAATATGCAGTTTAACAAAAGTTAGTACCGACTTTTGTCTATTTCGGTGGAGTTAGTACCATTTAACTAAAAGTTGGTACAAACTCTTTTTGCTATAAAAATATAAACAGCTTATAAACAATAGTGTAGCATTTTAAACAGTTATTACAACAATGAAAACGCAGAAACACATTTTGTAATAATATGCATAGTAAAACTCCTTATAGATAATGGTTTCTAAGTAAACTATTACATATATATGCATATACGCGCGCAGAGGTATGGGTAAAACAGCGGTATTTTGGTACTAACTTATGTGAATGACCTGATTTTTGATACAATAATTAGTTTTGACAAACATAAATTTGCATGAGCCATTTTCCCTGCTCTTTTTTTGGTGAAAACAGGGCAAAAATCGAACTATTTGATTGACGCTTAAGAAAAGTGTTTCGTAGGCTTAATATATTGTTAATGGTTTATGAGTTAAAGTTGCGTTAATTTACCGTAAATTATAAAAGGCTCTCAAAACCCCTATCAACAGGGCACAAATTCTTTACACCTAAAATTTGTTAAATGGGGGTATTTGCAAATAAGGTTTTATTTTATTTATCGTTGAGTTATTATTTACATACAAAAGTGAAAGACTCCGGCATGAAATAAGCCTAACGTTTTGTGTGAGAAATACGTGAAACGCCATTGCCTGTATGAAATATTTTTTGTAAATTTGCTGAATTATTTATGTATAGAATAGCCAAAGAAAAACAATATGTATAAGAAAGAAGACAATACCCATAATATAAAGGTGCCGAACGAAAGCGAAGAGGCGCTGAAAAAATATTTTGCCGAATGCTTCAATAAAAACGGTGAGTTTGACTTTGAAAAGTTTCAACAACGGCTGGCAACAAACGAGATAAACTTCTACAAAGAAAGCTACGGACTCGACTGGCTCGGCAAGTCGTACGCACGGCTTCTGGCCAACGACAGCGCCACCACCCTGCTCAGTGAGGACGAAGTGTTCAACGCCAAACCTGAAAACACCGACTCCGAAAACCTGCTCATAAAGGGTGACAACCTCGAGGTGCTGAAGCATCTGTCAAACGCATACTACGAGCAGGTGAAGATGATATATATCGACCCTCCATACAACACCGGCAGTGACGGATTCATCTATGCCGACGACCGCCACTTCACGGCAGAGCAACTGCAAACGCTGGCAGGCGTCGACGACAACAAAGCACGGCGCATACTCGCCTTTACGCAAAGCAAAAGCAACTCGCACAGTGCATGGCTTACATTCATGTATCCCCGGCTCTACATCGCCCGGCAAATGATGCGCAACGACGGCGTGATATTCGTGTCAATCGATGACAACGAGATGCCGCAACTCCGCTTGCTCATGGACGAGATTTTCGGGGAGGTAAACTTTGTTTCTCAATTTATTTGGAAAAAGAAACAAGGTGGGGCTAATGATTCAAGTTATGTTGTGGCTGAACATGAATATATTCTTTGCTATGCAAAAAATTATTCATTAACGAAATTCGGAATTGATGTAACGTATAAACTTGATGATAAATTATACCCATATAAGGATGACAAAGGTGATTATGGCTTAATTACATTAGATAAAGCATCAATTCAATTCAGTCAATCATTGGTTTATAAGATAACCGGTCCTGACGGAACGACTTATTCTCCGCGCATAGTTAATGGAAAACAGTCTTGCTGGCGTTGGAGTAAATCAAAAGTAAAAAAAGATTACGATGAACTAGTATTTAAAAACGATAAGATTTATACAAAATATTATCGTCCAAAAGGTATAACTCCTAAGAGTCTATTAATAGACAGTTTATATGGACGTATTGAAAGTGGCAACGATGATATTAAAGCGTTATTTGGTTTTAGCCCGTTCAATTATCCCAAACCTGTATCGTTAATGAGACATCTCATTACAATATCTACAGACTCCGACGACCTCATTCTCGACTTCTTTGCCGGCTCGGGCACCACGGCCGACGCCGTGATGCAGCTCAACGCCGAAGACGGAGGCAACCGCAAGTTCATCCTCGTGCAACTGCCCGAAAAGGTGAACCAGAAGAAAAACAAAGCCACTTACGACTTTATAAAAAACGACTTGCACGTTGACGAACCTACCATTTTTGAGATAACAAAAGAACGGCTCATTCGCACGGCAAAAAAAATAAAGGAAAAGGAAAAAGACATGTTCAATGCCGGGCACAAGCCCGACCTTGGATTCAAGATATTTGAAACAACGCCTATTTGGGAGGGCTACGACTTTGAAGCCGACCGGTTGGACGGACAAATGGAACTCTTTGACGACCGTTCGCTCACCGATGACGACATGAAAACGCTGCTCACAACGTGGAAAACCCACGACGGCATGCCTCTCACCGAGCGTATGCACGAAATGAAATTCTACGGATACACAGGCTATTACGGTCGCAACAAGCTTTATCTGATGAACAAGGGCTTCAACTCCGACAACCTCATATCGCTGCTGCAAACGATAAACGCCGACAAGGATTTCAACCCACACACCATAATAGCATTCGGCTACCACTTCGAAAGCAAAATGCTCATCGAACTGGCCGAAAGCGTGAAATCGTTCACAAACAAAAAGAACATTGATATTGACTTCATAACACGGTACTGACAAGCATGAAAGGATTTAATTTCGAAAAAGACCTTGACCACCAAACACGTGCGGTGGCAAGTACGGTAGCCGCGTTTGAAGACCTGCAAATAACAGAGCCGCGGGGTGTGGACGCAAACTTCGTCAACCCCCGGATAGAGTTTATCCGCATGATCAAATACCGTGACAACCTCAAGCGGATAATGGCGCAAAACGGTATAGAATGTTATGCCGACCTCGATTCAAACATCATGGACATAATGATGGAGACAGGCACCGGCAAGACTTACACCTACACGAAGACTATCTTTGAACTCAACCGTAACTACGGTCTGTTCAAGTTCATCATCGTGGTGCCAACCCTCTCCATCAAAGCCGGCACAATAGACTTCCTCAAGTCGGCCAGCGCACGCGAACATTTTCGCGGGCAATACAGCGGCAAGTCACTCCACCTCCACATCGTTGAAAGCCGGAAAAGCAACAAAAGCAAGGCAACCATACCACAAGCCATAACGGAGTTTGTGAATGCAGGCAAATACGAAAAAGACAGCATACAGGTGATGATCGTCAATGCCGGAATGATAAATTCCGACACAATGCAGAGAAGCTTCGACAAAGGTCTGTTCGACCGCTACAACGTGCCGTTCGAAGCCATTGGAGCAGTCAGTCCGGTAGTCATCATCGACGAACCTCATAAATTTGCCCAGGGCAACAAGACGTGGGACAACATTCAGAAGATGCGTCCGCAACTGATTCTGCGCTACGGTGCCACATTTCCCGACAAAGAAAAAAGAGTGATGGACCCGTTCACCGGTAAAACAAACAAGAAAATCGTAAAGGACTATCACAACCTCATCTACACGCTCACGGCCGTAGACGCTTTCAACCGCGACCTGGTGAAAGGCGTGATAGGACACATCACCGAGTTTCAGAGCGGGCAAAACGTGATGGTACGCTTCACCGGCTCCAACGGCACCGAAGCCACATTCGAGCTTGTTGACGGCAACGGTGGCAAGCGTACATTCAAAGTAGGCAAGCGTGACAGTCTCAGCATCGTGCACGAAGCCATGAAAGAGCTGTACGTTGAGAATATCAACAAAAGCACCGTCCTACTCTCAAACGGCCTTGAACTGAAGAAAGGTGGCGAGATAAACCCCTACTCCTACGCCCAGACACTACAGGAAACGATGATAAGCAAAGCTGTGCACAACCACTTCAAGATAGAGCGGCAACTGCTCACGCGGGCAGACAGAATAAAGCCCCTCACGCTCTTTTTCATTGACAACATAGACGAATACCGCAACGATGACGGATATATCCGCAGAACGCTTGAAGGATACGTGAAAGCCGAAGTGGAGAGCATGCTCAAAGAAGATTTGGACGCTCAATACAAATCATTGCTTGAGAAGACATTGGCGGACATATCAAAAACGCACGGAGGATACTTCTCAAAAGACAATTCGGAAAAAGACGAAGCCATAGAACAGGAAATAAACGAGATTCTGCACGACAAGCAATCAATCCTCGACATAGACAATCCCCGACGCTTCATCTTCTCAAAATGGACTCTTCGCGAAGGCTGGGACAACCCCAACGTTTTTCAAATATGCAAACTGCGCAGTAGCGGTAGCGAAACGTCAAAGCTCCAGGAGGTGGGACGTGGTCTGCGTTTGCCTGTTAACGAATACGGCAACCGCGTGAAAGGCGAACAATTCTACCTCAACTACTTCGTAGACTTCACCGAAAGCGACTTCGTTGACAAGCTTGTTAAAGAAATAAACGATAAATCCGGAGCCATATCCATCGACACCGTTCCCGACAATTTAACCGACATATACATCAAAGAGATTTGCGAAAAGTACAATCTCAACAAAGAGGAACTGCTTGACACACTCGGTGAGCAAAAAGTCATATCCTACTCGCACAAGCTGAAAGAAGGCGGCTTCGACTACATCAAGCTGCATTATCCCCTCATCTTTGAAGGCGTGAACACAAACAAGATTCGCGTGGCCACTGACGAACGGAAGAAAATAACCGTAAGAACGGAAAAATACAGCGAACTGAAAGACCTGTGGGAGAAACTCAACGAAAAGGTAATCCTCGAATACAAATTCAAGGACGAAGCGGAGTTCCGAACTCTGTTGACGCACTTTTTTGCCACAAAGCTATATCTGCAAGCCGAAAGCATCGACGAGATAGTGAAAAAGATAGCAATCGAAAACAACTTGGCAACGGTGGACGAATCCTCGTCGGTACCCTATCGGCGCACGCTTGTGGTGACGATGAGGTACAGCGACTTCATCAAGGAACTGTCAAAAGCGCTGAACATCAATATGACAACGCTTCACAGTGCAATAGTGGATTCGCACGTGGAGATAAACGACTATCTGAATCCGACAACAATACGGATAATAAAGCAAAACTTCAACTACTACCTTATGGTCAACGCCATTGACAGATTCGGCATCGAGTATCACAAGGTATCCAATTGCATGCATCCAACAAAGCTAACAGACGACAGCGGAGAAGCCTTGGCGGAAATTTCCGCATCGGACATAGGTTTGTTGTCATCGAAAGAGAAGGTAGCCGACAGCTACTATTTCAACGAGATGTTTTTCGACTCCGAGCTTGAGCGTGACGACATCAAAACGCAAATAGAGCAAGTGGTGGTATTCACCAAGATTCCGAAGAACTCAATAAAGATACCGGTAGCCGGAGGCAAAAGCTATTCACCCGACTTTGCATACGTGCTGCACTACAAAAACGGTGACAAAAAGCTCTATTTCATTGTTGAGACAAAGAACGTGGCCATCGACGATACACTGCGTGAAGAAGAAAAATATAAGATAAAGCATGCCGAGCAGTTCTTCAACAACGAAGTGAAGATCGTGTTCAAGAAGCAACTCTCAAACGACAAAATACTTAATTTAATTACCGAGATAACAAGTGGCGAAAGCAAACCGCCTGTGAAATACATGCTGTAAATTTTTATTTATCGTTATAATGTCCTTCGGCTGTTAGTACTAAGACAGTGACACTTTCGTCATATATGTTATAGACCAAACGGTCCTTCTTTGTAATACAACGGGAATATGTTGAATTATTTCCTTCTAATAGCGGTTCAGGGTGACCTGTACCGGTTCTGGGGTGTTCATGAAGTTCTTTGATGAATTCAAATATTTTTTTATACGCTTTCGGATTTGACTTACTAAATTTAGCAATAGACTTATCTGCTCCCTTTGTATAAATTACTTTATATTCCATTTAAAGAGAGTTCAGATGTTTAATGCTATCTTCATAAGTTTTGCAAACAGTAACCTCTCCTCTGGCGGCCTCCTTGAGCGATTCTTCTATTTGTTTCATAGTTTCATCATCGAATACTTTTTTTGTATCCACATGAGAAATTTTAAAGAGTTCTTTACCGCGATATATAATAACAGATGTACCTTTGGCAGCTAAATCAAAGAATTTCTTTTGATTCTGCCTAAATTCACTTGATGTAATTTCTATTGTATTAACCATATTGCCACCTCCACATTTGATTTGTTGTACAAATAATGTACGACAAAGATAGTGATTTTTTTTATACTCCACACAAAGTTAAATATATATTTTACATCGTGATTTCTTTTCTCATTTCTTTTCAGTATATTTGAAGCGTAAATACTACCATAATAACGATAAATATGGAAAAAGCTTGGTACAACGAATTAGAAAATGAAGAATGGGTGAAGCGGATAATGTCTCCATCCTTTAAACCGGACAACGAGGACGTCTTTGAGCAATACACTGACGGAACTTTACACAACTATTACGGGACGATTTGGCAACGAAAGATTCTTCCCTGGAACATAACATACCGGTTGTTGAAGACATTCAACAGGTTCAGATTACATATCATGTTCCCGATAAAAAAAGAAATGTTTGATTTGAAATCAATCATCGAAAGTACCGTAAGCGTGTCAAGCAAGTTTGAGGACATTCTTGCCAAAGGATACGTAAACGATGTTCACACCGAACTTATGCCCGACGGCAACGTAATGTTGGAGCTGTTGGTTGAGGAAGGCGACCATGGCGACGAGGACGGATTTGGCGTGGAACCTGACATTTGGGCTAACGGGATAATGGGAAAAGACGGAAAAATGCTGAAACTGTTTGGAATATAAGTTAATTATAATTATTTTTGCGTCTCAATAAAAAGATAATAACATGATCGAGACAGTTAAAAAGGAAACGAGTTGTAAACAACTATTTATTGTAATTCAAAATTCAGCAAGTCTGTATGACATAAATACATCAATTGAACCTTATCTAAGAAAGCATGGCGTAAGAGGCGTACAAATGATACCTATCAACCATTATGAAGGCAGGACTAATGACGGGAAGGTTGAATATGATTATCTTGTTGAGTTGGTGAAGGATACTTTTGCAAACAATGAAGATAAAGACATTGTTATCACTACATACATGACTCTGGCCGACGTTTCGACAACTGCTGAGATGAATGGCGAATCGGAAGATGCGGGGAATCGCATCAAGGTGGAAACTATGCAAAACAAGCTCAAAGAGGACATAGGCAACAGCCGGTTTATCCCCTACATCAGAGCTGATGATTTTGAAGGTATGGATTTTGCATCCGAAGATATAATCAGTGATATGGCAAATCAGATATTCAGAATGAACAAGGAAGACGTGAGAGACTATGACACCGAAGACTTGAACGATTTTCAACGCGGCATATTCACGGCAAGCCCTACAGGGAACAATGAAGACGATAATGCGGTGATAAAATCGTTTCTGAAGAGCTTTGATATGACATTCCCTATCTTAATGAAGAAATGTAAGCCCCTAAAAGCTTGGATAGACGCAATAATGGAAGCATGCAAAGAATAACAGGCAATATACGAAAAATGCCGTGCACTACACTTGGTAGAACACGGCATTTTTTTTGTATATATTACAGCATTCCCTTTGAGCTTGGCAGCTCGTAGTGGTAAATATCCCTGCGTGCAGCATTCTTCAATGCACGTGCCAAGGCTTTGAATATGCCTTCAATCTTGTGATGCTCATTTGTGCCTTCGGCTTTGATATTGAGGTTCATTTTGGCTGAATCACTGAGCGACTTGAAGAAGTGCAGAAACATCTCGGTAGGCATTTCCCCTATTTTCTCTCGATGAAACTCCGCATCCCATACCAGCCAGGGACGACCTCCGAAATCCAATGCCACCCGGCACAGGCAATCGTCCATAGGCAGACAGAAACCGTAACGCTCAATACCACGCTTGTCGCCCAAAGCCTTGTAAATGCACTCTCCCAACACAATGGCCGTATCTTCAATGGTGTGATGCTCATCCACATTAAGGTCGCCTTTGACATGGACGGTCAGGTCGAAACCGGAATGCTTGCCTATCTGTTCAAGCATGTGATCGAAGAATCCCAAACCTGTAGCGATGTCAGTCTTGCCGGTACCGTCGAGGTTAAGCGAGACGTATATATCGGTCTCTTTGGTCACACGGTGCTCTTCTGCCTTGCGTTCACCGGCAAAGAGATACTCCGTTACCTTGTCCCATGAAGACGTTTGACAGGCGCAATACGGCTGGAGGTCGACAGGCAGTTCGTCGGCACTGAGGTATATTGCACGGCAACCGATGTTCTTTGCCAATTCCACATCCGTAGGACGGTCACCGATGACATAGCTTGATGCCAAGTCGTAATCCGGATTATCGAGATACTTTGTAAGCATGCCGGTGCGTGGCTTACGAGTGGGTGCGTTGTCGGCAGGCATACTGCGGTCGATAAGAATGTCATCAAACACTATCCCCTCGCCTTTCAATGTTTTAAGGATAAGGTTCTGAGCAGGCCAAAAGGTGTCTTCGGGAAAGGATGTAGTACCCAATCCGTCCTGGTTACTGACCATTACAAACTCGTAATCAAGCTTTGAGCGTATGAAACTGAGATTTTTGAACACACCCGGTACGAACTCCAGTTTCTCAAGCGAATCGAGTTGATAATCTATCGGAGGTTCGATCACCAACGTACCGTCGCGGTCGATGAATAATACTTTTTTTTTCATGCCTTGTATGCTTTTAGAGCTTCAATCAGCGCGTTGTTCTCATGGATAGAACCCACGGTAACGCGGAAGCATTGGTCGCACAATGTGACGTTTGAACGGTTACGAATGATGATGCCGTGGTCTACAAGATAGTTATAGATATTGTTGGCATCGGTCATTTTGGCAAGAAAGAAGTTGGCGTTTGTATGATAAACCTTGACTGTCACAGGCAGCGCGGCGAAATCTTTCATCAATGTGCCGCGGGCTGCAATAATATTCTTAACCCACTCTTCCACTTCGTAATAGCGTTCGAGCATCTTCAAGGCTTCATTCTGCGTAAGCTGGTTGACGTTGTAAGGGTATTTTATTTTGCTCATGATGTCGATTATATCCTTTGACGCAAACGCCATACCCAGACGTATTGCAGCGCATCCCATAGCCTTGGAAAACGTTTGTAGCACGATTAGATTGGGATACTTGTCCAATTCATGAATGAAGGAATGATAGCCTGAAAAGTCATTATATGCTTCGTCAAGCATCACCAGTCCGTCAAACGATGTGACGAGCTTTGCTATTTCCTCCCTGTTCATGACGTTGCCTGTGGGGTTATTTGGTGAACACAGCCACATCATCTTGGTATGGCTGTCGGCTGCATCAAGCATGCTTTGAGCGTTGAAGTTGAATGAACTGTCAAGCATGACGCGGCGGTATTCCACATTGTTTACTGCGGCGCATACGCTGTACATGCCGTAAGTAGGTTCTATAGCTACAACATTATCCACAGTCGGTTCACAGAAAGCGCGGTATACGATGTCTATGGCTTCGTCACTGCCGTTGCCGAGGAAAAGGTTATCCGGATTAATACCCTTTATCTTTCCGATTGCTTGCTTCAACACTGTTTGGCGTGGGTCGGGATAACGGTTTATAGGCGTGTTGTAGGGGTTTTCGTTGGCATCGAGGAATACTGTAGCCTGTTTGCCGCTATACTCGTCACGAGCCGACGAATAAGGTTCTAATGCCCATATATTCGGGCGGGTCAAATCTTTTAATGATTTCATTCAACTAATCCTCCAAGCTTTTAAGTCGTACGGTAACTGCATTTTTGTGACCGTCAAGTTGTTCATTGGCAGCCATTGTTTCTATGGCAGGTCCTATGCTGCGTATACCTTGTGCAGTAAGTTCCTGAAATGTTATTTTCTTTATAAACGTATCCACGCTCACACCGCTGTATGCATGCGCATAACCGTTGGTGGGCAATGTATGGTTGGTGCCTGAGGCATAATCGCCTGCCGACTCGCAACTGTATTTACCCAAAAACACTGAACCTGCATTTGTAATACGTTCGGCCACTTCGGCATAATCGGCCATTTGCAGAATAAGGTGTTCAGGTGCGTATGCGTTGCTCATCTCAATAGCAGTGTCTTCATCGGGCACATATATCAGCTTGCTGTTTGCCAGTGATTTGGACGCTATATCCTTGCGAGGCAAAGCATCCAATTGCCGTTCCACTTCAACTTTTACTTTATCAAGCAGCTCTTGTGAGGTGGTTATCAGCATAGCCTGACTGTCGACTCCATGCTCTGCCTGCGACAGTAAGTCGGCAGCAACAAACACCGGATTGGCGGATGCATCAGCCATCACTTCCACTTCTGACGGACCGGCAGGCATGTCTATCGCTACATCACGCAACGAAACAAGTTGCTTTGCCGCAGTGACGTATTGATTACCCGGACCTGCTATCTTATATACCTTTGGCACCGATTCAGTACCGTAAGC
>JGI20214J51088_10001162_pt1 | contig 17896 bp, 12 predicted proteins | sample WetSurMetagenome_FD_51088 | JGI IMG/M metagenome (IMG submission 51088) | reverse complement strand
ACCGCTGTTGCCTGCGCGCAAAACAGTACACCGGGAACGAGCTACGTAACCTTGCCTACAACCGCCGCTACCTATAATATCGAACCATCGGCTACCATTGATTGTTGCTCGGCAGTGGCCAATGCCGCTACTTACAATTCTTTTCCTGCTTGCGGTGCGGCTACTTGCATTTCTGGTTATAATTTGTCAGGCGGGCAATGTATAGCCAATAGCGGCAGTAGAAGAGATCGCACGGCTCCGATAATTTCAGCTATCGCTATATCCACCAAAATTAATTCCGCTACAATATCCTGGGTCACCAACGAAATTTCCGATTCGGCCGTTGAATTCGGCCTGACCGCAAACTACGGTAACCTTATCACTTCCTCGAATATGACCCTCTCTCATTCGCTCGATCTTCCCAATCTGTTAGCCGACACTATTTATCGTTACCATTTAAAGTCCTCCGACCCTTCAAATAATGTCGCCCTATCAACCGATTATTTTTTCCGTACTTTGCCCCAAGTTTCCACTTCTACCCTTCCGATGCCACAAAATAATGCCACGAGCACGCCACCGATAACTCCAAATAATCAGGCCACAAGCACGGAAAATAATGCTAATAATCAGATAGCGTCTTCCACTGGAAGGATCAGTTTGCTTGGCGTTTCAAGTTCCGAGGTCAACCGAATAACCGCCGAAGAAGTGAAAAATCTCCTGGCACAAAAAAGATTCTTCAATCTCATTGAAATTGAAAAAAATATTTACACTAAAATTATCGCACTGACAACTAAGCCGCTCACCCAAGACGACGAATATATAATCATCGATTTTATCCATTTCGGAACCCCGACCACAAAGAGCGTAGGTGCTGGCGAACGCGGCGGCTCTATTGCTTCCTTTAATTCCGCCTTTGGCCGGCTCCCTTCCTCTCAGCTTGATTGGCAAGATGTCATTAAAATCGCCAACGGCAGATGGCCAACGCAAACCAGTGCTTTAGTCGAGGCGAAAGCCAAAAATATTGTTTTTCCTAAAATTTACGGCCGCGCCGCCAATTTGAAAAATCAAAATGACAATGCCGCCGTCACCGTCATTGCTTATGGCCTTCGACCGGCCCAACGCGATGCTAACAGCGAAAAATCCGCCATAAAATCTTTTAAATTTATCTATGGAAAAAATCCAGTTTCGGCACAGGACTGGGATATTGTCCGCGCGATCGCTTATAGCGGCGCGAAAAGGTAGATATTGATAATTTACCTGCGAAATCTGAGACACAGGGTGTTGTGTTCCCGCGACTAACATAAGCCGCTCTCACCTCTGCCCACTTTAAGATTAAGAAGATAGAAAAAGACGGATCCCCGTCTTTTTTTAATACTTTTTCTGTGGTATTATTAAGATAACAAGGAAGGGATGATTTATCCCCATTTTTTGAGTAAAAAATTTATAATTTGTAATTGATTTATATGGCTCGCCGCAAAAAATTCAACGCTTTTGATTATGTTCCGGACATGGAGATTAGCTCTGAAACCAAGAAGAGTCTGTTTATTATTTTCATTTTGCTTTTTGCTTTGCTTTGCTTGCTTGGTCTTTTTGATTCGGCCGGCATAGTTGGCAAATATTTGGCTCGCGGACAAGAACTAGCTTTTGGCTGGGGCAAATGGCTCTTTCCCATCCTGCTTTTTTGGTGGAGCTTCCTCTTATATAAGAAGGACAGAAAATATTTCCGCGGCGCCGGCATTTTGGGTATTTTTTTGGCTTTTGTTTCTCTGCAAGCGCTGTTGCAAATATTTTTGCCGCTTTCAGAATGGAATGACGATATTAAAAATGGCATCGGCGGCGGTTTTGTCGGTTTATTTTTAGCTTCAAGTTTTGTTAAAATTTTAGGTTTTTGGGGTGGGTTGGTCGTACTTTTTGCCTTGCTTTTAGTTTCAGCCATGTTGATTTTCAACACTTCGCTTTTAAAATTGGTCGGCGGCGAAAGTATTTTTGCCAAAATTTCTTATCCGTTTCAAGCGCTTTTCGGACGATTATTCGGCGGCGAAGAAAGGGAAGAGACAGGGGAAGTTGAAGAAAAGAAAAAAGAAATTATTTTTACTAAAAAAAGTATCGTTGAAGAAAACGGCGAATCCCCCTTAGCTGAAGCTTCGGAGAACAAGCTTGAAGAAGCTGAAGAAGAGGAGCTAGAAGCTAAAACAGAACAGCCTTCTCGAAAAATGTCAGAAAGAGAAATTTGGAAAACTAATAAAGTCAAAATTGATCTGCCCATTGATCTTTTAGAAAGCAATAACAGTAAAGCTACTGCTGGCGATATTAAAGGCAATGCTTTGATTATTCAACGCACGCTGGAGAATTTTGGCATTCCCGTTGATATGGCGGAAACGCAAGTTGGTCCGACTGTCACGCAATATTCTTTCCGTCCGGCCGAAGGCGTGAAGCTTTCCAAAATCACAACTTTAAGTAATGACTTGGCCTTGGCCCTGTCGGCGCATCCGATCAGAATTGAAGCGCCGATTCCTGGCAAGCCGTTAGTCGGAGTGGAGGTGCCGAATAAGACCAAAGCGATCGTCGGCTTGAAAGAAATTATTGAATCAAGCGAATTTAAAGGGCGAAAGAATAATTTAACTATCGCTTTAGGCAAAGATGTTTCCGGCGCGTCTTGGTGTTATGACATTACGCGCATGCCGCATTTGCTTGTTGCCGGTGCCACTAATTCAGGAAAATCCGTCTGCTTGAATTCGATTGTCATTTCACTTTTGTATCAAAATAATCCGGAAGATTTGCGTTTCATTATGGTTGATCCGAAAAGAGTTGAGCTGACCGTTTATGATGGTATTCCGCATTTATTAACGCCGGTGATTACTAATGTGCCAAAAACGATCAATGCTTTGCGCTGGTGTTTGAATGAAATGGATCGCCGTTTTGAAGTTTTGCAGAATTTTAAAAAGCGCAATATTCAATCTTATAATGCGACGGCTCGGGAGAAAATGCCTTACATTGTTTTTATTGTTGATGAATTGGCGGATTTAATGGTAGCGGCCGGCCGCGATATTGAAGGTTCGGTTATCCGTTTGGCGCAGATGGCTCGCGCGGTCGGTATTCACTTGATTTTGGCCACTCAGCGTCCGAGCGTTGATGTTATTACCGGCTTGATCAAAGCTAATATGCCGGCGCGTATTGCTTTTTCCGTTGCTTCTGGTGTTGATTCCAAAACTATTTTGGACTCATTAGGCGCGGAAAAATTATTAGGCAAAGGCGATATGCTTTTTCAGACGCCGGAAATTTCCAAACCAAAACGCGTTCAGGGCGCTTATGTTTCTGATAATGAAATAAAAAATATCGTTGATTATATCAAAGACAAAGGCGGCGATTTTGAATATGTCGAAGGCGTGACGGAAAAACAATCGGTCCACGGCATCGCTTCGGTCGGGATTGACGGCCAGACCGGCGACGAAGATGAGCTTTTAGTTCAGGCTCGAGAATTAATTATTAAATCTGGCAAAGCCTCGGCCTCAATGTTGCAGAGAAGATTATCCGTCGGTTATGCCCGCGCCGCGCGTTTATTGGACGAACTGGAAGAAGCCGGTATTATTGGTCCGTCCAACGGTGCCAAGCCGCGAGAAATTTTGATTACGGCCGATCAGCTTTCAAATATGGAAAGTCAGCCTACTGCCGGCGCCAAATTGCATAATCGCGCTGAAACCGAAGCCCCGGAAAATTATTTGGGCGAAGCGCCGGATGACGATGCGATTGTTTTTGCCAGTGAAGACAAAGAAGAAGTTGAGGAAGAAAATATTGAAGAAGAATTGCCGGAAGAAAAAGAGTCGATGGAAGAAAGTGAACCGGTTAAGATTGAAAAAGATATTGAAGAAACAGCGACCGAAGTTGAACCAGAATCAGACAAAGACAATAAAAACAAAAAAGATGATAATGCAAAAACTTGGGAGGATGATGGAATGTTCTTCTCCCGCTAACTAAAATTTTTATGGCTTTTGAAAATATAACAAATTTTTTGGGCGCGCCAAAAAAGGAAAAAGAAAATGACAATCCCGATCAACTTCCTCGCGAAGAGTTGAAAAAAATGCGTCACCTTGATCCGGAAAAAGTTTCAAATAATCCTTTGTCTTACGCGGAAAATTTTCCTCCCGAAGAAGAATTTGCCAAAGCCGGTCTCATGGAAAAAGGTGAAGAAATTGGAAGTTTGGAAACTGTTTTGAAAATACCGGCGGAAAAGGTTGTGCCTTTTGGTGGCAAGAGAATTGAAAATAGTTTTGAAAATAACGAAACCGGCGCGATTACAGAAAAAACTTTGGAAGAATTATCGGAGAAATATCGGCAATATTTATCCTTGCCTTTTAATGATCGAAAAAAAGGTTTTACTTTTTTAGAAATTCAACAAGAAAAAGAATTGTTTAAAAAAATTTTTGGAGCTAAGGATGTTGTTTTCGGTCTTGACGGTGATATTTTTAAAGTTGATGCCTTAGGCCGACAAGAAAAAATTTATGACAATCCTGGCCAGCCAGTGGAAAATGCCAGGCCGGAATCGGAGCCGGACAAAATATCAGCTATATTGGATAACGAATTAAAAGAACACCCGTCGTCCTTGTTAACGGAACAGAAAAATTTTTTCGCCGAGGATTTTAATAAAAATGAACCATTTACTAATGTTGAGGCGGCCCGTTATTTTGCCAAACAAAAAGGGTATCTTGATTTAAATCAGGTGCCTTATTTTTCTCCCGAGGTCCTTTCGATTTTACAAGAACGAGAAGGAATAATAAGTTTAGTCGGTTTGCAGGAGAAAAATATCAATGAGGCAACCGCGGCCGTTTTGAAAAATTTTAAAAGCATGACATATTTTAACGACGACGTTTGTAAAAAAATGGAAGAATTTAGTCCTATTGCTGCATAATTTTTTCTTAATAATGTCAAGGAAATTTGGTTGACATTGCAGTTAATTTTGTTATAATATCAATAGGCGAAGACGCGCCTATTTTTTCATTTTTTAATAAATAAATTATATGATGATAAGCTATTTGGGGCATTCATGTTTTAAATTGCAGGACAAGCTCGGGCCGGAAGGGGTGACGCTCGTCACTGATCCGTTTGGTAAAGATTTGGGTTTGAAAGTTCCGAATTTTGAGGCTGATATTGTGACGGTGAGCCATCAACATTTTGATCATAATAATTCCGCGGCTTTGCGCGGCGAGCCTTTTGTAATTGATACGCCGGGGGAATATGACGTTAAAGGCGTGATGGTGCAGGGTATTGAAACTTTTCACGATAATAAAAATGGCGCCGAGCGCGGTGAAAATATTGTTTATCGGATCGAGATGGATGATCTGACTTTAGTGCATCTGGGCGATTTGGGGCATATTTTGACTGACGAACAATTGGAACAGTTGGATAAGATTGATGTGCTTTTTATTCCGGTGGGAGGAAAATTTACATTAGACGCTAAATTGGCGGTCGAGGTTATCGGCCAATTGGAGCCGCGCATTGTAATTCCGATGCATTATAAATTGCCCGGCTCGAAAGAAACCGAACTTGACGCGGTGGAAAAATTTATCAAAGAGCTTGGCGTTGAACCGAAGAAAGAAGAAAAATTGAAGATTAGTAAGAAAGATTTGCCGGTTGAGGGAATGGAGTTGGTGATTTTAAGTATTGCAAATTAATTAGCGCATAGTTTAATTCGAATCTACGAATTATATTTTTTATGCCGGAGGAGGAAACGAAAAAGCAGAAAGAAGAGAAAGAAAAGCACAATGCTTTGTTGGCTGGAGTTATTTTTTTCATGGTGCTAATAATAATTCTTTGGCTGGTGAATACCGTAAGCATTCTGACCAATTCATTTTTATCAGCTCGCCGCAGTTCAAAATTAGAAAAAATAACACAGGAATTGCAAGTTAATTTCAGTAAAGTAAAAAATAAAATCGACACCCTTAAACAAATCAGTCCGGAAGATTTGGAAAAATAATTTTAATCATTTAAAAATATGGTAAAAAATAAAAAATCAGCCAAGGCGGATAAACCGCTTCCGGATGATAAGAATAAAAAGGAACAGCCAACTTTGGCTAATCCCATTTCTGACAAGACCGCAGAAGGCGAGGTGGTGGGTTTGCAGCCGAAAGAAGGCATGGGGCAGACACGGACGATGTACGGTTTGATGCAGGCCCAGCCGATCGTTGAGGAAATGAGCCGTTCTTATCTTGATTATGCGATGAGCGTAATTGTTCAGCGTGCTTTGCCTGATGTCCGTGACGGTTTAAAACCGGTGCACCGCCGCATCTTATACGCGATGTGGTCGATCGGTTTGCGCGCCGGCGCTAAATTTAGAAAATCCGCCACGGTCGTCGGCGAGGTTTTGGGCAAATACCATCCGCACGGCGACAGCGCGGTTTATGAATCCATGGTCCGCATGGCGCAGGATTTTTCCATGCGTTATCCGTTAATCAAAGGCCAGGGAAATTTTGGCTCGATGGACGGCGACGGCGCCGCGGCTATGCGTTATACGGAAGCTAAATTAGCGGCAATCTCGGAGGAATTATTATTTGATTTGGAAAAAAATACGGTTGATTTTGTTCCCAACTTTGACGGCTCGCATCAGGAACCGAAAGTTTTACCGTCTAAATTACCGAATCTTTTATTGAACGGCACGATGGGTATCGCGGTTGGTATGTCCACAGAAATTCCGCCGCATAATCTGCGTGAATTGGCCGCCGCTATCGAGCATTTGATTGCTAATCCGGAAGCGACCGTTGAAGATTTGTGTCAGTTCGTCAAGGGTCCGGATTTCCCGACCGGCGGTATTATATATGATCAAAAAGCGATTGAATCGGCTTATGGCACGGGCAAAGGCGGTATCGTTATGCGCGGTGTGGCAGAAATCGTTGAAACCAAGGGCGAAAAATTTCAAATAATCATTTCCGAAATTCCTTATCAAGTTAACAAAGCTACTTTGGTGGAAAAGATCGCCGAATTAGTGAATGAGAAAAAAATTGACGGCATTCGCGATCTGCGCGACGAATCCGACCGCGAAAAAGCCGTGCGCATTGTCGTTGATTTAAAAAAGGACGCTTATCCGAAAAAAGTTTTGAACGCTTTGTTTAAGATGACCGCTTTGCAATCCACCTTCCATATTAATATGCTCGCTTTGGTGGACGGCATTCAGCCCAAAGTTTTGAATTTAAAATCAATTTTGGAAGAATATATCAAACACCGCGAGGAAGTTGTCCGCCGCCGCACGCAATATGATTTGGACAAAGCCAAAGATCGCGCGCATATCTTGGAAGGCTTGGTAATTGCCTTGGAAAATATCGATGCAATCATTAAAACCATTAAAGCTTCGAAAGATAAAGAAGATGCGAAAATAAATTTGATCAAAAAATTCCGTTTGACTGAAAGGCAAGCTATAGCCATTTTGGAAATGAAGCTCCAACAATTGGCAAACTTGGAAAGATTACGCGTTGAGGAAGAATTAAAAGAAAAAAGAAAATTGATCGAGGAATTGGAAGCAATCTTAAAATCGAGAACGAAGATTCTAAATATCGTCAAAACTGAACTGAAAGAAATCGCCGACAAATACGGCGACGATCGCCGGACGCAAGTTGTCGCCCGCGGCGTTAAAGATTTTTCGATTGAGGATTTGGTGCCGAACGAAGAAGCGATCGTGATGATGACTCGCGATGGCTATATCAAACGCATGTCGCCGGACACTTTCAAAACTCAAGAGCGCGGCGGCAAAGGCGTGATCGGTTTGACCACTAAAGAAGAAGACACTGTTGAATTTATGTTCACGACGATGACGCACGCCGATCTATTATTCTTTACCACCAAGGGCCGCGTCTTTCAATTAAAAGCCCACGAAATACCGGTCGCTTCTCGCACGGCCAAAGGCACGCCAATCGTTAATTTTTTACAGTTGTTATCCGAAGAAAAAATCACTTCCACTTTGCCGTTAGATAAAATTGCCGGCGCGGAATATTTATTCTTCGCCACCGAACAAGGCTTGGTGAAAAAAGTTAAGCTCGACGCTTTTGCTAATGTCCGCCGTTCCGGCTTGATTGCTATAAAAATAAAAGGCGACGATAAATTGATCTGGGCCAAGCCGACTTCCGGTACTGACGATATTCAATTGATAACTTCCGAAGGCCAATCAATCCGTTTTGCCGAAGAAGATGTGCGCGAAATGGGCCGCAATGCCGCCGGCGTCCGCGGTATCCGCTTGAAAGGCAAAGATATCATGGTTGGCATGGGCGTTATTTCCACCGACAAAGAACGAGTTAAAAAATATCAGGTTTTAAGCATTATGGCTAACGGTTTTGGCAAACGCACGCCGCTTGATCTTTATAAAGTTCAAGGCCGCGGCGGTTCCGGCATTCGCACCGCGCATGTGACCGACAAGACCGGCAAGCTGACCAACGCTTTTGTGGTCAACGTCGAAGTGATGGGAGAAAAAGATTTGGTAATTATTTCTGAAAAAGGTCAGGTGATCCGCTTGCCCTTCAAACAAGTGAACGAACTTGGCCGCGATACGCAAGGCGTCCGTGTTATGCGTTTCAAAGAAGAAGGAGATAAAGTCGCTTGCGTCACATGGGCCTGAGCGATTTACGATTTCAGATTTTCGATTTTCGATTTAACGAAAATAAAAAAGGACGGATTGATTTCCGTCCTTTTTGGTAGGCGTGTTATTATTTGTTATTTTTTTTACAAAAACGCCGAGCAAGATAGCGGGTAAGATAAAAACCCGCCGTGTTTAAAATGAAAGAAAAAACAATTAAAGAAAGTAATGAAAATGAAATTATCCTCCCCTGAGCATTGGGGATATTGTCGATAATAAAACTTATCATCCCGACAAGAATGCTCGCTATGACAAAAATAAGAAGCTCTAAGTACAAAAAAAGAGATTCATCTTTTTTCACTCCTTCCCTGTAACCTAAATAGGAAAAAACACAGGCGATTGCCGGTAAACAAAAAATTGAAAAGAAAAATATTTTGTTTATTTTTTCTTCCTCCCAGCACCTTAATTGCTCGGCTTGTATTATTTTTCCTTTCATGTCATAGCCATCCGTAGCTTTTTTTTCTTTGATTTCGCGGATTATTTTATAACCAAGAAACCAATGCAATCTCAAAACAGTGTCTTGAAATATTTGGCCACCTGCTTGATAGGTAGCAATTTTAATTGGAAAAGGAATCGCATCATCGGTTTCTATTTCCTCAACTTTGGTTACATGTAAGACGATCATCTTATTTCCCTTGTCCTGGAAAACAAGACTGTCTTTTTGCTCCTGCCCGAAAATCGCGAAAACAAAAATAGAAACAATAAATAACGCCAAACAATTTATTTTACCCATAAAGCCTCCTCTTGGGTTCAGGTTTGTTTTAAAAGAACATTTAACTTCGGCATAATACCTTTTTTTATCAGTTTTTGTCAAATTTTAAATAGCAATTAAAAGTGGTATAATATAAAAATAAAAAGTTTAATTTTATATTAATTTTATGAAACATGCTCTAATAATAGTCAGCGCGTTCGCTCTTATCACCGCGATTGCGATTTTTAATTTGCGCTTTCTTTCCGGCCCCGAAGACACTTGGCTTTGTGAAAAAGGTGAGTGGGTGATGCACGGTCGGCCTTATGCACCGATGCCGGAAATTCCTTGTGGTAATCCGGTTATTAATAAAGCATCAACATCTTCTGATAATATTTCCCCAAAACAGACCGGCATCAGTACGGCTGATTTGATCCGCTCGGAAATAAAAATAGCTAAACCATTGGCTAACGAAATAATTTCCAGCCCATTAATAATAGAAGGACAGGCCAAGGGAACTTGGTATTTTGAAGCCAGTTTCCCGATAAAATTGATCGGCGAAAACGGCGAAGTGATCGCCCATGGCATCGCGCAAGCACAAAGCGATTGGATGACAACCGATTTTGTCCCGTTCAAAGCGACGCTAAATTTTGATTCCGGTTCTTCGACGATCGGCATGCTGATTTTCCAAAATGACAATCCGTCCGGCTTACCGGAAAATGAAAAGCAATTCGGCATTCCAATTCGTTTCAACTCGGCTGAACAAACGCAGGTTAAAATTTATTTTGGCAATACGGATTTGGATAGTAAAGATTCTTCCAATTGTAATTTAGTTTTTCCAGTCCAACGTTCAATAGTTAAAACTCCGACTATTGCGCGCGCCACTCTGGAGCAGCTTTTGTCCGGCACGACTGACGCGGAAAAAATTCAGGGCTACTTCACTTCTATTAATCCAGGCGTGAAAATAAATTCTTTAACTATCAAAAACGGCACAGCCAAGGTTGATTTTGACCAGCAGATGGATTATCAAATGGGCGGCTCCTGCAGGGTCGCCGCCATCCGCGCTCAGATCACTAAGACATTAGAACAGTTTCCCACTGTCAAAAAAGTGATAATTTCCGTCAACGGCAATACTGATGAAGCGTTGCAGCCATAGTCAGGCAGCAAGTAACAGGTAACATGTAGCAGGCGATATTTTCTGCAAATTTTTAAATTACCACCCTGCTACATGCTGCTTGTTACATGATTTTGGCGTCTTGACTAACTCAGTAAATTCAGGTAATATCCAATTACAGCTGATAGAAATCGTTTAAAAGTCAATTTTTATCGGCAATTTATTATTAATAATAAGCTTAATATCACATGTTAGTTATCAGACTCGCCAGAATTGGCACGAAGAACAAGCCGACTTATCGCATTATCATCAGTGAAAAAGGCCGCGACAATTACGGTAAAGTTTTGGAAAATTTAGGCACTTACAACACTTTTACCAAGGATTTGAAATTGGAAGAAGCCAAAGTCAAAGCTTGGGTCTCTAAAGGTGCGCAATTATCCGCTACTTTGAATAATCTCTTTATAACCAAAGGAATTATTAAAGGAGAAAAAATGAAATCTCGCCGGATGAATACGGAAAAATTAGTCAAAGCCCGCGCTGATAAAGCCGCTGCTGACAAAAAAGCGGTTGAAGACGCCAAGGCCGCCGAAGAGGCTGCTGCTGCTAAAGCCAAGGCTGATGCTGAGGCTGCTGCCAAGTCCACTGAAGAAACCACCGCTGCTGCTCCGGCAGAAGAAGTAAAATAATATAAGCTAATATTAGCTAAGCTATTGACAAAATTAGCCAATGTGCTATACTTTTAAAGTAAGGATTAATATAATTAAATCTTGCGAATAAAGCTTTGACTTTATTAGGCGAGAAGAAAACACTGTATGCAAGACAACGACAAGGCATTTTTAGAAATGATCGTGAAGTCCATCGTGGGCAAGCCAGAGGCTGTCCAAGTTGACCGCACAGTCGACGAAATGGGAGTGCTTTTGACTCTCAAAGTTGATCCGTCCGATATGGGCTACGTCATCGGCCGCAAAGGCCAGACCGCTCAGGCGATCAGAACTCTCTTGAAGATTGTTGGCGCAAAAAATAACGCCAGAGTCAACTTGAAGATCTATGATCCGGAAGGCGGCAACCGCCCTCGCAGAATGGAATCCTCCTCTTCCGAGGTTGATACTTCCGCTGTTGATGATTTAAAGATCTAAATCAAAAAATTTCAAAATAATAAATAAGAAGACCGTCCACTAGGGCGGTTTTCTTTTTTTAGAATTGCTCGCTCTTTCGTAAGCCGCAAAAAATTAACAGAATATTTTTTTCATGCTATAATATAAAAAGATAAATAATTTTATTAAATATTTTTTTCCACACTCTTAACAAGGAGGGTGGATAAAATGAAATTTTATGTTTCTTTATCGAGACATTTTTAAAAAATCTTTTTTCATTACCTGGAAGCATAAGCAGCTTTGGTTTTTCGGAATTTTTGCCGCTCTGCTTTCCGGTTTCAATCAGTGTTCGATGTCAATGAAGAGTATGTCGGAGGACTGGAACTCCAGTATTTTTTCCGCCACCTCATTCTTCTACAGTAAAGTAATCGCCACAGGAAGTTTTTGGGCCAAGTTGGCTTCAGTATTTCAAAGAGATCCTGTCCACGCTTTAATTTTTACTGCTTTTATGCTGGTGCTATTGGCGATATTTTTATTTTTGCTTTGGCTGGCCGTTATTTCGCAAGCTGGACTGATCAATAATGGAGCAAGGATCCTTGTTGGCGGCAAGAATGAAACAAATACGATAGGGGGAGGACTGAAAGCAGGAATGAAAAATTTTTGGCCGGTTTTAACTTTTGATATTATTGCCGCCGGATTAATTTCTTTCTTCTCTATTTTAGTCGGCCTGCCGCTTATTTTCCTTACGATACAAGCTGATTTCAGCCTTTATCTTCTTTATGTTCTGCTCTTTGTCCTTTTTATTCCTCTGGCGTTGATCGTTTCCTTTTTAGCTAAATACGCGATTTGTTTTGTCGTGCTTAAAGGTGAAAGATTCGTCGACGCTTTTGTTGAGGCTTATCGCCTGTTTGAAAAAAATTGGCTCATCAGTATAGAGGTTGCTTTAATTGTTTTCATGATCGAATTCATTTTTATTGTAGCTATTGGTTTACTTTTTCTGATTCTTGCCATTCCGTATATATTCTTGGCTAAAGCTTTGTCGCTGGCGATTATTATGGTTCTTGGTATCAACAGTTTTTTCCCTTGGGCGATAATCGTCGGTTTGATTTTAGCCATAATTTTATTGGCTTTATGCGGCGCAGTGCTTACAGTTTTTAAGACTGTGGTTTGGACCGATGTCTTTGTGCGGCTGGTTGATAAAAAAGGCGGCTTGTCCAAGATCGTCAGGCTGGCGGCGCGGTTGCGTAAGTAAAAAGCAATGTAAAAATTATAAGGCAAGCCTTCCCAAAGGCTTGCTTTTTTGACTTTTAGCTGAAAATAGAGTAAATTGAACATTAATAATATTGATTGTTCTTAAAATATTTTTAACAAGGGAGGTTAGAATGAACGGACAAGGTACAAAAGTTGATGTGGCTGATATTCTTTTAAGCAAGCTTGTCTACGCGAAGGATATTGAGGCTGAAGGCTGGGTGAGAATAATTTTTCAATTAATTGAACTGTCGAAACATGTTTTAAAAAAATATCTTCGCGGGGGAAAATTAAGAGAAATTATTTTTAAAAACAGTTCGAGAGAAAAATTTTCCAGGGATATAGAACCTAAAGTCCTGGAAAATTTTTTGGTCGGTAAGGACTATAGATACTTGGATGATGAGAGAATGAAAAGTCCTCATTGGAGCGTGTTGGGCAGGGCGCCGTACAAAAATAAAGCAAAAGAACAGGTTGGTGAGATCTGCATTGCCCTTAATGAAGAAGGGCTATTAGCTATATTCTATCTTACTATTACCACCACCAAGAGCCTCGGAGTGGAGCCACAGATAAGGCAAGAACAAGTGGTGGGTTGTCGTGTCATTGACAATTCGCAAGAAGGATTTCGCGATTGCTTTGAAGAGCTCTTGCGAGAGCATCCTGACCTCGGATCTAATATGGTTTATTATGGTTTTGACCAGATTTGGTTGGGGATAGCAGAAGAAGAGAGAATGTGGGAAAAAATCCTCTTATTTAGGCAAATAAGAGATGGACTAAGGTTCGGGTCTTAAAGTAATTTTCTAGCGTTAAGCCGCATTTTATGATTAATAATCAAGGATGCGGTTTTTTATTGGTAAAAAATGGCTGTTTTTGATATGATATAAACAAGTGCAAAATATAAATAATAAAATATAAAATTGATCAATTTTATATTTTGACATTTACATTTTAAATTAATTTTATGGCCGATAATATCGAAGAACTTATTAAATCTTCCCGTGGCGAGCCGGTGGGCGAAGAATCCGCCGAGGCGAAATTCGCCAAGAAGCAAGTGGAGATAAAAATCAAGGAAATTGAGCGGCAAACCAAAGAGCGCGCGGCCGCGGCCGGATTGCCCTATATTAATTTGTTCGGCTTTCCCATCAGTCCGGAAGCTATCGCCCTTATTCCTGAAGCTGACGCTAATCGTTTCGGCGCTGTTTGTTTTTTTTATGACGGCGCTGTTGCGCATATCGGCGCGCTTGATCCTGATCAGCCGGGCATAACGGAAGCTGCGGCTAAAATCGAAAAAGAATATCACGTGAAAACCGAGATCTATATTATTTCCGCGCACAGTTTGGAATACGCGTTGAAGATTTACCAAGCTTTGCCAAAAGTGACGCGTCAAACCAGGGGAGTGGAAATAACAGAAGCGGAATTGGAAAAATTCAAAGCCTATATTGAAGATTATCGCTCCTTAGAGCAAAAAATAAACGAGGTGAACACAACCGATGTGATCACTTTGATCTTGGCGACAGCTTTAAAAATGGATTCGAGTGATTTGCATATTGAGGCGGAGGAAAAAGGCATTCCGGTTCGTATTCGCGTCGACGGTGTTTTGTATGAAGCGGCGGTGATCGAGAAAGAAAAATGGAGACAGATAATTTCCCGCTTGAAACTTTTAGCCAAAGTGAAAATAAATATTTCCAATAAGCCGCAAGACGGCCGCTTTACTATTTTTTTGACCAAAGAGAAGATCGAAGTGCGCGTTTCTTTCCTGCCCACCAATTTCGGCGAAAGCGTTGTTATCCGTTTGCTTCGTCCCGGCTCGATCAGTTTGGGTTTTGAACAATTGGGTTTGCGCCCTCGCGCCTGGACTATTTTGGAAAAAGAGATTAGCAAACCGAACGGGCTGATCCTGACCACCGGCCCGACCGGTTCGGGAAAAACCACCACGCTTTACGCGATCTTGAAAAAAATAAATAAGCCGGGAACGAAAATAATCACCTTGGAAGATCCGATCGAGTATCAATTGGAAGGAATTAATCAGAGCCAGATTGATCCTTCGCACGGTTATACTTTTGACAGCGGCTTGCGTTCAATTTTGCGCCAAGATCCGGACGTGATCATGGTCGGCGAAATTCGCGATTTGGAAACGGCGGAAACAGCCATTCAAGCGGCGCTTACCGGTCATATGGTTTTAAGCACTCTGCATACCAACGACGCGGCCGGTGTTCTGCCACGCTTGATCGATATTGGCGTTAAGCCGTATTTTATGACGCCGTCGATCAATTGCATTGTTGGTCAGCGCTTGGTGCGCCGTCTCTGTCCCGCCTGCCGCGAGGAGCATATTTTAACCGAAGAAGAAAAAGAAAAAGTGGATAAAATTATGGCTGTGGTTTCGCCCAAGGCCGGTGAAGATGTGCCGACGGTAATGCCCAAAATTTATAAAGCTGGCAAGGGATGTCCTGTCTGTAACGGCATCGGCTATAAAGGGCGGGTTGGTATTTATGAATTATTCACAATGACGGAGAACATCAAACAATTGGCGACCGACAACGCGCCGGCGTTCAAAATTTTAGAACAGGCGATTGAAGACGGCATGCTGACAATGTTGCAAGACGGCGTTTTTAAAGTTTTTGACGGCCTTACATCTCTGGAAGAAGTTTATCGCGTTATCGGCAAAACCGATTATGTTGACGCGCTTTATGATATTGTTATCTCCAAAACTTTCGGCCACGGCATAAAAATAACCGACGCCGACATCGCTCGCACCGAAGAGATTGCCGTTGATCCGGCGACTATGAATGATAAAGCGGCAAAAATTCCGCCGCGGGAAATGTTAAATATCGTCATGGCGCTCGCCCTGAAAGATGAAGCGGGCGATGTACATATCGAGCCGGAAGAAAAAGACGTGAAGATCAGGTTTCGTATCGACGGTATTCTCCATGATGTTTTTACTTTATCTAAAGAGCATTATTTGCCGCTTTTGTCGCAGGTAAAAATTTCCGCCGGGTTTCCGACCAATGTGAAAAAAGCGACTTGGGACGGACGCTTTGGCATATTTTTAAAAGATAAAAAAATTGATTGTCGCATTTCGATTATTTCCGGCGGTTATGGCGAAACCGTCGTTGTTCGCGTTTTATCTTCGCAAGCCGAATCCTTGGATTTGGAAAAATTAGGCATGCGCTCTTATAGCTTGGAACCTGTTAAGCGTTCAATGTCTAAAACCAAAGGCGTCATTATTAACACTGGTCCAACCGGTTCGGGAAAAACCACCACGCTTTACGCGATCTTGAATGCGTTGAATAAGCCGGATGTAAAAATTATCACTGTGGAAGATCCGATCGAATATCATTTGGAGGGTGTGATGCAAACACAGATCGATCCGGAGCAAGGTTATACTTTTGCCGCGGCTATGCGTTCGCTTTTGCGCCAAAATCCGAATATCATGATGATCGGCGAAATCCGCGATGAAGAAACTGCCAAGATCGCTATCGAAGCCTCGCTCACCGGGCATCTTGTTTTGTCCACTATTCATGCTAATACCGCGGCAACGGCCATTTCTCGTTTTGCCGGTTTGGGTGTGGGCGCGCAGATGCTTGCCTCGGCAGTTGAATGCACTATCGGTCAGCGTTTGGTGAGAAAAAATTGCCAGTATTGCAAAGAAGAAATAAAATTATCCGACGACCAGCTTGAAGAAGTGCAAGCGATTTTGAATTCAATCAGTCCGATAGCCTCAATAAAAATACCCGAGACTTTAAAATTTTATCAAGGCAAGGGCTGTCCGAAATGTAATAACATCGGCTATAAAGGTCGACTGGGTATTTACGAAACAATTGAGATGATTCCCGAAATGCAAAGAAAAATTCAGGAAGCCGGCGTGACCGCCTTCGACATTGAACAGGAAGCAATAAAATTCGGCACAGTAACAATGATCCAAGACGGCATCTTAAAAGCGCTGGAAGGTGAAACCAGTGTTGAAGAGATTTTCCGAGTGATAAAATAAATAGATTATTTTTTCTTAAAATAAGCCTTAAATTTGTAATTTGTAAGACGTATTTTTTTATTGCTTTTAGCCTCTTGACATATATTTTTTATAATGTATAATTAAAAACATCGTAAAACTAAGGCAAATTATATATGATAAATCGCTTATTAACTCTAACCTCAAGCAGTTAACAATAACTTGCCCTAAAGTTTTTGCTGACCGCTTGATAAGCGGTTTTTTTGAATGTTAAAAGTGTTTTTACAAAATAATAATTTCACCAAAAATAAAATCCTAATCCGCTATTTTTTAACGATACTAGAATCTTGAAAATAATTTTTTAATTATTTTTAAGAACACTGCTATCGTAAAGAACTTTGACAACTGAATACTTAGATAATTTTTATTCCGCTAGTTAGTGGAATAAAGAGGTAAAGAAAAAGAGGTCAAAAGAAGAGGTCAGAATAAGTCCAAATATTGTTAATGAACTAAATCACAAATTTAGTTTAGTTAATATAAATTAAAAGAAGAAAAATGAGCAAACACACTCTTAGAAATAGGAGTGTGGGAAAATCTCATTAAGGGTGTATGGTGGATGCCTTGACATAAAAAGACGACGAAGGACGTAGCAGCCTGCGATAAGCTTTGGGGAGGTGGCAAGCAACCTTTGATCCAGAGATTTCCGAATGGGGAAACCTGGCCTGTTGTAGACAGGTCGACCTCTCGCAAGAGAGGTAGATTACCCGGTGAACTGAAACATCTTAGTAGCCGGAGGAAAAGAAATTAATAAAAAAGGTTTTCATTAAAGTTCCGTTTACTTTCGGAATTTTAATGAAAACCTGATTCCCCAAGTAGTGGCGAGCGAAAGGGGACCAGTCTAAATCTTATAAACTGAATAGCGTTGTGCCTTCGGGTACGGTGTTAGGAAGGATCCAAGTCCACATGTTTATAGGTAGTTGCAAGAATANTATATTTTGTCCCTTGGGATGGACGAAGCGGGATGTGNTAATGTTTAGCAGAAGCTAGCTGGAAAGCTAGGCCANAGAGGGTGATAGCCCCGTACGCGGCAAGCATTATTGAACCGTCTTTATTANTCTTAAGTAGCGCGGGACTCGTGAAATCCCGCGTGAATCCGGGTCGACTATGATCCAAGACTAAATACTTTTTATGATCGATAGTGAACTAGTACCGTGAG
>JGI20214J51088_10001161_pt1 | contig 17902 bp, 15 predicted proteins | sample WetSurMetagenome_FD_51088 | JGI IMG/M metagenome (IMG submission 51088) | reverse complement strand
TCATCAGAAAATGAACATGGCGCCGTTGACTATTCCTGATATTCCCGCATGAGGCAGTAGCAGAAAGAAAAAAAAGTTACTGACAGGTTTGCAATATTGACATTGATTATACAAGGAAGAAGTCAAGAAAATACTTGGCGCGCCGGATTATGGGTATTTTTCATATGAAACGACGGAAAAGTATGATATTGCCATTTTGTTTGATATACTTTTAGAAATAAATACGGAATCCCCCCAAAACATATACGCTGAAAGGAGAGACATATGATGAAAAGTTCTTTGAAGAAGGTTGGCCTTGTAGTTATTGCAATCGTTTTTGCTGTTGTCTGTAATTCCGCTTATGCGGAAGAGAATTATGAATTATCCATAAAAGAAAAAACAGATCAGGGGATTCCGTTTATAAGCGGCGGTGTTGGACTGGAAGAACGGGAAGCGCTTGCCGCCAAGTACGGGAATTATAACCTGAAGCTAATGTTCGCAGCCGAAGGCGGAGCATACCACGCTGACATCAAGGTGGATATTGCGGACAGCAAAGGCAAGAAGGTCTTCTCCGCTGTTGCGGACGGCCCCTGGTTCTTCACTAATCTCCCTGCGGGAAAATACATTGTCACCGCTACGATGATGGACAAAGAGAAGCGGAACAAGGTAAATATCCGTAAGGGTCAAAAGCAGATCACCCTTGGCTTTTACTGGTAAGCTGTTAATTAATAAGAAGAACCGGTCGTTCTTGTCCATAAGTTAGTGGAATCTTAATGGGGGCAGCTGCCATTCAGGGCGTTAAGCTCTTGAGAAAAAGGTAGCTGTCCCCGTTTCGATAAGTTGTTTTTCGCGATTCAACTCTATCTTGGCAGGTCCGGGACAACCTCTTTTATTCCTTTACTTTGTAATAGCATTTCTTGAAAATTAGCAAATAGCAATACCTCGCGAGTTTTTATTCGCAGGGCCATAAATTATTTATAAAAGCATTTTTTGTGTCATTGCTTTATATATATTTATAGCATTGTAATATTCAAAGCCGAATGCTATCATTTATTGAAGCTCTTACCCGGGCAACAAAATCCCGGAAATAGCTGCTCCCCCCTTTTTCCCTTACTGCGCTCCGTATGAATGAAGGCCGCCCAGGAGCAGGTTCACGCCCAGATATGTAAACATCGTCACCGCAAAACCGACAACGGCGATGACCGCTGTCCTGTTGCTTCGCCATCCGAATGCCTGCCGCGTATGCAGATATATGGCATATACAAGCCATATAATCAGCGACCATGTCTCTTTGGGGTCCCAGCTCCAGTACCTGCCCCATGCCTGGTCGGCCCATATAGCCCCGAATATCAGTCCGCCTATTGTGAAAACCGGGAACCCTATTGCAACCAGCCGGTAGGTCAGATCATCGAGGGTCTCAGCGGTGATCGAAAAAGATTCTATCAGTCCCCTGAGCAGATACCCGAATCTCCACATAAGGAACGTGATACCTGTCAGCAAGAGAATGCTCGCAAGGACCACCATGCCGGATTCATTCCTGAATGTCGCCTTGAAGAGATAGTTCTGAATGAACGCCTGCGATGACCTCGCAGAGACTTTCATGGTCAGGAAATCCACCCCCATGGCTATAAGAGCTGTTATGAACAGAGCGCATGTGGATGTCCAGAAAATATATACGAACTGCCTTCGGTTCTCCGTGTTGAGGATCAAGCACATAATAGCGGTCGCAAAAGATATTGCGAACGCCGCATACGAAATAAAACTCATCGTCACATGCGCAAGCAGCCAGTTGCTCTGCAGAGCCGGCACGAGCGGCTGAATCTGCGTAGATACCCCGCCGATACTGATAAAGGCCAGAAGGATGCCTGCTATCGGCGTGACGAACGCGCCGAATAAACGATTACTGTATCTCCACTCGATGATCAGATAACCCAGTATTATGAGCCATACGAAAAATACGAGAGATTCATACAGATTGGTCAGCGGAACAGCCCGCAGAAACCCCATCTGCCCAATATCCGCAAATTCTTTCCACCTGAGGCCAAAAGCTATTGTTTGCAAGACGAATCCTGCGATGGTGGCCGCTGTAGCAACAAGGCCTATCGGGTTTTTCCTGAATGCAAGATAAGCAATATACACAATCATTGCAAGTAAATAAACAATAGTGGATATGCCGAAGAAGAATGAGCTGTTCATTAACTGGCCCCTTGATCCGGCGAGCCGCCGCGCTTTGTCAGATCCTCGATTAACCTGTCGAGCTTACGGTCCAAAGCAGACCTGTTTCTATTTGCTGATGAGACTATGCTGATTCCAGTAGCGTCTTCCTCTTCATTAAGCCGTATCCAGATTCGGTTGTGAGTAATAAAAAAAGCCCCATAGAGGCCTGTTGCCATAAGAATGAAGCCGAAGTATACGAGCCATATCCCCGGGTCTTTTCTGACCAGCAGCCCTGTATACTGGACGCCCCAGAGATCCCTGAACTCCAGAACGCCGGCAGGCGTTTCCCAGGTATCAGGGTAATTTCTCAATATCCACTGCCCTGCCATCACTTTGTCTCCTTCTGAAAACTCTACCATTGCGCCGGGGTTGATCATGGACTCCGCAACGGTAAAGACTTCTCCCTCGCCGTTTATAGCAAGAGCAGGGCTGAAATCAACAACCCTGGCAGTCAGTTTGGAGCCTGCTATTTCAAACCTTTGCAGGAGCTTCACAGAAATATCCTGCGTCCTGCCTTCGGCAGCATTAAGCCTGAATTTGAACAGCGCGTCACTGTTCGGGAAAAGACCATGGCCGGACTGATAAAAGGTTATCCCCCTGTGCCTGAGCGGCCTGTTCACTTCTATCTGCCGCGTTAAGACATCCCCGCCTTCTTCGACAACAGTCAGTATGCTTGTGAAGGATTTGGGCCTTTCAGATTCCGGATAGAAAGAGACATCAAAATCATCACACCTTATCTCAAAGCCGAGAGGAATCTCCCTGCCATTGCCTGTCATGACCACGTCTGAAGACATGCCTTCGAGCAGTTTGACTTCTGCGGTGAATCCGAATTTCATCCCGACAACCGCGCCAGTCAGGATGAAGAGTATGCTCAAATGTGTGACATACACGCCAAGCCTGCCGTATCTGCCTTTTTCAGCGCATATCTGAGTCACGCCCTCGGATTTTCCGGCCCTTGCAGTGAACCCGATATTTTTCAGAGCCGCCGTAACCATCTCTTCAGCCTTTCCATCGGGAACCTTCAGAACCGCTTCACGCCCCGGAGGAACAGCTTTGAATCTTTCTTCAGGCAGCGGCTTTAGCGGTTCCCTCGTAATGTTCAGGATACCTGGCAGCCTGTCGAGAGAACATACTATTATATTCATCGCAAATACAAAAAGAAGGGTCATGAACCACCATGAATTGTACATATTGGTAATTCCCATACTGTCGAGTATCCCGTATGCGGAATTGGCGCCCGATATGCCGAAGATACTGCCGAGAAGCGCTATGTTCTTTTCAGGAGCGGCCTGCTGCTCGATTATAGCCCCGGCCATTGATGTGATAGAGATGGCCGAAAAAATTATTATCGCGAGTTTTATGGACGCAAAAAAATCCCATACCCTGTCTGCGATCCCCTTTTTCTTCTTTCCCGAGTTCTCCAAGCAATATCTCCTCAACTATAAATGCCGCAAAACATGCAGATTTAATGATACACAATAAAACGGCTGATATGGAATACAGATTCAGAGACTGAACAAACTACGGGCGACATAAAAAAGAGCATATTGACCCGTGAGTTCCGATATGAAAACAGGATTATGATTTAAACAGACAGCATGGGTGGCCGTATCGAAAGCTTGTTTCGGGCGTCGAATGAGGTAAAATAAAATCAGCGGCAAGATTAACGGCCACAGCATAAATGGGGCGGAAAGCTTTCACGGATTATTCGAATCCTGACGCCGCATTAGAAAAGATAAGGAGAAGTCACATGTTAAAGAAGGCTTTGTTCCCGGGAAAGTATATTCAAGGAGTCGGAGCCCTCGACGAATTGCCGGCCCTGATCAAGCTGTTTGGCAAACAGGGGTTGATCCTCGCTTCGCCCACAGCGCATGGTAAAATTCTTCCCGACAGAGGCGTGGATTTAAACTCACGCTCTTTGCTCGTTGAACGTTTCACCGGAGAGTGCTGTGAAAAGGAGCTGTCCAGGCTGGCTGCCATCATCCGGGAGAAAAGAGTGGATGTCCTTGTGGGCATGGGCGGAGGGAAGACCATTGACACAGCGAAAATCGCCGCGGACCGCGCGAATATCCCTGTCCTCGTAGTTCCCACCATAGCTTCGACCGACGCTCCCTGCAGCGGATGCGCCGTGCTGTATTCAGAGCAGGGTATTTTTGAATCGGTCTATTATCAGAAATCGAATCCGGCGGCCGTCCTTGTGGACACTGGAATTATCGCCCTGGCTCCAGTCCGTTTTCTTGTGGCCGGCATGGGCGATGCGCTGGCGACATGGTTCGAGGCAAAATCCTGCGGCGACACTCAGTCGGAAAATGCGTGCGGCGGGCTCAGCAGCCTGACCGGACTCAACCTCGCTAGGCTCTGTTATGACACACTGCTCCAATATGGCGCGATAGCGAGGATCGCAGCCGAGAGGCATATAATCACGCCGGCTTTGGAGCATATTGTGGAGGCTAATATTCTGTTGAGCGGCATCGGCTTTGAAAGCGGCGGCCTGGCGAGCGCGCATTCCATTCACAATGGACTCACCGCGCTGGAGGAAACGCATGCGTTTTACCACGGCGAAAAAGTGGCTTTTGGTGTTTTGGCAGGACTTCAACTCACCGATGCCCCGACCGAAGAATCGGATATTGTTTACTCCTTCTGCGAAGAAGTCGGCCTTCCCACCACCCTTGCGGACATCGGCCTGCCAAATTGCAACCGCAAAAGACTGGCTCGGGTTGCGGAAAAGGCCTGCGCCGCAGGCGAATGCATCCATCACGAAGCAGGAGAGATAACGCCCGAAAAGGTTCTTAATGCCATGCTGGCGGCGGACGCCATCGGCGAATACAGAAAAAATCAGCCGCATTTATCCGGAAGTTGTCATTAGGGCAAATATTCCGATACTCCGGGAAAGGACGATCTCCATGCAGCAAATTGCTTTTACAGACATAGAGGACATTAAAGTAGGGCATGCGCACAATCTGGATGCAGGCACGGGTTGCACCGTAGTCATCTGCGAAAAAGGGGCGACGGCCGGAATCGATGTCAGGGGCGGAGCGCCCGGAACTCGCGAAAGCGATCTCCTCAATCCCGTCAATGCGGTGGAAAAGATTCATGCGATTATGTTGGCCGGAGGCAGCGCCTTCGGTCTTGACTCGGCTTCCGGGGCGATGCAGTATCTGGAAGAAAGGAATATAGGTTTTGACGTCGCTGTAACCAGGGTGCCGCTCGTATGCGGGGCGGTTCTGTTCGATCTGGCCGTTGGCGACCACAAGATAAGACCGGACAAGGAAATGGGATATCAGGCATGTTGCAATGCCACGAATGGGGCCTGCGCGGAAGGTAACGTGGGCGCCGGAGCAGGCGCAACGGTAGGCAAGGCTCTGGGCATGGCGCGGGCTATGAAAAGCGGACTCGGATGCTATGCCATCCAGGTGGACGAATTGAAAATCGGGGCGCTGGTTGCAGTCAACTGTCTGGGCGATGTGATCGATCCTGTGACCGGAGCCCGGCTCGCGGGTCTATTAAACGAGGAACTGACGGGGTTGGCCGACACTGAAGCAGTCATGATTAAAGCTCATGCCGACAAGAAAAACCTCTTTGCCGGTAACACAACTATAGGAGTTATTGCCACAAACGCCATACTTACCAAGGCCCAGGCCGCTAAACTGGCCGCCATGGCGCAAAACGGCTATGCCAGGACCATCCGGCCTGCGCACACCATGTACGACGGGGACACAATATTTACCATGGCGACGGGACGCGTCGAGGCGGATTTGAGTGTTCTCGGCCTGCTGTCGGCAAGGGTAATGGAGAGGGCCGTTATTTCGGCCATAAAGAACACCCGTTCCCTATTTGGACTGAGATGCTCAGCGGATTTGGTGAAGTGACGGCCCGACTGAAAACATCTATCCGGAACATATAAGGAACGCAAGCGACGTATTTTACATCCGCTCCACGGACATGGAGGAATTCATATGATCATGAATACAACAATACGAATGTTTCTTTTGATATTCATGGCATGTTTTATAATGCCGGGTAATCAGGCGGCAGCAGTTGAAGAACAACCGCCAGAGGACTGGAAGAAGATATGCGAGCGGATTATTAATCTGCCGTTTCCTTCAGAAGACCGTCCTGGCCCCAAAGACTCAAAAGCCCTCGATAATTGCAGCTCTTACGAGCTTTACTATGGATTTAACGAGGAGGCGGATCCGCACAGAGCCAGGTTGTGCGCATACGATGAAATGGATAAAGACAGTGTAGCAGGCCCCTTTGACGGTAAGGCCATGCTAATGACAATCTACGCAAATGGGGTTGGGGCCAGGCGCAATTTTGATATTGCGATAAAGCTTGCATGCAAGGTCGGAGGAGCCCCTGCGGAAATAGAAGGACGCGTGGAACATCTGGATAAACTCAAAAAGCAGAACTGGCAGGGCAAGAACTTTTCCCTTTGCGATGATGCGACAAGCGGTTATCTGGCCGGTTTTTGCGCAAATCATGCCGATAATTTCGCTTCGATGGTTCGAGCGGAAAAAATTTATAGAATTCAGGCAAAGTGGACCAGCGCAGATGAGAAAGAGTATGCAATACTCAAAAAAGCCGCTGACCAATACTTCGCAATCCGCGCGGAAAATGAAGTCCCAAGAGGGGGCACTGCCTATTCAGCCATGTTTATTGCTGAAAAGGCATCTCAGGAAGAGGCTTTTATAAAAACCCTGGAACTGCTGGAACAGGGAAAATTCACCAAATATTCCAGGCAACAGTTCAAGGATGCGGACTCAAGGTTGAATACTGTTTACCGGAAGACACAAAGAAAAAGAAGCGACCCCTGTCCGGGAAGCATAACAAATGAAGAAATCAGAGGCGCGCAGCGAGTGTGGCTTAAATACAGGGATGCGTGGGTGAAGTTCTGCGCGAAAAAATATTCCGGCTGCGATGCGGACAGTATAAAAACATATTTGACCCTGAAACGCATCAAGGAACTCGAAGAGTTTCTCGATTAACCCCGTATTTGTCATTTGACAAGAATAGTTTTTGAAAACCGAGTTAAGGACATCATGTGCGCCCATATCCAGGCTCGCAAAATTAAAGCATTTTTTTCAGACAAACTCAGGCAATGGAACGGAGCCTGATATAATTGGCGGGAATCGTAAAATTAGCGGCCTGCGCCGGACCTTCTATATAGCCGCGCATGATGTCTATTTCAACCACGTTTGGTTTTCCGATGAACATGCCGGGTTAAAAATGACGCTTGACATATTATTTGGCGACAGTATAGGTTTAGACATATAAGCAGGCAGGGACACAAATCCGGTATCAATATAAGCGGCCCGACTGCCGGGTGTGAAAGGACAGAATAATGCGTTGGGAAGATGAACGGGAAAGCGACAATGTTGAAGACCGCCGTGGGACGGGGTTACCCATGGGAGCCAAGGTCGGGGGCATCGGAGGTATCGGCATGGTTGCGGTCGTGCTGCTGGGAATGTTATTTGGTGTTGATCCCTCGGTTCTTTTACGGGGATCATCTGCGCCGCAAACTCAACAACGCGCTGTTCAGGCGCCCCAGAAAAGCAGTCCTGCGCAGGATGCGCAGCGCAAATTTGTCTCTGTCATTCTGGCCAGCACTGAGGATGTATGGGGCGAGACCTTCAAAAAAATGGACAAGACTTACCAGCGTCCCAAGCTGGTCCTCTTTTCAGGTAGAGTGCAGTCGGCGTGCGGGATAGCCGGTTCTGCAATGGGGCCTTTTTATTGTCCGGGGGACCGGAAGGTCTACCTGGACTTGAGCTTCTTTGAAGACATGCAGCGGAAGTTGGGTGTTTCAGGAGAGTTTGCCCGCGCCTATGTTATTGCCCATGAGGTGGGCCATCATGTTCAGAATCTTATGGGTATAATGCCAAAGGTGCAACAACTGCAGGCGAAGGCTAATACCAGCGAAAAAAACAGATGGTCGGTAATGATGGAATTGCAGGCGGACTGCTTTGCAGGTGTCTGGGCCAAGAAGGCGGATCAAAGACGCCATATACTTGAACCAGGGGATATTGCAAAAGGGCTTAGCGCGGCCAGCGCCATAGGGGATGATCGTCTGCAGAAGAAGGCGCGCGGCTATGCGGTGCCTGACTCCTTTACTCACGGCACGTCGGCTCAGCGGGTATACTGGTTCAAGCGCGGTTTTGAAGCCGGCGATCACAATGTCTGCAAAACCTTCCCTGCCAAAAAAAAGTGAGTCTTGTTAATCCCTTAAGGCCGATTATCGATTCTGCAGCCAAAGGGGGAGGGATTTAATCAGGATAGCGCGGGTACTGCTGTCTCACGCGCGATGAATTAATCCGCATTATTTTCAGTTCATTTTTTATAGTATTCAGATAGCTCTAAACATAAATAGCGTATGGCTCTCCGAAGGTTCGATTAAGATTAAGCGCTTCCTTCCAGGATCCCCTAAGGGTTGACAAACCTCCGTCAAATGTTTAATACTCCCGCTGGGTCATTTTTTCCACGGACCTGGGAACAGCGATAAACAATGAACTACGACCCGATTACCATAGCTTTGTTATCGATTTTGATCTTTCTGGGAGCGGCCCTGATTGCGCCGCTTTTAAGGCGCAGCCAAACGTCGCTAATTAACATTTCCTTCATACTCGCATCGATTGCGTCTTTCATGGCGGTGGCGGCCGGTTACTTTACGGTTGAAAACGCAGTCGTAAACACTATGATATTGCCGATAGGCTTGCCGGATCTGCCGTTCCATTTCAGGCTTGACCCTCTGGCAGGTTTTTTCCTTGTGGTTGTCGGTCTGCTGTCGTTTTTTGTCTCAATCTATTCAATAGGCTACGTCAAAGGTTATCTCGGCAACAGATCGGTCACAAGTCTTGCGGTGTTTTATTGCCTTTTCATTGCGGGCATGCTCCTGGTCGTGCTTGCGGACGACGCCTTATGTTTCCTCGTCTCATGGGAGATCATGGCGGGCGCTTCGTATTTCCTGGTTATGTTCGAGAACGAGCGCGCTGAAAACAGAAGGGCCGCCCTGCTTTATCTGATAATCGCGCATGTCGGAGCGATTGCCATCCTTCTGGCGTTCGGTATCATGGCCGGCTTCGGCTCCGGCAGCGTATTCGACGGTTACACCTTCGACGCAATGAGAAAGGCTGATATCCCTGTGGAGTGGGCCACAGCCGCATTCTTCCTCTCATTCTTCGGATTCGCCGCAAAGGCGGGTGTAATCCCCCTGCATGCATGGCTGCCCGAGGCTCATCCAGCTGCCCCTTCAAATGTCTCTGCCCTTATGAGCGGTGTGATGCTCAAAACCGCCATTTATGGAATAATCCGCATAACATTCGACATTATCCATGTCTTCCCGTGGTGGTGGGGCGCAATAGTCCTTACTTTCGGCCTGATCTCTACGGTTATGGGGGTCCTGTACGCGCTTATGCAGCATGATCTGAAGAAGCTGCTCGCATACCATTCTGTCGAAAACATAGGCATTATCCTTATCGGCGTGGGTCTTTCGATGGTATTTATTGCCTTCAAACTGCCACTGCTTGCCGCCCTCGGACTGATCGCCGGTCTTTATCACACGATCAACCATGCGATGTTCAAGGGGCTTCTGTTCATGGGCGCCGGAGCTGTGCTTCATGCCACCGGCGAAAGAAATATGGAAGAGATGGGAGGGCTCATCCACAAGATGCCCTGGACGGCGGCTATGTTTCTGGTTGCCTGCATGTCCATATCCGCGCTGCCGCCGTTCAACGGGTTTGTGTCTGAATGGCTGATGTTCCAGGCCTTCCTGCTCTCACCTGCCCTGCCAAACCAGATTCTTATACTGCTCATTCCGCTTGGAGCCTCTCTGCTCGCCCTGTCCGGCGCGCTGGCGGCCGCCTGTTTTGTCAAGGCGTTCGGCGTGACCTTCCTCGGTCACTGGCGCGGACATCACAAATGCCGGGCCCATGAGGTTGACTGGTCCATGCGTTCCGGAATGCTGATGGCAGGCGGCTCATGTCTGCTGCTAGGCATTTTACCCACTATATTCATCGACTGGGTGGATATCATTGCAGAGCACTTCGTCGGCTCGACAATTTCCCTTTCCGCGAGCCAGTACGGCTGGATGTGGCTGACCCCCGTTTCTTATGAGAGGGCGTCATATTCGGGCATTACGGTTTTTATCGGCATACTGGTCGTTCTTGCGGTCACCTATGCCCTGCTTCATGTAAGCCCGGGTATGATACGCAGGTCGCATATATGGGACTGCGGTTTTAAAAAGATCAATAGCAGGATGCAGTATAACGCTACATCCTTTGCGCAGCCGATCCGCCGCATATTCGGCTTCCTTTTTAATATCATTGAGCGGACAGAGCAGGCGCCGCATGCCGGACATCAGGCGTTCCCGAAAAAACTGCACTATTACCTGAGCGTGAGAGATCGCCTGTGGAAATGGCTTTATAAACCCTTTGTAGATTCGAGTTTCTGGATCTCCAAACAGGCAGGCAAGCTGCAGCAGGGCCATATACAGACCTATCTTATATATTCATTTATTACACTGATTGCGTTACTGGTGTTTTTGCGATGACGATAAACTCATTAATAATAGAGGCCCTTCAAATTATCCTTGTCATCGGGTTGGCCCCCGCTTTTGCGGGCTGGGTGCGCACCCTCAAGTGCTGGTTCCAGGGCCGCTCCACGCCCGGCATTTTCCAGCCGTACCGCGACCTGCGCAAGCTCTTTTCAAAAGAGGTTGTGCTCGCGCATAACGCTTCATGGATCTTCCGCTTCACGCCGTACCTGCTTTTCGGCACAGCGGTGCTTGTCGGAGGCATTATCCCTATTATCTCTGTCGATCTTCCGCTTGCCGCGACAGCGGATGTCATAGTTGTTGTCTTCATCTTCGCCATTGCCCGTTTTTTCCTTGCCCTTGCAGGGATGGATATAGGCACGGCCTTTGGAGGTATGGGATCGAGCCGTGAGATGATGATTGCTTCGCTTGCCGAACCCGCTATGCTTATGGCGATATTCACGGTGTCTCTTGTGAACAAATCCACATCCCTGGCAGAGATAGTGCAGGTCATATACAATACTCCGCCGGAGCTGAATCCGTCACTGGCGTTTGCGTTTGTGGCATTCATCCTGATCCTGCTGGCTGAAACCGGAAGGGTGCCTGTTGATAACCCTGCAACGCATCTCGAACTGACCATGATCCACGAAGGCATGATTCTGGAGTATTCAGGCAGGCATCTCGCCCTGATCGAGTGGACGAGCATGATGAAGCTCTACCTCTTTACTTCGCTTGCTATAGCCGCCTTTGCGCCGTGGGGAATAGCGACAAAGGGGAGTCTTGACGCGCTGCCCCTGGCGTTCGGCATCATGATCGCAAAACTCGGCGTTGCCGGGCTTATTATTGTACTGATCGAGACCGGGCTCGCAAAGATGAGGCTGTTCCGGGTGCCTGAATTCCTTGGGACCGCGTTCCTGCTGGCCACCCTTGGCATGCTCTCGTTCTTCATGCTGGACTGAGACGGATATGGAATTTACTATCGATACAGCTTCGCATGTGATCAATTTCCTGGCAGCCCTGCTTCTGCTGACCTCTTTCGCGATGCTTGCTCAAAGGAAGATATACGGCCTGATCCATCTGTTTGTGTGGCAGGGTATCTTTCTGGCCGCCAACACCGCGTTTGTCGGGTTTATGGCGGACAAGAGCCATCTTTTCATATCCGCCATACTGACAGTCGGGCTGAAGGTATTTCTGCTTCCGTACATCTTCTATAAACTCATACATCTGCTTGATATCCGCAAGGAGGTCGAAAATGTCGTCAACATCTCCACATTGATGTTTATCGGCATCGGCCTCGTCATATTCTCTTATTATCTTACCTCTCCGGTCAGGGAACTCTCGACATTGATGACGCGGCCGACACTCGCCATCGCGCTTGCAAGTGTCCTGATAGGTCTGCTCATGATTATCACGCGAAAGAATGCGGTCACACAGGTGATCGGGTTCCTCGCCATGGAGAACGGTCTTTTCTTCGCGGCCACGAGCGCGACATACGGCATGCCCCTGGTGGTGGAACTCGGCGTGGCCCTGGACATCCTGATAGCGGCCCTGATATTCGGCATATTCTTTTTCCATATAAACACCACGTTTGACAGCCTTAGCGTGGACCAGATGGCGCGGCTGAAGGAGGATGAACCTGATGAATAACAGCGATATCCTCTTTCTGTTCATGGCAGCTCCCTTCATAAGCGCCGCGATATTGATCTTAGTCGGAGACCGCAAGCCTGCGCCGGAGATCAATATCGCGGGTTCGGCAGCCACATTTGCCGCCGGCGTCGCCCTTGCAATAGAATATTGCGCTAAAGGTCCCATGATGAATTTCGGGCATTTGTTCTTTGTGGACGCCCTGAATATCTATCTGGCAGTCCTGACATCTTTTGTAGCCATGACCACGGCGGTCTTCAGCCGCAAATATATGAGACAGGAACGCGAACACGGCCGTGTGGGGCATGCGGCCATGAGATATTATCATGTTATGTACCAGATGTTCATATTCTCCATGATCCTCGCCCTCATGTCCAACAACATCGGCATATTATGGATAGCGACAGAGCTGGCCACATTAGCCACTGTATTGCTGGTATCGCTCTATCGCACGCCCACTGCCATAGAGGCGGCCTGGAAATATTTCATACTTTGCGGCGTCGGCATCGCCATTGCCCTTTTCGGCACAGTGCTTGTCTATTTTGCGGCTGAAAAGGTGCTGGGCGAAGGCGGCGAGGCCATGCTATGGACGAACCTCAATATGGTCAGCGGCAAACTGGAGCCGACCATATTATCACTGGCATTTGTGTTCCTGATGGTCGGGTACGGCACAAAGGTCGGCCTTGTCCCTTTACACAACTGGCTGCCGGATGCGCACAGCGAAGGCCCCACCCCTATATCCGCGCTGCTTTCGGGTCTTCTTCTCAATATAGCGCTCTATTCATTAGTGCGTTGCAAGGCCCTGGTGGACGGGTCAACCCATACGGACTTTGCCGGCAGCATGATGATGGCCTTCGGTATCATGTCCATACTTGTGGCCGGTTTTTCGATCTTGAGACAAAAGGATATAAAGAGGATGTTTGCATATTCGTCCATAGAGCATATGGGCATAGCCACATTCGGGTTCGGTCTTGGCGGTCCACTCGGCACATTCGCCGCGCTCCTCCATCTGCTTGTCCACAGCCTTACCAAGTCTGCGGTATTTTACACTGCAGGACATGCGGCTCTGATGCATGGCACACAGGAGATGGATAAGATAAGGGGGCTATTCAAGGGCAATCCCCTTGTAGGGTGGTCGCTTATGCTCGGTGTTATGGCCCTTGCGGGCATGCCGCCGTTCGGTATATTTACGACTGAGTTCCTTATCCTTACAGCAACCATACAACAGGCCCCGCTCTGGGCTCCGTTTCTTCTGATCGGCCTCGCGGTGGCGTTTGCCGGACTCATACGGGTGGTCCAGCCCATGGTTTCAGGCGAGGTTCCGGATTATCAGAAACCGGTTGCAGCCGCTCATCTGCCTGTGCTTGTTCATCTGGCGATTGTGCTGATCATAGGGCTATATATACCGGATTTTCTTAACCAGTGGTTCAATACTGCAGTGGAGATGCTGAAATGAAAGAGATGTTCAATGCCATAATCTCCGCCCTCGGCAAGGATGTGAGATTCTACGGGCCAAATATTAATACGCCGATGCTGCCATGCATTGTGCCCAAAGACAAATTTTATGATGTAGCCAGGGCAATGAAAAAAGTGGACGCCATGCTGGCCGCTGAATGGGCATCGGACGAGACCCTTCTGGGCAAGGGGAAAGGGTTCGGCGTATACGCCTGCTACAGGCTGAACGATCAGTATCTCGTCGTTAAAACAGAGATAGCCTCCGATGATCCGACCTTCCCGAGCATAACAAAGAGGTTTGTGCCCGCCTACAGGTTTGAACGCCAGATAGATAGCCTTATGGGGATAACCCCGGTCGGCCATCCGGACCTCAGGCCCTGGATAAAGTTCGAAGACTGGCCCCAGGGCGCATATCCTCTGAGGAAGACCTTTGATCCGACAAAGCCATTGCCGAGGGTGAAGGGTGAATACGCATGGGTGACAGCCGAGGGAGAAGGCGTATACGAGATAGCGGTAGGCCCGGTGCATGCAGGCATCATCGAACCCGGACATTTCAGGTTCTCGGCAGTAGGCGAGCAAGTCATCCATCTGGAGGCGAGGCTGGGCTATGTGCATAAGGGAATAGAAAAGAGGTTTGAATCCTTGTCATGGATTGACGGCGCGCGTCTTGCCGGACGGGTTTCGGGTGACACTACGGTTGCCCACAGCATGGCTTATTGCATGGCCCTCGAACATATGACAAGATGCTCTGTTCCGCTTCGCGCCCAATGGTTGAGGGCGATCCTCCTCGAAAGGGAGCGTATTGCGAATCACCTGGGCGATATCGGCGGCATCTGCAATGATGTGGCTTTTACATTCATGCTGTACCAGACCATGCGTCTAAAGGAAATCGTGCTTAGAACCAGCCACGGCCTGTTCGGCCACCGGTTCATGATGGACAGGATCATCCCGGGCGGCGTAAATATTAATATTGATGAGCAGTGTATTGAGGATATAGAGGAAGAGCTCGACTATGTGTCAGATGAATTCGAAAGACTTGTTGGAGTGCTTGATAACAATGATTCTCTTGAAGACAGGACCAGGGACACTGCAATCCTCAAGCCGGAAATGGCGGCCGATCTCGGCGTTTGCGGCATAGTCGCCAGGGCCAGCGGACTCGACCTCGACTGCCGCAAATATTATCCCTGCCCTCCCTATGACCGGATAAAGGTGAATGTGCCTTTGCTGACCGCCGGAGATGTTCATGCCCGGTTGTGGATAAGGGTCAGAGAGATCAGGGAGTCTATACGTCTCATCAGGGAGATGATGAAGACCATTCCGCCGGGCCCTGTTGTGACAGAGGTTAAATTGCCGGAGCACACAGCATTTGGTTTTGCTGCGGTTGAAGGATGGCGTGGGGAAATAATATATTGGCTCCAGGCAGGGGCCAACGGAGAGGTAAACAGGTGTATGGTCAGAGACCCGTCCAGCATGTGCTGGCTCGGACTTGAACAGTCCGTGCCGTTCGGAAACATCGTGCCTGACTTCCCAATTTGCAACAAGAGCTTTAATCAATCATATTCGGGGAATGATTTATGATCAGGATAATGCGCCAGATACTCCGCACAGGGATATTCACCGAACCTGTCCCGGAGGAATTGACCCCTGAGGTCATTGAGATTGGAGAGCAGCTGAAGCAGACCATATGGAAGCATTTTCACAGGAGCCTCACAATCCGCCAGGTGGATGCGGGCTCATGCAACGGCTGCGAACTTGAAATCCATGCGCTGACCAATGTCTTCTATAACTGCGAAAGATTCGGTATACACTTTACCGCCTCGCCCCGTTTTGCCGATATGCTTCTGGTTACCGGGCCGGTGACTCACAATATGGAGATCGCCCTTCGCAGGACGTATAATTCGACGCCCGCTCCCAAACTCGTGGTTGCGATGGGAGATTGCGGCTGCAACGGAGGCATATTCGGAGAGAGCTATGCGTCACTCGGCGGCATAGACAAGGTCATCCCTGTTGATTTGGTGATACCGGGCTGCCCGCCAACTCCCCTGAATGTGCTTTCAGGCCTGCTGAAATTGATGGACAAGATGGGCAAGGGGTAAGGACGGATTCATTGTAATTCGTTCTTTGCGAAGCAGTATCCGTTTCCGCCGGAGTTTTTGATTCGATACATGGCCTGGTCGGCCAACTTAATCAGATGGTACATATCTTCGCCGTTGTCGGGATACAGCGCGATCCCTATACTTACACCTACAGTTGTATGCCGGCCATTCACTTCAATGGGCCGTGACAGAAGACTGATGACCTTTTCAGCGATCTCCCCCGCATTGTCGGCGGAGTGCAGATCGCCGGCGATAATCAGAAACTCATCTCCGCCCACACGGGCCACAGTATCGGTTTCACGCACACAGGAGAGAAGCCGGTCTGCAACTATTGTAAGCACATAATCACCGGCGTCATGCCCAAGGGTGTCGTTGACTGCCTTGAAATTATCCAGGTCTATGAACATCACGGCAGACTGGTTATTATGCCTGCGGGCCAACCCCAGCGCTATGGCCAGCCGGTCTTTGGCCAATCTGAGGCTTGGCAGATCCGTCAATACATCATGGGTGGCAAGGTAGAGTATCTTTTCTTCCGCCTGCTTGCGCGCGGTGATGTCGGCGCTCATCGCGCAAATTCCTTCTATCTCACCGTCAGCTCCACGCAGCGGGAATTTGACGGAGAGGAAGAACCGTTTACCGTGAACGCCTTCAAAGGTCTCCTCTTTTTCCAGTACGAGCCCTGATTCCAGAACCTCCAGATCATTCAGCCGGAATTGCCTGACTACATGTTCGGGAAACAATTCTTCATCCGTTTTCCCAATGCTATCCTTGCGATTCAGGCCGGTCACTTCTTCCCACTTGCGATTGATTAATTCATAGCGGTAATCCCTGTCCTTTACATATATGAGCGCGCCGCTGTATTCGATCAGATCGGACAGGAAACAATGATTTTTGCGCAAATCCTCCTCCGTCCGCTTGCGGGAGGTGATGTCGTCGATACTGGAAAGGATGCAGGGTCCCTGGCTGAGCTGGATCACCTGGGTGGAGAACAAACCTGTCATGACTTCACCGCTTTTTGTCCGGAACAGGAACTCCCGGCCGACCACCGGCTTGCCTTTGCCAATGGCGGACACTACCCATTCCCGGTCTTTTTCATTGACCCACATCTTCAGTCCGATCGAAGAATCCGCAACAGCTTCAGCCCTGGAGTATCCTGTCATAGCCACGAAGGCGTCGTTGACCTCCAGAAACCTGCCGTCATCCAGACGTGTAATGGTAATAGCGTATGGCGATGTCTGGAAAGTCTTCGAGAATTTTTCCTCGCTTTGCTGCAGTTCCTTTTCCGCCCGCCTGCTCTCAGTTATGTCCCTGTGCTGCCACATCCGGCCGCAAGGCTTCCCTTCGATTAAGATTGGAACAAAGTCCATAAGCAACACCCGGCCGTCGGCCAACAGCGCTTCTTCTCCGATATGGTGACAACCTGCGGACAGGGCATTGCAAATACGGATGAAGGTCTCCTCAGGGTCAGCATAGGCGGGCTCCAGCAGCCTGAGAATGTTTCCGGATGTCAGCCCGACCAGTTCGTCCGGACCGGCAGAGAGTCCGAACATATCACAGAAAACCTGATTTACGAGTTCAACGCGATCGTCCTGGCTCATCAGCACGACGCCATATGCCTGGCAGGACAACGCCATCTGGCAACGACGCAACTCGAGTTCAAGATCTTTTTTATTCCTCATCATGCTTCCTTTCATTCATAAATAATAGGACCCAATGTAACCTCTTGAGGCGTCTGCTAAAATTGTACGAAGTATTTGATGTTCATTCAAGCCGATGAGGTGGTTTAACCCGGAATTGTCATTAGGAAAAAATAATATTTTGAAACAATATGATAGCCTTCATGGGTAGCCATCTCTTGTCTCGCCAAAACTGCGCAAGTTGTCACTTATATATGATCAACGGATAAACGTATGATATTGCTTTCTCAAATCGGGTATGGTATCCCTGCGCCGAGACTTCTATATGTCTCCCCATGAAGGTTATT
>JGI20214J51088_10001160_pt1 | contig 17906 bp, 15 predicted proteins | sample WetSurMetagenome_FD_51088 | JGI IMG/M metagenome (IMG submission 51088) | reverse complement strand
ATCATAATACATAAGGGACCCTCGATAGTTCAGACTCTTTCCTCGAGTTCCTTTTGGCGTCCGAAAAGGCCTGACGGCCTCATGATGAGGGTGAAAATGATGGCGAGCAGCGCCACCACCATCTGATAGTGACTTCCGAGATAGACCACGGTCAGGATCTGGGCAAATCCGATCAGGAACGCCGCCAGCACAGCCCCCATCCAGCTTCCCAAGCCCCCGACAATGCAGACGGCAATGGCCAGGATCAGGACATTGTACCCGGCCTCCACCACGATGTTTCCTAGGGGCAGAAGCACGATAGCCGCCAGGCCCGCGAGCATAGAACCGAAAGCGGTGGCCAGAAGCGCCATCATGTCCGAGTCAATGCCCAGCATGAGAGCTGCTCGCTCATCCTGCGCCATGCCCCGGAGCGCCAGCCCGATCCGCGTGAAATGGGTGAACAGCCAGAGAAGAACAATGACGGCCACACCGATGCCGATGAGCAGCAGTCGGTGGATGTCGACCGGAACGCCTCCCAGGATCACACTTCCCGGAATGAAAAGGGGCAAGGTGTAGGTCATGCCCTTGAAGCCGCCCCAGCGCAGTCCCTCGAGGATGGCGAGGCCGATGGCATAAGAAGCGATGATCTCCGAGATGGCCATGCCTCTCACCCGGATCAGCATGAACCTGTAGATCAGGGCTCCGAGGATGCCTGTGATGAGAATGGCGATAACTGCGCTGAGAAAATAGCCCAGGCCCAAGGCTTTCAGGCAGGTCCAGGTGATGAAGCCTGCAACCACGTAAATGGCGCCGTGGGCGAAGTTGGGAACCCGGCTGATCCCGTAGACCAGGGCAAAGCCCAGAGCCATCAGAGCCAACGCAATGCTGTTGATTGTGCCATAGATCAGGATTTGCATGGCCGCTCACACTGAATCAGGGTTTACTTTGATCTATCCTAAAATCCCTTTGAAGGCTGTATGACAACTACTCTCCCCTCCCCTGGCGGGAGGGGATGAAGGGGAGGGGGTAACACGCAAGGTCAGGAATATTTGTTCTCTTTTCCACGTCCACCCTTACTCTCCCCCATCCAGGGGGAGGGATTCGCGGTGTTACCTGACAAAGTCCGTAGGGGATTTTGAAGATCTATTTCTTCATCCACGGCGGGAACAGGATCTCGCCCGTGGCAATGCTCTTTGGAAAAACCACGACCCTTTTCGCCGCCTGCCACTGAAGGATGGTGCCCACGGCTCCCTCTTTGGGGTCCAGAGCAGGAATAACCTGGTGGTTTTTGGGATTGAAGCGGATCCTGCCGTAGACGCCCATCAGGTCCGTTTGCTCCAGGGCCTCCACGACCTTAGCCGAATCAATGCTTTTGGCCCGCTCAATGGCATCCTTCAGGGTGTAGACCGCCATGTAGCTGCTGGAGCTGCCAAGGCCTTCAGGCTCGATGTTCCACTTCTTGGTGTAGGCATCGTAGAATTTCATCGTCCACTCGGTCGCTTTTGAAGGGGCATTTCCTGCGTTGACCACGTTGCAGAGCGTGTATTCGCCTTTACCATCCGTGGCCTTCCAGAACCCGGGTTGCTCGGCTGCCGCCAGGGTTGAACCAAAGGGAAGAGCCGGTATTTTGAGCTCGTACCATTGCTTGAGCAGGATGGAGCTTTCCGGCATGTCCATCCAGATGTTGAGCACCTGAGCCCCCGCATCTTTAGCCTTGAGCAGTCCCATGGAGAAATCTGTGGTCCCGGTGGGATAGACTTCAGTCCCCGTCACGGTCCAGCCTTGCCCTGCAGCGACCTTGGCGATGATTTCACCGCCGCCTCTTGCATGAGCCACATCCTGGACCATGATGAAGACTTTGTTGAGACCCACCTTTTCCTTGAGTTCGGCAAAGCATGCCATGATTTCTTTAACGAGCTGTCCCGCTTCCCCGTGGATCCGGAAGCAATATTTCAGTTTGTCATATTCCTTCTCCACCCTTGCATGGTAGGCGGGAGTGAGAACTCCTGTTGTCAGAATGGAGACCTTCTTGTATTTCCCGAGGAGGTCCATGGCGGCGAGAGCCGCTTCCGACCGGACAGGCCCCCCGATGATGAAGTCGGCCTTCTTTTCGAGGATCAGCTTTTCAACCGCCATGAGAGCGTCGCTGACCGGCACGCCCGGCTCGAGGTCTCTGGTGTCGATCACTTCTACCTTGAATGGCATTTTCTTCCCACCCACATTGACTCCTCCCTGGGCGTTGATCTCCTCCACGGCGAGTTTTATGCCTCTTTCCGCATCCCAACCGTACAGAAACGCGGTCGAAAGCGGAGCGCCGATCACGATGTTGTCTGCCGCAAACGCAGAGGAGAACGGGGCAAAAAGCAGGATCAAAGCCGATAGGAGTGTAATAAAGGAAAGCCGTTTCTCTTTCATGGTCATCCCTCCTGCAAAAAGGTCAACAGGTTCACGTCCCTCGAGATGTTGGCCATCTCGTGCCTTTTTCTTAAGCGGCACGTATTCCGTTACCGCCGTTGTGGAGCCATTCTTACAAGAAACCGACTTCTAAGTGACGCTGAATGAAGTAATCGTTAGCGACGATGAAGCTTTCAACAGGAGGCAACACTAATGGAAAAATGAGTTCAGTTCAACCAAAAAATATTGGCAAAAGAAGAGAACAGAATACAGCCCAGCCGCTGGCCGCTGGGGCAGCCAGTTTGATCGAACAAGAAACTTCGGCGTGAAATCTGAAGATTTCGCAAAAAGCCACTGACCCGTCACCCCGGCTCCCGGTTTTCACCGGGACAGGTTTCATCCAGCCGGAATGACAGAATAACGCGATCTTTGGATTTACAGATGCAATAAGTTTCACACAAGGAGACAGTCGCCAGCATTCATACCCCGGCGCTTCGCTGCGGGGGCATCTATGAAAGAAACTCTCTTTGAAAGACAGATCGCCAAATCCCCCTTATTCCCCCTTTACGAAAGGGGGAAATCAGCCCAAGCCCTCCCCTTTGTAAAGGGGAGACAGAGGGGATTCTAGATGCCTGAAGCAGCAAGTTTCTTAGGAGTAGAACAGCAGAGTCAGGAATATTGGAACGGTGCGATGCTCCGTCCCCGTTAACCATTTCTTGACTTGACCTGTGCAGGTGATTAAATTTCTTCCAGCAAAATTACTCTTTCTTCAGGATCCTATGCAAGGCAAAGACTACTACAAAATTCTCGAAGTTCCCCGAACCGCGACTCAAGAAGAAATCAAGAAATCCTACCGCAAGCTGGCCATGAAATATCACCCGGACAGAAACAAGGGTGACAAGACGTCGGAGTCAAAGTTCAAAGCCATCAATGAAGCGTATGCCGTCCTGAGCAATGAGGAGAAGCGAAAGCAGTACGACACGTTCGGTGCGGAAGGGTTCGGAAAACGATTCAGCCAGGAGGACATTTTCCGCGACTTCGATTTCTCGAGCATCTTTAAAGAATTCGGCTTCGGAGGGGGCGGGAACGTTTTCAGCCAATTCTTCGGAGGTGCAGGCCAGGGGTTTTCCGGACGCCGCGGCTATGGCCGTGATGCCTCCTTCCAGGGTTTCCAAGGTCGCCCGCAAATGATGAAGGGCCAGGATCTCACCTATGAGCTGGCTTTGACCCTCGAAGAGGCAGCTACCTCGACCACCAAGGTTATTTCCTATCACGAAGGCGGCAGGCAAGAGACGGTCTCTGTCAAAGTTCCGGCAGGGATTTCTACGGGCAAGAAGCTGAGGCTCTCGGGCAAGGGCGCAGTCAGCCCCCACGGAGGTCCTAACGGCGACCTCTATGTTCTCATTCGTGTTCTGGATCACCCGGTCTTCAGGAGGGATGGTGATGATCTGGCCTTGATCAAAGAAATCAAGTTCACTGAAGCCCTCGCCGGCACGGAGGTCGAGGTTGCCACGATTGACCAGAAAACTCTTCGTCTCAAAATTCCTTCTGGAACTCAGAACCACGCGAAGTTCAGGATGAAAGGCTACGGCATGCCCCGCATGGACGGCGAGGGCCGGGGAGATGCCTTTGTTCAGATTTCCATTTCCGTGCCTACCAAGCTGAACAAGAAACAGAAAGCTCTCCTCAAAGAGATGGAAGANGCGGGATTCTAAATGAAGGCCCTCTGCGTGTTCTCGGGCGGGCTGGACAGCATGCTCGCCTCACAAATCATCCGGGCCCAGGGAATCGACGTCCTGGGCCTTTTCTTTGAAACACCCTTTTTCTCGTCCCACCGGGCGAGGATATCGGCAAAGGCCATTCAACTTCCCATCAAAGTCGTTGATCTGACGCAACCCCACCTTGAAGTTGTGAAACATCCGGCCCACGGTTACGGCGGGAACATGAATCCCTGTATCGACTGTCATGCCCTCATGCTACGCAAAGCCGGCCAGATGCTCGAAGAGGAAGGAGCGAACTTCGTCATTACCGGCGAAGTCTTGGGGCAAAGGCCCATGTCCCAGAACCTCAAGGCCCTCTCCATTGTGGCCACCCAGAGCGGTTTCCCACGGCTCATCTTGAGACCGCTTTCCGCCAAACTTCTTCAGACGACGCTTCCCGAGGAGAAAGGCTGGGTCCAGAGGGATCTCCTGTTGAACTTTTCGGGAAGGAGCCGAAAACCGCAAATGGAGCTTGCCCGAAAACTCAACATAACGGATTACCCCTCCCCCGCAGGAGGATGCCTCCTCACCGATCCTATTTTCTCCAGGCGCCTGAAAGACCTGTTGTCCAACGAGACGAACTTCGAGATCCGGGAAATCGAGCTGATGAAAGTGGGCCGCCACNTCAGGCTCGGCCCCCACGCGAGACTNGTGGTGGGGAGGAACAAAGGGGAAAACGAGACCATTGCTTCCCTCGCAAAGCCCGAAGACCTTCTGCTCATTGCGCAATCCGCGCCAGGGCCGACGGTTCTTGCCCTGGGACATCTCACACAGGAGATGGAGCTCCTTGCCGCCCGGATCACGGCCTCCTACAGCGACGCGAAGGAGGGGGCACCAACTGAAGTCAGGCTTTCAGCAAAGGGCGAGGAAAAACTCTTGTCCGTTGAAAAGTCGTCTAAGAGTGGATTCCAGAAGATGATGATTTGACGAACTCGTCAAAGGTCCCGTTCACCCTTCGATANCTCAGGGTGAACGGAAGTCGGCTTCTAAAAGTCTTTGAATTTCCGTTCGTGGTGAGGTATCGAACCACGAACGAAATACCGCCGTTACACGTTACATTATCAACGAGTTCCTCATGATTTGAAAGGATTCGTAGCAGTTTAGCTTTTTGAAATAGATGGCCTTCTTCTGTGACTATTTCAAAAAGCTAAACTGTTACAGCCATTCTTATTGCCGCAGGAACCTTTGCAGGAAGGGCTTTGATTTGATCCCTTCTATCTTTTGCTGGTTCAGTTTTATTGTTCTTTCCTGCTCCGTAATCTCGGCCTCTGCCTTGTGAACCCTTTGGTCCAAAGTGTGAACCTTCACATTCAGATCCATAATCTCCAGCTTCTGCTCCCGGTTCAGATTGTCTCCTTGTGAGGACTCGATCTTGACTGCAATTTCATCCCTTTCCTTTCTTAGAGATGCGATTTGCGCTTTTTGAGACTGGATGAACGCTTTGCTTTCAGCAATCTGTTTCTGAAGGGATNCCTCTCTATCCATGGTCACGCCGAGGTATATCGCCGGTCCCAGAGCCAAAAGGAAAAGCAGGATAACGAGTTTGACNACCAGAGAAACCAGGCGGGAAACGAGGCTGCCCGCGGTCTTGGCTCCCTTTACCACGGCCTCCTTCGCCGTGTATTCCTCGACCTCTCCTTCGACCTTGCCCTTAACGATCTTGATTGCCTGGGTCAGCACCCCGACGGTTTCTTCGAGTTCCGCTCCGAGAGTACCGACCGTGCACTTGTCCGTAACCCGTCGATCAGGGTTCTGAAGAAATTCCGCCTGAGAGTGAAGGTCGTCCAGGATGCTGTCCGTATCCACATCTTCTACGAACTTTCCGACGAACCTCATTTTGAGCGAAAGGATATCTTCCCTCAAGTGCTCGAGGGATTCATCGATGGAGTGCCCGATTTTCATCAGGAACACTTCTTCGCAGAGAAAGGCCTTTCCAAGACTCAGAAGGATCGCCTTGTCCCTGATCTCGTGAAGTGCAGCAAAAGTCGGCAGAGGCGCAACGGCACTCATGTTTCCACATCCTTTTCTTCAGGAAATGATCCATCCCTCGTAGGGATCACCGAGTCTGACGTGCAACGTTGCGAATTCTATCACATTAATTCACCTCTTGTCACCAATTTTCCATCACCCTTTTGATTCCCTTCCACTTCCCTCACCCCTCCCGACAAGAGATCGTGTTGTATGTCATTTCGAGTCCCCGTTTTGTCGGGGCGAGAAATCTTGATTCTGCATGCAGCAGGATTTCAAGATTTCTCCCTTCGGTCGAAATGACAGAAAACTGAGTCTCTCGGAATTGTGACTCTGCCTCCAAGGAATGGGCCCTTCTTTTGGAAGAAAGAGGTGTTATAATGTGAGCAACCGCTGGGGCGCTGAGAAGAAGGGTTGTCATGATTAATGAAAGAGGCGTGGTAGAGAAGATCGTTCGTCAGAAAGCCGTGGTCAAACTCCAAAGAAGTTCCGGCTGTGACACCTGCGAAGCCAGGGGCTCCTGCCATGCAGAGGGCGACAAGGAGATGCTCGTAGAGGTGGAAAACGAACTCCACGCTAAGGAAGGTGACACCGTGGAGGTGAGCATGCCCACGAGATCTGTGGCCAAGATGGCCTTAGTGGTCTATCTCGGGCCTGTGGTGGCGTTGCTAGCAGGAGCCTTTGTAGGCGATGCCCTCGGCAAGTCCTTCCAGATCGCCTCCCCTTTAGCCTCGGTCGCCGGCGGGCTTGTCCTTCTTGCAGCAAGTCTCCTCGCTCTCAAAGGGTATGACCGGTTCGCCCGATCCCATCCCGAATACCACCCCCATATGACCAGAGTTCTTGCTACTGGACCCGGACCTGTCTCCCCTCCATCCGGCGATAGCAGATGAGCCCGCACTGAAGGCACCGCTTCGACTCTTCCAGGGCCTGTTCCTGAGAATAGCCCATGGCGATTTCCGCATTGGGATCCGCTACGCGCCGGTCTTCCGGTATTTCCGGCATTTCAACACGGCGAGAGGTCGTGATCGGTTCGAGCTGCTTGACCGTCAAGACCTCGGTGGTCTTTCGGATCATGCGGACTGGGGCTGCTACGGGATTACCGGTCAGGAACTTGTGAACCGAGTTGGCCGCCCTCCGGCCGGCGCCAATCGCCTCGACAACCGCTTTGTAATCGCTCGTGGCTTCACCGGGCCGGAAGATACCTATGTCCTGGCCGGCAAAGGGACTCGGGTAAGGGGTCAGAGTCTCCCACTGGATCGCGCCTTGCTCCGACGTTCCCGCCCCTTCTTCGGTTTCAGCTTTCCGGGGCACGTAGATGAGCTCGGGGAATCGGCCTGCACCGGTCAGGAGAGTGTCCGCAGNGATGGCCTCCCTCTGCTCTTCAGTTCCGTCCGGCGACAGACGAACCACCTCCACCTGGGTCAACGCTGCTCCTTCGCCCATCATCCTGGTCAGAGCGCTCTGGAAGTGGAACCGGATTCCTTCCTGTTCCGCGGCAGCGAGATCTTTCTCGGAGTAAGCCGCCTCATCACGGGACTTTCTCATCACAATCCGAACGCTCTTTGCTTCCTCTTTTACACACTCCCTGGCTGCTTCGAGGGCTGCCTTGCCGCCGCCCAGGATCATCACGTGCTTGCCAAGGCCGGGCTTCTTGCCTGCTCTTTGCTTCAGAATGAAATCCAGGAGAACCTGCACACCGGGCAAAGCCTGTTCCCGCTCTCTCTCGGACATCTGGGTGTCCCAACCGCCGGTAGCCGCAAAGACCGCTTGGAAGCCCTCTTTCAGGAGGGATTCCACGGTGAAATCTTTTCCCAGCTTTTGATTGGTCTTTGCCTGCACGCCTGCGTCCAGGATGCCGTTGATTTCCCAATCGAGGACGTCCTGTGGCAAACGGTTCTCCGCAAGGCCTGTGCGGAGCAGGCCTCCGAGTCTCTGCGACCCTTCATACACAACCGCGTCATGACCCAGACGATTGACGAAATAAGCCGCGGTCAAACCCTCAGCGCCGCCGCCGATGACGGCCACACGCTTTCCGCTCTCGGGCGCTCTGGGGATCTGGACTCTCTTTCCGGACTTCATCTCATAATCCGCCGCGTACCGCTTCAGGTAATTGATGGCCACGGGTTCATCCAGGAGGTTGCGGCGGCACTCATACTCACAGGGATGTACGCAGATGCGGCCGCACACGAGAGGGAATGGATTGGTCTCTTTGATCACTTCCACAGCGCCCAGCGGATCCCCTTCTTTGATTTTGCGAATGTAGACCGGGATTTCGATTCCCGCAGGACAGGATCGCTGGCAGGGAGCCGTGCACTGATCCAGAGTGTACTCGCGGCCGATCCGTCTCGAGTTGGAGCTCAGGGTAATAATGCTTTTCGGGCAGATTCTTTCACACGTGCCGCACCCCGTGCATTTGGCAAGATTCACGACCGGCAAGTTGTCAGGGCCCATGGAAAGGGCGTCAAAGGGGCAGGCTCTCGCACACGTTCCCAGGCCCACGCATCCGATGGGGCACACCTTGGAGCCGCCGCTCAGGAGCACTGCCGCCCTGCAGTCCCTGACCCCTTCATAGAGGAACTTGAGATCCGCGTCCTGGACCCCGTAGGTGCAGCCCGGCCTGGCGAAATCCGGCTCGCGGACGCCCACGGCAATCCCAAGGATCGCCGCAACAGACGGAGCGACGTCCGAGCCGCCCGCCACACAGGATGACGGGGAGGATTTTCCTTTGACAATAGCCTCCGCATTGGCCCCGCAGCCGGCAAAACCACAACCGCCGCAGTTGGCTCCGGGCAGAGCTTCTGTCACCGCTTCAATCTTGGGATCTATAAAAACATAAAAAACCTTGGCAGCCACGGCCAGTCCGAGGCCGCAGAGTGCTCCCAACCCGCCTAACACAATCAGTCCGATTAACATTCAATGCCTCCTCGAAACTCCACGAGAACCATATCTTCAAATCCCCTCTGTGAAGCCCTCCGACAACTAGTTTCCCCTCCCTCGGTGGGAGGGGATAAAGGGGAGGGGGAAACACACAGGCTGTGCAATAGTCGCATTCTTTTTCACCCCCACCCTAGCCCTCCCCCATCAAGGGGGAGGGAAATTCGAGGTTGTCAGCGTGGCGCCCGAGGGAGATTTGATTGGTTCTCCTCGATATCACGCCATTCCCTTGAAGGCGTAAAAAGCCAGCGACATCATGCCGGCCGTAGCCAGCCCGATGGACGTCTCCTGCAAGGGTTTCGGAACCCTCGCCAGAAGAATGCGTTCCCTCACCCCGGCGAAAAGGATCAAAGCAAGCCCGAAGCCTGCCGGATAGGCGAAAGAGGAAACCAGGGTTTGAAGGAAACTGTAGTTTTCGTTGATGTTGATAAAGCACACCCCCAGCACGGCGCAGTTCGTCGTGATCAGGGGCAGATAGATGCCGAGCCCCGCATAGAGGGTCGGGATGAACTTCTTGAGATACATCTCCACAAACTGCACGACCGTGGCGATCACGAGAATGAAAGCGAGAGTCCTCAGATACTGGGCATCAAAGGGCTTCAAGAGTGCGTATTCCACCACCCAGGTGAGGGCGCCCGTCATGACCAGGGTAAAGATAACTCCCATGGTCATGCCCACGGCCGTCTCCATCTTTTTGGATGTCCCTAGGAAGGGGCAGTTCCCGAGATATTGCATGAGCAGGATGTTGTTCACGAAGATGCAACTGATGACCAGCATGATATAATCGCCCATCTCTCTTCTCCTTCCCTATTTCTTACCGAGCAGATTCATGATGCAAAGCATGAGCCCAAGACAAACAAAGGCCCCGGGCGCTGTGATCATAAAGGCAAAGGGCTGGAAGGTCGGCCCAAGGAAAGAGATCGGCTGGTTGAAAAACGTCCCGTTCCCCAGAACCTCGCGGATGATGGCGAGGACCGTGAGCGAAATGGTGTACCCGAGCCCCATCCCCAGTCCGTCTGCAAAGGAGGGGAGCACTCCTTTCTTGTAGCAGAAGGCTTCTGCCCGACCCAAGGGGATGCAGTTCACCACAATCAAGGGGATGAAGATCCCCATTTTCAGAAAGAGTTCGTAGGTGTAAGCCTGCATCAAGAGCTCCACCACGATGACAAAGGTTGCCACGACCACGATGAAGCAGGCGATCCTCACGTTCTTGGGAATAACCTTACGGAGAAGGGAGATCAGCACATTGGAGCCCACCAGCACGAAGGTCACCGCAATGCCCATGCCGAAGCCCATGTCCACCTGCTTGGTCATGGCCAGGGTCGGACACAGCCCAAGCACAAGGCGATATGGAGGGACCTCGGTCCACAATCCTTTTGTGAATTCCTGAAAAGCCGTCTTTGCCATAAGTCATCCTCTCCCTAAGACTTAATGGATTTCATCTTCTCAACAATATTGGATTTCAGCCGGTTATAGATTTCGCCGGAGGAAACCACAGCCCCTGTGACCCCGCGGGATGATACCGTGGCCCCGCTGATCGCATCGATCTTTCCGCCTTCTGCCTTCACCTTGAAAGGTTCTTTGATGGACTGACCCTTGAACTGATTCGTGAATTTAGGGTCAGTTTGTACCCGCGCACCCACACCCGGAGTTTCACGGTGAGTGGTGACGCCTACTCCAACGATCTGGTCGTTGTCTACATTCACCGCCACAATGATGGGGATCTCCCCGCCATATCCCTTTCCCGTCGCCTCAAAGGCCACGGTATTTGGTTTTCCGTCAAAAACGCCGACAAAGAAAGCCCGTTCTTCCTTGCCGTCCTTTATCTTGAACCGCATCGTCAGGGGATCATTGGTGCATCCCTTCATGATCTGCAGAATGGCAGGGCCTTTGACAAACTTGATCTGCTGGTACTCGATGCGCTCCCGGGTTCCGGCCCTCACTCCTGCCAGTATGCCACCCGAGATGGCACCGAAAAGAGTGACGACCACAAAAAGCTTCAACATTTCACGCATGTCACTTGCTCCTTCCCAAAGCTCTTGGTCTTATCTTGTCAAGAAGCGGGTTTGCGATGTTGAAAAGAAGGACGGCAAACACCACGCCGTCCGTAAAGCCGCCGATGTTGCGAATCAGAATCGTCATCACCCCTGCGCCTGCCCCGTAGATGAGCATGGGGATGAGATTGACCGGCGAAGAGGAATACTCGGTGATCAGGAAAAACGCTCCGAGCAGGGTGTAGCCTGCCAGCAGATGAAACCAGGGGCCCGCATATTTTTCCGGATGCACGAGGTTGAACACATAGGCCGCCACCAGAACACCGACGATGTAGGAGAGCGAAATCTCCCACCGGATGAACCCTCGGAGGATCAGGTAGAGCCCTCCGATCATCAGGCCGAGCGCAAAGACCGTTCCCACCCCTCCGACTTGCTGCCCCATGAGAAATCCCGCAAGGCTGTAGCGGGCGACAGCGACCGTCCCCATGGCCTTCACAGCCTTGAGAGGATCTGCCGCCGGGAAACTGAAATCATAGTTGAGATAGGCCTGATCCAGGTCCATGATCCCTTTGTAGGAGATGATGAGCGTGGCGATCGCCACGAGCGCCGGATTCAGGGGGTTGCCGCCGAGGCCGCCGTAAATCCATTTCCCCACGGTGACGGCCACCGCTGTGCCTAACACCACCACCCACCAGGGCGTTGTCGCGGGAAGCAGCATCCCGAACAGGAGCCCGATCACCGCTGCATCCCCGTCGCCGATGGTGACAGGGCGTTTCATCAGACGGTTCAGGATCAATTCCCACAGAATGGCGCAGGAGATGGAAAGGGCCATGACCCTGAGGGCCGGGATACCGAATTGATAGATCCCCATGAGCACGGCAGGGAGAGCAGCCAGCAGCGTGTGATAACTCTTCTCCCGGATGCTGATTCCGCTGTGCCAGTAAGGCGCATGTGATCCGACCAGTAACTTCTCATTAAGCATGGGCTTCCTCCGCGCTCTTTATCTTTGCCATCTCCTGCTTCCCGAGCATGANGTAATGGAAGATGGGGATTCTCACGATGCAAACATAGGTGCACAGCCCGCACTCGATGCAGGAGAGAAGGTCATAGCCTTGGGCCGCCTCTTCAAAGCGGCCGTTTTCAAGGTACCGGATGAGCATGTTCACCGGCATCTTCGCAGGGCAGACTCTCACGCACTCCCCGCAGTTCACGCAATGGCTGTCTGAACTGGAAACGATCTGACCCTTGTCCTGGACCAGGATGGCGTCCGTGTCCTGCTCAATCGGTTCGTCTTCCGAGAACAGCGCCAGGCCGGCCATGGGGCCTCCGAGAACCACTCGGTCGCCCTGGGACGTTTCAATTTGCAGAGCCTTGAGAACGTCTTTCACCGGCGTCCCGATCCTGGCTTTCGCTTGAACCGCGGAACCCTCCTTCTTGATCACGGTCACGAGCTTGTAAAGAGGAACCTGTCCATCTGAAAAGGCTTTCTGGAGCGCCACCACCGCTTCAGCGCTCACAAAACCGATTCCGAGATCCTCGCATTTCTTGCCCACAGGCACTGTTTTTCCGAAGAGGTTCTTCATGACCATCGGGGGCAGGGTGTCCGGATAGAGAGGATCTATGGCTCTCACTTCAGCCCCTGTCTTTTCCACTTCTTCCTTGAGGTAATCCGGAACCAGCAGGATGATCTTCTGAATGCCTGATACCTTCCTCAACGTTTCGATTCCCTGTTTCAAGGCTTCGGCTTCCGTGGTGACCACAAACTGGTTCTTGGTCACCAGAAGGTCACTGTCGACTCCGTTGACCACCAGCGCTTCGAGTGGAGGGTTGCAACTCACGATGGAACCGAAGTCCGGAGCCCCGGGCAGCGACGCCAGGTACTTGATCGCGTTCTGAAGACTCACGTCCTTGGCCACACGCCCGAACTCGTCGTCCAGTTGATCTTTCTCCGCCACGTTGACGGACACCGCCGTGCAGGCCCGGCCCATGTAGCCTGAGCGAGGGAAGATGTTCGAAACCGTCCCGGTCACCGAGGAGATGAAGTAATCCCCCCGGTCCATGGCCAGCCGGACCTTCTGCCCGGTCCGCACGCGGTCTCCGATCCCGATCATCAGTTCATCCACTTTCGGGAAAGGGCCCTTCACCACAAAGATCGCCTTCTTCGGCAAGGGAACCTCCACCAAGACTTCTTTAGGAAGGCCCCAAACCCTGGAACCTCTGAGCTTCGGTTTTGTGATTGCAAAAAAGGGTCTCTTGATCATCCTATTCCTCCAACCTTCATCACTCATTCATCTACAGCAGGCCTCTGGCCGCAACGAAAGGCATATTGAGCCCAGGACCTGGGGGGGTGGTCTCTGGCGAGCTCGCAACCGGAAATGGACTCATCCCGCCAACCGCCCCCTTGCCTCCGAACCTTCTCCAGAGGAGGCCCAGACCTTCAAGCCGACCGGAGGGTCTGTACCAAAGGGCTTCCACCACGGCCCACTGACTTTTCGGCGCCGCTTCATGGCACTGAAGAAATGGTTGCGGCTCTAAAGAGACCACACCCCCCCGGTCCGGGCTCAACCATTTCTATGCACTCTTTGAAGAGCTTTTTCTCTAACACTCTAAAGCAATACATGACATGCCGAGCAATTGACAGGCCCCTGTCCGCCTTCTTCGTGGCACCCCTTGCACTGCTTGTGAAAAGCATCAGACCGCAGAGGGCCCATTCCTTCACCCTCCTCAGCCTTGTGGCACTCGCCGCACGGCGTGGGCTTTTGCCCCTCCTTGTCGATGTCATGATGGCACTCCGTGCACTTGAGGCCATACCCCTTGTCCGAGGTGTGCTCCTTGTGATCAAAGAACACGTTTCCGGCGATGTTCTTGAACATGACCCGAAGCGGCGGCTCAGGAGGTTTCGTCGGGTAAGCGGCATAGCAGACCACCGCTACCAGAAGAAGGACGCCTGCAAGACAGTAAGCTACGGTCTTTTCTTTCTTTGAGTCCATCATGGAAAACCCTCTCGTCAAAATCCCGGTTCAATCAAAGCTTCACATCGCAGCGAAGGCAACGGGTGCACTCTTTCTTCGCGGTTTCTTCGTCAAAGCCCAGCTCCACTTCCTTGAAACTTCGAATGCTCTCCTCAGGAGTCCGCTTGGGCATTTCAGCCCTGAGCTGCTTCACCACCTGCTCCGGCACCTTCATGGTGACATGAATTTTCTCAATCCGCTCCTCGCAGGGCTTCTCCCCTCTCTTGCGGGAAAGGTACCGGTCGATCTCAAGGGCCGCCCTTTTCCCGTGCTGCAGAGCGTCCACCACACGGGCAGGCCCGGTCACGGCATCCCCTCCTGCAAAGACGCCAGGCAGGTTGGTGGCCAGGGTGTGGCGGTCCGCCACGATCGTGCCCCTTTTGGCATCCAGGGTGTAAGTGAAGCTCAAATCCGGTGCCTGGCCGATGGCCGAGAAGATCGTGTCAAACTCCAGGTTGACGGTCTTTCCCTTGATGGGCACAGGCCTTCTCCTGCCGCTGTTGTCAAAATCCTTGAGCTCGCACTCGTCCAGGGACAGCGTCAGCCGGCCGTTGTTTTTGGCAATGGATTTTGGAGCGAGAAGCACTTTCAGTTCAATGCCTTCTGCCAGCGCATCTTCGATCTCGTCCTCGTAAGCAGGCATGTCTTTTCTGTCACGCCTGTAGAGGATGCTCACCTCCGCTCCCATTCTCCTGCACGTCCGGGCCACGTCGATGGCGACGTTTCCACCGCCGATGACCGCCACCTTCTTACCCACCGGAGGGACCGTACCCAGTTCCGCTTCTCTCAGAAATTCGGCTCCTCCCCGGACCCCCTCGAGCTCCTCCCCCTTGATGCCGAGGGTCAGGTTCTGATGCGCGCCCACGGCGATGAACACGGCATCGAAGTCGTCGACCAGTTGGCCCGTGGTCACATCCCGGCCCACCCGGACATTGGTTCTGGCCTCGACGCCCACATCGAGAATGAACTGAATCTCTTGGTCCAGAATATCCCTGGGCAACCGGTAGGAAGGAATGCCGTATCGAAGCATTCCTCCCAGCTTGGGCAGTTCTTCAAACACCGTGGGCTGATAGCCCATGAGGGCGAGATGATAGGCGGCGGCAAGCCCGCCCGGTCCTCCGCCCACCACAGCCACTTTCTGGTTCTTGGGGGGTTCCTTCTGCACGCTGACCTTGAGCCCCTGCTTTCTCGCCATGTCAGAGGCAAAGCGCTTGATCTTCGGAATGGCCAGGGCCTGGTCCGTCTGCTGCCTCAAACAAACCTCCATGCACGGGTGGGTGCACACACGGCCGCAGACGCCGGGCAGAGGATTCGTCTGGTAGATGAGGGAGATCGCTTCCTGGTAGCGGCCCTCGCTCACCAGGGAAAGATATCCGGGCACATCCTGGCCGATGGGGCAGGCATTGACGCACTTGGCCTTGAAAAGGGCCCCGCAAACCCCTGCTTCACAGTGTTTGTGAAGGATGTGATCCTCGTACTCGTGGCGGAAATACTGAATCGTGGAGAGCACCGGGTTGGGAGCGGTCTGGCCCAGACCGCACAGCGAAGCTTCCCGGATGAATTCGCAGATTTCCCGGAGCTCGTCCAGGTCCGACATCTTTCCCTTGCCTTCCGTGATCCTCTCCAGAATGTGGAGAAGGTGTTTGGTCCCTTCCCTGCAGGGCGTGCACTTGCCGCACGACTCATCCTGGCAGAACTCGATGAAGAACCGCGCCATGTCCACCATGCAGGTGTTGTCATCCATGACGATCATCCCGCCTGAACCCATGATGGCGCCCGCCTTGACGATGGCCTCGTAGTCCGTGGGCGTATCCAGGAACTGCAAGGGGATACACCCTCCGGAAGGCCCGCCCAGCTGAACCGCCTTGAACTTGCGGTTATTGGGGATGCCGCCCCCGATTTCATAGACGATGGTCTTCAGGCTGGTTCCCATGGGGACTTCGACGAGCCCGATGTTGTTCACCTTGCCGGTGAGGGCAAAGACCTTGGTTCCCTTGCTCCCTTGCGTGCCCATGCTGGCATACCAGGCCCCGCCGTTCTGGATGATCTGGGCGATGTTGGCCAGGGTCTCCACGTTGTTCAGCACGCTCGGTTTTTTCCACAACCCCTGCTGCGCCGGGAAGGGAGGCCTGGGTCTGGGCATGCCGCGCCTGCCTTCAATCGAGTGCATGAGCGCGGTTTCCTCCCCGCACACAAAAGCGCCTGCGCCCATGTAGATGTCGATGTCAAAATCAAACCCGCTCTGGAGAATGTCCTTGCCGAGGAGCCCGTACTCCCGGGCCTGGCCGATGGCGATGTTCAGCCTCTTGATGGCCAGAGGATACTCCGCCCTGCAGTAGATGTAGCCCTGGTGAGCGCCGATCGCCTTGCCGGCAATGATCATGCCTTCCAGCACGGCGTGAGGGTCTGCCTCCAGCACGCTCCGATCCATGAACGCTCCCGGATCCCCCTCGTCCGCATTGCAGAGGACATACTTGACTTCCCCTTGCGACTTGTTGGCGAACTCCCACTTGGTGCCCGTGGGAAAACCCGCACCGCCCCGGCCCCGGAGGCCCGAAGCCTTCACCTCCCGGATGATGTCTGCAGGGGTCATTTCCAGCAGGGCTTTGCTGGCCGCGATGTAGCCGTCCCTGGCGATGTACTCATCGATGCTCTCCGGATCAATGGCTCCCCGGTTCTTGAGCACGATCAGCTTCTGTTTGGCGTAGAAGGGGATGTCATCGAGGGTCGGGATCGTTTCTGCAGAAGCCGGTTCGGTGTAGAAGAGTCGCTTCACGGGTCGGCCCTTGAGAAAGTGCTCCTCCACAAGGTACGGGATGTCTTCCTTGGTGAGCTTCTGATAGAAAATGTTCCCGGGCTGGACGATCATGATGGGACCCTGGGCGCAGAACCCGTTACAGCCGGTTTCGATGATTCGTATCTCGTGCTCCAGTCTATGCCGGACAAGTTCCTGTTTGAGGATCTCTTTCACTTCCTGACTTCCTGAAGCGTGGCAGCCCGTACCGCCACAGAGAAGCAAGTCAGATCGGATGATGGTCATTCTAAAGCCTCCTCATGGATACCGAAAATCGGAGCTTATTTCACCCTGGCGAGGGCGAAATCGGTCTGAACCTCCCCAAGCAGAACATGGCGTTTGAACACCTGTCGCATCTTGTTGCGGTCCATGTGTTGATAAATCACAGGGTCTTTTCCCTGAACGTCTACGGTCACATTGGGCTCACTGCTGCACATGCCCATGCAGCCGGAGGTGACCACGCGGATATCCTGACGGTCTGCCCCGGCCAGTTCTTCGAGCAGCGCGTCCATGACTTCCCTGGCACCCGCGGCAATGCCGCAGGTGCCCATGTGCACCGTGATCTTGACGGCCGCCTCTCCTTCTCGAAGGGCCGTCGATTTCTTGGCGCTCTCCCGGATCTTCTTGAGGTCTTCAATGGTCAGTTTCGGCATGTTGTCCCTCCGTCACCAGATCTGATACTCTCGTCTTCCATTCATCCTTCGATACCTCAGGACGAATGGAAGGATACGCGCTAAACTGTATTTCCCGTTCGCGGTGAGCGGTTCGACATGGCTCACCGCCCTGAGCACGTCGAAGGGGTATCGAACCGCGGACGGAAAACGGTTTTCCTAATCGCTCTGAAGCCGCAGCCTTTGATATTTGACTTTCACTCTTCTGGATTCGCCTTGTGCCTTGCACCTTACGCCGCCTTTATTTCTTTGAGCGACTCCCTGATGGACTCCCCGATGGTTNNGATCACCTCGGGGTGNGTGATGGGCACGTCTTCAAGTCCGCCTTTGATCTCCCGCGTGTCCACATGGAACTCTCTCCCGTCCCTCCCATGGGTGTAAGAGAAATCCACCCCCGGGTT